>ULUB01054955.1_pt1 | contig 13793 bp, 14 predicted proteins | sample 1958111 | NCBI WGS metagenome assembly ULUB01 (sample SAMEA4835749, study PRJEB28245) | human gut metagenome | biome: gut microbiome; material: fecal sample | place: Denmark | collected 2008
GGCCAGAAGTACACCAGCGACGGCATGAGCATGGCCGTGGCAAAGGAGCTTGCCGCCCGCGCCGGTGTCCCGCTGCAGTATTTTGCCAACCGTTCCGATAAGGTCGGCGGCAGCACTCTGGGCAACCTTGCCATGGCACAGGTATCCATGAACTGCGTGGACATCGGCCTGCCCCAGCTGGCCATGCACTCCTGCTACGAGACCGCCGGTGCCCGGGACATCATTTCTCTCATCCGGCTGATGGAGGAATTCTACGCCAGCCATTTTGAGGAGACCGCGTCCGGCACCCTTGCCATCTGCAAGTAAGACCCGTACAACCTGAATCATAAGGACTGCCCGTGGAAAAGCAGCACTGCTTTTCCACGGGCGGCTTTTCGTTTCCACTTAAGTGAGTATTGAGAAAAAACGTCCATTGTGCTACAATTATTTTGTTATAATATCGCTTTTTACCGCAGCGTAAAATCTTTTTCGCAAGGAGTATAATAAAAATGAAATTAGGTATCGGAGTTTACAATGCCTGCAATGCATCCTGATACCACTTCATATATCTCCACATTCATCGTTTCTATGTCATTTTCGTCTCTATGTAGATTTGTACATCTTACTGCATCTTCATGGCAAAAGGGTGAGTAAAGGGTGAGTGCATTCTCCGCTTTAAGCCCACACAACCAGAAAAATTATGGCCGCTCATGGATTGAGAAAATCTTTCTCTTTCCATAAGCGGCCTTTCTTTTTTATCCGATCATTCGCATTTGAGACACCGTTCACCAGTCTCACACATTCGATATGTTTATCGGCAAGATTTTTACGTTTCTTCATTTATCTGTTTGATTTCTTGCCGATAAAATGATATAATCATCTTACAGGAGGTGTTCAGATGAACTATCAATCTGTCGCTGATACGGCAAAATCATGGAATGTTTCAGAGCGCACTGTCCGCAACTACTGTGCTACCGGCAAGATTCCTGGAGCAGTCCTTATCGGCAAGACATGGAACGTTCCGCAGGATGCAGAACGTCCAGAACGTATCAACAAAAAGCAGCAAGCACCTCGCACCCTGCTTACTATTTTACAGGATGAAATGACCGGGCATGTCAAAGGCGGCATCTATCACAAAATCCAGATCGACCTTACCTATAACTCCAACCACATTGAGGGCAGCCGCCTGTCCCATGACCAGACGCGGTATATCTATGAAACCAATACCATTGGCATGGAAAATGGCGTTGTCAATGTGGATGATGTGGTCGAAACGGCCAATCACTTCAAGTGCATTGATATGGTCATCCGGGATGCTAAGAAGCCCATCAACGAAGCTCTGATCAAAAAGCTACACCTTACCCTGAAAAGCGGCACCAGCGATTCCCGCAAAGACTGGTTCGCGGTCGGTGAATATAAAAAGCTCCCGAACGAGGTCGGCGGCAGAAGCACCACTGCGCCGGAGCTGGTCGCCCCACAGATGAAAGAGCTTTTATCTGCGTACAATCAAAATTCTGCCAAGTCGCTGGAAGACCTGCTGGAATTCCACTATGCCTTTGAATCCATCCATCCGTTTCAGGATGGAAATGGCCGTGTCGGGCGGCTTCTGCTCTTCAAGGAGTGCCTGCGGAACAATATTGTTCCGTTCATTATTACGGATGACCTCAAAATGTTCTACTACCGGGGGCTGCACGAGTGGAAAGCCGAACGCGGGTATCTGCTGGACACCTGCCTGACCGCGCAGGATCAGTTTAAGGCCGTCATGGATTACTTCAGAATCCCTTATTAAGGATTTTGTCATCAAAAAGGATGCAATCTCACTTCTCACATGAGATCGCATCCTTTTAATATACGCAGGTATTGTTCTACACAACTATTTTATCGTTTTACATTTGACTGTGAAAGAACGCTAGCTGCAAAGCTCTTTGTTTCATTTGAGTATTTATTGCTTTGTAGCACACGAGATGCAACATCCTCCATAGCTACCCCGGTTTGTTTCGACGTCGAACGTTGTGAGAGGACACTAGCCGCAAGCGACTTCTGAATTTTTGAAGAGCCATTGCTATTCAGTGCCCTTGCTGCCTTTGATGCCATAGCGTTGCTACTTGTCTTGCGATTCATAACTATCCTCCTTTTAAAATTCGATTTCTTCTTCTGCCTTATTGTAAATATCGATCTGGTTTTCAACATCAATACGGTTGACCACCCATCCTCGCATCGTGCATAGTTTAATAAAATCGTCAATACGATTTTCACCATACATTTCTTTTAAGGTAACAACCACTCCAAACGAAAGCCCGCGGCCATTTTTCTCCTTTAGACGCTCTTTCGTCTTAATGCTTAGCCCCCACATTCCTGCGCCATATACCTTTCGTGGGACAGCTCGATCCTTCAATTCTTCGCTTATAAGTTTTACGTTATCCCACTTTCGGTATAATTGGCGTGCCTCAGGCTCATAAAGATGTTTTCCGCCCTCGTCTCCTTGAGAATTGGAGTTGATAGGCGAGATAGATGCCTTTCCTTTCGTTTCCACAACTCGGCCAAAATGAATATCCATTTCTGTGCTTGTGTAATCGACTCCCTGATCCCTCATACATTTTGGAAAGTAACAGAGTATCGCGCGAGCATAGAATGGTTGCTTATCCTTATAAATTGGCACAGGGATTCTGTACGTGTAAGTTTCGTATGCATCAGTTGTCCCTGTCATAACAAAACGTATCTCATCGTCTGCTGTTTTGACAATATTTTCAATTCGTTGAGGAACAACTCCATATCCAATAGAACATGAGACATCGTCTTTTCGATTCCCCCCTGCCGCAGCGTCAATTATTAGTGCCTTTGCAATCTCACGTGAAAAGCCCAATATGCAAATCAAATAAGCCATCTTGCGGGCTATCCATGGAGCAGAAAAAGAAGTTCCCTTTACAAAGCCTTCGCCAGTTGGCGTACATACATGCATAGGCTGACCAATATCTCCACCATAGTAGCTAACATCTGGTTTGTGAAAGAACGAAAGTACCGGACCAACGCGGTGATACGAAGCCGGATTTCCTTCAAGCGTCACAGAATTTACAACCAACGAGTTTAGCGAATCAGCTGGTGCCCCTATGGGAATCGGTTTCTGATCTGGATTGCCATTGGTTCCTGCAATCACAAACACAACATCAAACTCGCTTTGAATCTTATCAAGTTCCGCAGCTTCTGGAGAAATGAAGTTCGGCTTTATTGGCAGTATCGATCCAAGGGAAAGATTCCATACTTTGATATCACGATTTTGAGAAACCGCCTTACGAATCGACCTGAGAATTGTGTAGGAACTGAATCTACCCATTTTGGCAACGCCAAAATGCTTCACTCTGAACCGCCCACACCCATCGTCCAGCATAGGGTTAATCGTTGGGCCATCTACAATAATAGATGTAACTTCTGTGCCATGCGTATAGTCACGTGCATCCAGTTCTATGCCATCCCCAAGCATACTTTCATACGAAACCCAATCTTTGAAATAGACATCCTCACAAAATGGCGTATCGATTACTCCAATAATAGGCTCCTGCTTTGGTTCCGGTATTTGAACAATATGCGGATCGCTTGCGATGCTTTCTTCAGGCGGCACTTCTCTCAAATCGCGAACCTTCATAGCTATAAGATATGGTGCATTTTCTTTTAAGCACGCAATTTCATCTGGCCGCAAAAGCACCGTATTTTCATCAATTTTCTTTGCATTCAGGTAATCAATACCAATCGCGCGAAACACGTCTTCTGTTTTCACGTCCGTACGATAAAGAGTGACAATTGCATCTTTTTCTTCGTCTGTTTCTGCAAAATCAACTGAAAATTTTTGAACATAAAAAGCATCCACAACTACATTCACGAAGTTTGTCTTTGCCAAACGAGCCGAGTGTTTGTATTGCTTGTGGCCGTTGTTTAGAGCTTCAATATCTTTATGAGAAATTTTGCCATTATAATCGTGCTCTACAATTTCTTTGGCAGCAACTAGTCTTATGATGCTTTCCGTAATGATATCTAATCCAACATAGTATGTGAATACATGCTGGATATGAGGTGCTTCTCCAGCAAATTTAGCACCTCGAATGGAGTCGTTTGGATCAGAAGCGCCACGACACAAAAGGCCCCGAATTCGGTTACTCTTTGCAACCACGCTTGTATAATAAACACTAATAAGCGCACCCTTGATTAAGGTATGCTCACTCCAATAAGTCTGCAAAGAGCGCAAATCGTTAATTAAGCTCAGGATATGAGCAGACTCAACAAACCTGCCAACAGGAATATTTCGTTTTCCACCCCCAGAATTTCCGCTCTGGTGCTCAAACTGGCCCTTTAATTGAAGTATGCTATTCATTTAGTCCTCCTTCAACTCTCGAGATACTTGACTCTTTGATATTCCGGTTAGGATTTCTATTTCTCGCACCGTAAATCCTTGCGATTGCATAACATGAATATCCATCGGTTCGGTATACACCGCTTTGTAAAAACGTCTAAGATAATCAAACTCGTCCGAAGGATTGCTAAACGCAACAGACGCTCTGATGATATTCTTTAGTTCACCCGGGTAAGGGATGGGTGACATCAGGCTGACAATTTTACGGAATAGTCTGATATTTTTCCCTGTGCATTTAAACTTGTTTAGGAAGTCATTAAGCAAAACCTCCGCAATTTCCGCCAAATCTTCCTGTGAATACCTATTGAAGTCAATAATCGAGTCAAATCTTCTGACTAAAGCCTTGTCGAAATGGTCAAATAAATTTGTCGTTGCAAGTAAAACAACGCGGTCATCCAATCTATCAAATTCTTTGAGTAGTGTGGATGTAGCCCGTCCCATTTCACGTAGATCGTTCGAATTAGTCCTATCCAATGCGATAGAATCGATTTCGTCAAATAGCACAATCACTTTTTCTGGATGGGCAAATTCTGTTATTTCACGAAATAGCGAAACAATATTCTTCTGTGTTTGTCCAAGTTTACTATCAATCACGGCAGAAAAATCTACGGCGTATAGTTCGCGATTCAGTATCCGTGCAACTTGCTTAGCCGTTTCGGTTTTTCCTGTACCAGGAGCACCCTGGAACAGGAATTTGTTAATTCCAAGATTTCGACTAATAGCATTGACCATGCCCATTACATCTTGTTCGATCAATTCAGGAAGAGGAAGAGGAGAATTTCCAACAGTTACCTTTTCAAAAAAGCCAGATGACAAATCACTCACTTGGGGAACAAACGTGTTGGCATTTGAGAGAAGTGCCATAATGTACTCCGCTAACTGGTAATCGCCCACTTGGTCAAATTCTTTTGCAATCTCATATGCCTCACTTCGAAAACCCGCTTCATTACCTTCAGAATGATACCGTATCAAATTTATAATGTTCTTCTTTTTCATGGAAATCCCTCCAAGACTAATGGTACTTACATTGTAAATCAATTTGGGACAAAAGTCAATATATTGGGACAACTTTCTAAAAACACACAATGTTTCCTTTACTCGTCTTCGTACACTTCATGCCGCACCAAGCACCAAAAAAGAATAGTATTATAACTTTCGGTTCCTGTGCGTCAATAATTTAATTATTATAAATTTTTATTTTTTAAGCCACTCACCCAGATATAATAATCGTGAATCCGAAACCTCTGAGCCGAAAGACTCAGGGGCTTTTTTATGTTTGGAGGTGAGCATTTTGTTATTCCGCACCATCACTATCATTATTACCATCGTATTTTAATGCGCAGCTGCGCAGAAAGGAGAAAGCCTTATGAACTTTTGGTCCGAAATCGTCAAAGAAGTTGGCACCGTCTTGGTGGAAGTCCTCGTCCGCATCGCTGAAGAAATGGAAAACAACAATTGAACAAAATACATCTACATTGAATTTATCCAAAGAGGATTGGCTCCGTTATCGCAAATGCGGTATTACCGGCACGGATGCCGGGGCTATCCTTGGCCTGAATCCCTATCGCTCTGCATTTCAGGTGTACCACGATAAAATCAGCGATACCATTGAGAATATCGACAATAAGGCCATGCGGCAGGGTCGTGATTTGGAGGATTATGTAGCACAGCGGTTCTCCGAAGAAACAGGGTTTAAGGTGCGCCGTGCAAACGCTATCTATCAGAGCGAGGAACATCCGCTGCTTCTGGCAGACTTCGACCGCCTGATCGTTGGACAGAAGGCCGGGCTGGAATGCAAAACGGTCTCACCGTTTTCCGCAGACAAGTGGGCAGATGGAAAAATCCCGGCTCACTATCTGGCGCAGGTTGACCACTACTTAGCCGTCAGCGGTTTCGACTGCTGGTATGTGGCGGCTCTGATTTTCGGCAGAGAGCTGGTGATTCACAAAATCGTGACAGATAAGCAGGTGCTTTCTGACCTCATTGATAAGGAAGAGCTTTTCTGGACGAACCATGTTGTGCCCCAGATTCCCCCTGCACCCAACGGTTGCGATTGTGACACCCAGCAGATCAACCAGATGTATGAGGTGGACGACCGGGATAAGACCGCTGACCTGAGTGCCTTGCATGGACTTCTGGATAAGCGGCAGGAGCTTTCTGACCAAATCGAGCAGATGGAACAGGAGAAAACGGCTATCGAGCAACAGGTCAAGCTGCAAATGCAGGATGCTGCCTATGGCACAGCACCGGGTTATAAGGTGTCGTGGGTATCCTCCGAAAGCAAGCGTGTGGATTCCCAACGCCTGCGGAAAGAGCAGCCAGACATTTTCAACCAATACAGCAAAAATGTAAGCAGCCGCAGGTTTACCATCGTTCATGCGGCATAACATTTGTAATTGGCGGCAGGGAGTAAATACTCTGCCGCCTTTTTTCTTGGAGGTTATCTTATGGCTACGGAAAATCCATTCGTAAAATTATTTGCTATCGACTTCAAAGATCATCTGGAAGTCAAAAAGTCCGGCAACACAGAACTGAAATATGTAAGCTGGGCGTATGCCTGGGCAGAGGTGAAAAAGCTGTATCCTGCTGCCAGCTATGAGGTCAAGAAATTCAACGGCCTGCCCTATGTTTATGACCCCATAACCGGCTTCATGGTGTATACCACTGTCACGATTGAGGGCGTTTCGCACGAAATGTGGCTGCCTGTACTGGATGGCGCAAACAAAGCCATGAAAGCTGTGCCTTATACCTACACCACCCCGAAATGGGACTACAATCCGCAGACCCGCCGCCGTGAAAAAATCGGCATGGAAGAGCGTACCGTAGAAGCAGCCTCTATGTTCGATGTGAATAAAGCTATCATGCGGTGCTTGGTGAAGAACCTTGCTATGTTTGGCCTTGGCCTGTACGTTTATGCCGGAGAGGATTTGCCGGAAGATGCTGCACCGCAGCCGGAGGCAGAACCGCAAAAGCAGCCGAAACCGAGATCCGCTAGCCCGAAGCAGGAACAGCCGCCTGTGCCCTGCATCTGTGCCCGGTGCAACCAGCCTATCAAGAGGGTCAAGCTGAAGGATGGCTCCATCATGCAGGCGGCAGAGTTTGCAGCCACCCATGAGGGAATGTGCGCTGACTGCTATAAGGCTACAAGGCTAAACGTAGCATAAGGAGAAGGAGATTTTACGATGAAAGAAGAAAAAATCAAAGTCCTTGCGCTCCTGCCAATGGAGCTGCCAAAGGAAATCGAGCTGGACAACACCCTTGAAGCCATGCAGAAATTTGTAGGCGGGCTGATCGAATGCATCACATTGAGTGACACCGGTTCAGCGGTCACACTGGTCTGCAATGATGAAGGCAAGCTGCTTGGCCTGCCGCTCAATCGTCCGCTGTGGGATGGAGCCGATGTTCTTGCCGGGCCGGGATTTCTGGCCGGATGTGACAACGAAGGGAATCTGACTTCTCTGCCGCAGAGCGCAATGGATTTCTACAAAGAGAAATGCATGAAGCTCACAGGTCTTGCCCGGAATACCTATTATAAATATAAGCGTCAGATCCGTGCCGAACTGATAGCTGAACAGGATTTGCCGAAAGGAGCAAGTATCTTTTATGAACCACCAAAATCATTCTGAGCTGGAGAACAGGCTTACTTTGGAGGAACAGCAGGAGTTTTTGAAGCTTCTGGCCCGTCTGTCCCCTGAACAGCGTGAAGCACTGAAAGAAGTGCTCAAGTCCTTTACTTAACAAAAATGTGCAGGGCGGCGTTTCTGCTACCCTGCACATTTTTATTTTTTGTTATGCACGCTCTACTCTGACGCTGCCAGTACGAGCATCTTTGATGATACGGAAACGAGAGCCGCAACCAGCGCAGCTTTTTGTCTGATTTGTTCCGCCTCCAAGGATCACTCGTGCCAGCTCGTGCCCACAATCAGGGCATTTGATAACCTTCATAGCCATGTTAGCGCCTCTATTTAAATTTGATTTGTCATTTTCAAAGGTTGCGCGCATAAGTCAGGCAGCATTGCCATCTTTGAATTTCCCTTTGTATTGAACGCTTCCATCTGCATTATAAAGTGTTCCTTTTCCATTGTACTTTCCTTTTTTAAACTTTCCATCGTAACAAAGCTGGCCATTGGAATAGTAGCTTTTTCCTTTTCCAGAGGGCTTATCGTTTTTATAACCATACTGAACAAACCGCCTTGATACCGCCTATTGGTTGGTTTCATCTGGACGACCGCTGGATTTATACTTCTTATAAAGAGGATTGTTGCTCTGACCCGTTGCTAAGCACCTCCATCCCCTTAGTCCTAATAAAGATTTTGGCGGTTCTCAAGACACGAATGTCGGACAAGTTCAATGGTGGTAAATACCTTTTTGCAATATCTGGCAACGATTTCCCTCTTCATATAAGGTTAACGGTTGACAACAAGCCGAAGCAATTTGATCAGATGCTTGGTCAGTACAGTATCGCAGCTTTGTTACCAGTCTACGGTGACGATCCGATGCTCACAGCTACCGTTGGCGACTATCGTTCAAAAACGAATTTTTGCGACGCTGATTACGCGGACTAAAACAGAGCCTCGTTTTCCGCTATGCCTTATCGTATCTACGAACGGCATTACTGAGTTGCAGCAGAAGCACTGTCTGTTCTTGCCTCACGAGGAAAGCCCTACAGCCGCGCTGCCTCTGGCAGAAATTGTTAGCAAGCTGTGTACCCTTGTTGAGCACAACCCAGATGCCTTTGAGCGCATCGTTGAGCGATCCTACACAACTGCTTTAGGTTCCTTGGATGAAGAATGCGCCTTTCGGAATGAAATCGCGCTTCTAAGCGTTTCATCCGCTGTTCTTTGCTGGGCATTAAAACTCCTTAAGCAGCCGGATTCAGCGCAAACAACACACGAGGTCTGTCAGGCATACATCAATAATTGCTTATCCGAGTGGGACAGCTCGCTGGATTGCAACGCAAAGGAAATTTTACACAAGGCACTCTTTTCGGCAAGCGAAGCCGGTGATATTCGTTTTATACGCTATGAAGAGATCGATTCCAGCTATGACCCTGAACGGGACATCGTCCAAAAAAAGGATGCTTTCCTTCTGAAAGGGTCTTTGCTGAAGTCTCTGCTCCATGAGTATGCACCGGGATATAGTGCACCCGATGTTATTTCGCGTTTGCAAAGTGAGCATCTGCTCTCTGAGTTCAGCTCTGCCAAAAAGATTCGCATTAACAGCGGAACCTATGTAGATGCTCGACTCTTGACTTTGAAGTGCAGTTGCTTAACCGAATATGAAGATTCTGATTAAAGCAGGAGGAACGGAACCATGAAGTTGAAAATAGGCTCTACCTATCAAAAAGCCGTTACAATCGTTGAAAAACTCAAGGAAGGGAACGCTTCCATTTTTATCTGTGGAAAAAGCGGCGTAGGAAAGTCTACCCTTTCCTCCAATATCACAAGGAAACTGCTAGAGGCAGGTGTTCGGATCGTAGCCATAGATCATCGGCACGCTGTGTCTTTTCCAGTAGAACTAGAACCGTATGTACATCGTCAGGACGTATCTCAAAAGCCACTCAAGCTGCATTTGTTCGGGGCATCAGATAATCCAGCGGATGCGGCTGCATCTTTCGTTGATACTATCACATCCGTTATCGCTCTGTCGAATGCACAAGAACAGCTATTGCGGCCTCTTTTAAAAGAGGCGCTTCGCGCTTCACCGGCTCCGAATGAAGTGCTGGAATACCTGCATCAGGAGATCAAGAGTTCTCATTCACGCTCTGCGCCCGGTTTGGAAAACGCCTTGGCACCCCTATTTGCACAAAAGCTTTTTGAGGATGGTGACATAGAGTTTTCTCCCGGCATCACCTTGCTGGATTTGAGCTCGTTTTCGTTATCTACGCAACACATCGTTGAAGAGGTGCTTTTTGCAGCACTGTTACGAGAAGCCACCTGCGAGGATTTTCCGCCTACCTTTTTGTATCTGGACGAGTTAAGCAACTATACGCTACGCTCTTCCAACGCATTGGGGCGAATCCTCTGTGAGGGCCGCAAACAAGGTCTGTACGCACTGCTGGTTGCCCAGAGCATTCGTGTGTTCAAGCCTGAACAACGGACTTTGCTTCAGCAATGCAAGTATATGATGTGTTTCCAGCCAGCTGATGAAGAGGTTCGTATGTGTGCCCGTTTAATTAGTTCGTCAGGTGGAACCAAGTTGACTTCCATACTAAAGAGTCTTCAGGTTGGTGAGTTCATGGTCTCCGGCCCAGTTTATGTAGGTGATTCTGATACGCCAACTACCAAGCCACTGGTCGTCCATAGTAAGTCACCAGAGGATGTCGTTCCTGCCAATGGCCCGCTGGCGATTCCGGTACCTTCCGATACAGAACCGATCCTGCCCCCAGCGCAGATTGACCTTCTTCTGCCGTTGGACGCTCTTGATGACTGTGACGATGAAGAAGCCGCTCCCAGCAAACCGGAAACCGTAACGGAGAACGCCTGTCCTCTGCTGCCGGATTCGCCTTCGGAGCCTTCCATTGAACCGCTGCATCTTCGTGATGAATCTTCTGCTCCACAAGAACAAAGTCAGTCACCGCAAATGCAGCTGCTTCGATCTGCCGTTTTTACATCCGTTCCTATGAACTCATATTATGGTAATTATAACTGTTCTTGGCCACCAGCACAAGTGCACCCGGCAACCTTTTCTTACCCGAACATGGATTTCAGTTCACTGATTCAACAGGATGATGCTCAGATTTCCTTTCAAGCGCTTATCACACCATAAGGCAAAATGTACGCTAATTCAAGCAGATATGCTTATCATGAAGCAATCCGCTTCGCATTCAATTTTAATTTCAGGAGGAAAACACTATGAGCACTCATACCAACATCAACATGTCCACCGCTGCTTCCAATTTTGCAGCCGATCTCAACTCGGAACCGATTTCCTTTCCGAGCACCGATACATCCATCAAAAAGTCCGTCCCGTTCGTGCCGCTCAATGAAAAGTGGCTGTTGACGATTCCAGAGGCTGCTGCCTATTTTGGTGTAGGGCAAAACCGCATTTCCGAGCTTGCCTTGCAGGATGGCTGCAAGTTTGTTGTATTCGTGGGCAACACAAAACGTATCAAACGGAAAAAGTTTGAGGAGTTTCTGGACGAGCAGTACGCCATCTAACACGAAATAACGCACTCTAAGACTTGATTGCTTTTCGCCCACATGGTAAAATGGATTTGCTGTGTGGGCTTCTTTTTTATTCAAGAGACGAAAGGAGCCGCAACATGGGCAAAGATCTTAAAGGAAAAGAGCTCGGAAAGGGGCTTGGTCAGCGAAAAGACGGCTTGTACTATGCGCGTTGCCGAAATTACCGTGGTGAGCGTGAGGAACGCTGCTTCAAGACCCTGCCAGAAGCCAAAAATTGGCGACAGGAACAGCTCTATCTACGCTTACACCCTGAAGGTCGGACTGTGGCATCGCCCAATATGACGGTGGACGCATGGTTCAATCAATGGGTCAAGGATGTCGTTGGCAACCGTGCTCCGAACACTGTTCGGAATTATCGTGAGCGATACGAGCACAACATCCAGCCATTCATCAGTTCTATGCTGTTGCGCGATGTCAAGCAGATCGACTGTCAGCGGATTTTGAACGCCATGGAGGACGACTACGCCGGTTCAACCATCCGGCAGACCTATATGACAATGGGTACGTTCTTCAAAAGCGCCAGAGAGAACGACCTCATTGCCAAACACCCAATGGACGGTGTCCGCTACACAAAGCCCGTTCGTGCACCTGATGATATCCACTTTTTGACCGTAGCTGAGCAGAAACAGTTTTTGGATGCTGCCAAGCATTCCCATAACTACGCTCAGTATGCGCTGATTCTGGAAACAGGCTTACGCACTGGTGAAATGATCGGTCTGACATGGGATGCTATTGATTGGGAAAAGCATACTCTGACCGTCAACAAAACTTTGGAGTATCGTCACAAGCAGGGCGTGTGGCGTGCTGGCCCTCCGAAAACGGAATCCAGCTACCGCACCATTCCTCTGACCGACACCGCTTACGACATCCTGCGGGAAATCTATGACACCAGAGAATACCGCAAGGAATCGAAAGACCTGTCCACTGTCCTGACCTTTATGGATCGTAAGACTGGTCAAAAGCGGAAGCTGGTTATGTGCGACTTAGTGTTCATCAACTGGCGTACCGGAATGCCTGCCAAGAACAGCTCCTACGACACCCACCTCTACAAGCTGTGCGATGATGCAGGGATCAAGCGTTTCTGTATGCACGCTCTACGCCATACATACGCTACCCGCGCCATTGAGAGTGGAATGCAGCCCAAAGTCCTGCAAAAGCTGCTGGGTCATGCCAGCATCACGACCACCATGAACCGCTATGTTCATGTGACAGACGATTCCATGAAAGAGGGTGTAGCGCAGTTCGCAAAGGCACAGGAAGCGCAAAAAGGGTGAGTAAAGGGTGAGCCAATCTGTTTCATCCAACCTTTTCCAAATCCAATAGTTCGTAAAAACAACTTATAGCCGTTTAATATAGCTGTTTATCATCTACATCATAAAAGGAGAAATCATAAAAATGAAATTAGGTATCGTCGGCCTGCCGAACGTCGGCAAGTCCACTCTGTTCAATGCCATCACCTCCACCAAGAACGCAGAAGCCGCAAACTATCCCTTCTGCACCATCGAGCCGAACAGCGGCATCGTAGCCGTGCCGGACAAGCGTCTGGACAAGCTGGCCGAGATCTGGCAGACCAATAAAAAGACCCCTGCCATCGTGGAGTTCGTGGATATCGCGGGCCTTGTAAAGGGTGCCAGTCAGGGCGCGGGTCTGGGCAACAAGTTCCTGGGCCACATCCGCGAGTGCGATGCCATTGTGCATGTAGTGCGCTGCTTTGACGATGACAACATCATCCATGTGGTGGAGGATGTTTCCAAGGCTGAGGCCGTGGACCCCATTGCCGACATCGATGCCATCGACTACGAGCTGATCCTGTCCGACCTTGAGGTGGTGCAGAACCGCGCAGGCCGCATGGCAAAGGCTGCCAAGAGCGGCAACAACAAGGGTGCTGCCGCCGAAGCCGCATGGCTGCAGCAGCTGGCCGACCACCTGAGCGCCGGCAAGCCTGCCCGCAGCTTCGATTTTGACGAGGGCGATGCCGAGCAGCAGACCGTGCTGCATGAAATGGGCCTGCTGAGCGCAAAGCCGGTGCTGTACGCCTGCAATGTGGGCGAGGACGACCTGATGGAGGGCATCGAAAACAACAAGTATGTCCCGCTGGTGGCCGCACGCGCCAAGGAAGAGGGCGCACGCTACATTCCCATCTGCGCCAAGACCGAGGAGGATATCGCCGACTACTCTCCCGAGGAAAAGAAGGCTTTTCTGGCTGAAATGGGCATTGAAGCCAG
>ULUB01044283.1_pt1 | contig 13792 bp, 14 predicted proteins | sample 1958111 | NCBI WGS metagenome assembly ULUB01 (sample SAMEA4835749, study PRJEB28245) | human gut metagenome | biome: gut microbiome; material: fecal sample | place: Denmark | collected 2008
TTAAGTCTCCAATAGATGCCGTATCTTGTGTTGTAAAGCGAGTAATAAGGAACGAACTCAAGGTTCTCTTTACTTGCTGTAAAGGTGAAGGAGATTCCCTCGTTCTGAGTAAAGAACTTGTCGGGGTTCTTCTTGACCTCAGATGGAGTTATGCCGTCGTTCAAAACCAATGTGTCGTTTTCAACTATGGTCTTTTCGGGGATGATAACCCACATACCTGTTGTTGTAGTATTCATGCTTTCATTTGAAAGCTTAGCAGCTAAAAGAACAGGTCCGTACTTGAAGGAAACGGTATTCACGCTGTCCTGAAGCTTGAGTGCTGTAAAGCCCATGGGGATTTCCAAAACAACGCTGTCGCCGTTCTTCCACTCTCTTTCAACAGCTGCAAAGCCTGCTTCATCTGTGTAGCTGACGTTTTCGCCGTTTACAGTGACGGTAACATCGCCCTTCGCCCAGTCGGGAATTCTCAGCTTGAGCTTAAACGACTTGTTCTCATTCAACTTGAGCTTGAAGCTTGTGCGGTTGCTCATGGGGATGTCGCTTGTCTGAGTGAGCTTTAAGCCCAATTCATCGGCATTAAGCTCAGAGGAAAGATACATTGCAACGTAAAGCTCGCCGTCGTCGATGTAATACATTCCGTCGCCCAGCTTTGTGAAGTTCTCCATACCGCTTCCCGTGCAGCACCAGAAGCTGTCTGTTGCAGTTGAGAAGGTTCTGAAGTAGCCTGTTGACATAGCCTGGAAGTATGTTGTCATACCTGTTTCAGGGTTCTGTGAAGCAAGGATATGGTTGATAAAGGCGTTTTCATAGTAATCGCAGTACTTTTTATCCTTTGTTATCATGAACAAGTCCTTGGTGAGCTTGAGCATATTATAAACGTTGCAGGTTTCGCAGTTGCAGTTTGTGCGCTCCTGATTCAAAATATCGTCCTCGCCGAAATGCTCCCACTCACTGTTTCCACCGGTGTGGTATGTGTGGTGATCGACAACCATCTGCCAGAAGATTTCGGCGGTCTTTAAGTATTCGGTGGCGTCGACTGTTTTTCCGTCGATCTTTTCGCCGTGAAGGACCTCATATCTCTTAAGCGCACCCATAATCTTGGGGATTGTAGTGTTTGCGTGACGGTTGTTCAAAACATTCGCACCGTCCGTGCGGATTATTTCAAACAAAGAGTCCTCATCAAATGCGTGAGCGGCAATTGCATACTTTTCTTCGCCTGTGACCGCATAAAGGTCGTAAAGAGCATCGTTCATTCCTCCGTATTCAATGCTCAAAACTGTTCTGTGGGTTTCCTCGCTCCAGCTCTTGGTTCTTTCGTATGTCCAGTCGCCAAGCTTCTTTGCTATATCGAGCGCAGGTTCATATCCGGCGAACTGATAGCAGGAAATGAGTCCCTCGAAAATCTTGTGCATAGTGTACCACGGAACCCATGACTCTTTAAACATATCTGCCTTACCCTTTTCAACATTGTCGAACTGCTGTTCAACATTTGTTGCGTTCAAGACAGTTGAGCCCCATAAGAAGCCGTTTTTGCGCTGACAAAGTGCCAAGCCGTCGACAATCTCGGTCATCTTTTTGTAAAGAGCCTTCTTATTTGCAGACGATACTCCGCCGTTGGCATAAGCCTGAGCCAAGGCTGTTAAGTAGTGACCCATTGTGTGACCGCCTATAAGGGTGTTTTCCCATCCGCCGTAAGGCTCCTTGCCGTTAGTGTCAACACCGTTGTTTTTGCGGAAGTTTGACAAAAGTCTGTCTGAATCCAATGACAAAAGATATTCAATCTCCTTGTCAAAGGCGTTGACGCTGTAGGCGTCTGTCATTTTGATATCCGCAATTGAAAAGTCACGAATATCTGTCTTTTTTGCTACCATTGAAGTTCCTCCTTCGGTTTTAGGCGCTGAGCAGCTCGAAAGCATCAGGCAAGCGAGTGCCAAACAAATTGATTTTTTTAGTTTATTCATATTAATCACGACCTTTATCATTTATTTTGATTTTATCAGATTCTGATAAGGATGTCTATAACATATGAAAAGTCATAAGAAAATATCAAGAAGGCTGTTAATAAAGGTCAATATAAATACTGACAATGTTATAGCGGTAACATCAAACACACTTTATTTGCTATTTTCCCACTTAATTTGACATTCAATTATCCTTATGTTATTATATTACAAAGCGCTGTTCTAAAGAATCAGAGGTAAGTGAGCAATATGTTCAGAAAGCCCATAGCTATCATTATAGCTTTACTGTTAATTATAATAACGGCGATATCGGTTGTTTCAACTTATCAAAAGCATAAATTAGAAAAAAGAATCGATGTCATTCTCAAAGAGGAAATACGCATTTCTTTAGATTACCTTCAGCATTATAAGGACTACGGCAGGGAATCTGACTGGCATTTCACCGCCGCACACCTTGACGCATTTGAAACGGCATATGTTAGCGCCTATCAAACCCATACAACAAAGTAAGGCAATAATATCATGTATATCTGCGATTTAGCGCTTATTATGAGCAGTCAGTACAGCCAGATGAACAAATATATTGATGAAATCATCGAAGCTGTTACATACTTAAACAGCGATTACTCCGACCCCAGCGGATATCATCGGATACAAGAGATACATAATCATATGCATAACGACAATTGGAATGTGTACCGTGAGCTGACAAAGTAATAGCTTTGAAAAAAATCCCATCGAACAAAACAGTCCGATGGGATTTCTTTTTTGTAAGATCTTAAAGTGATGTTACTTAAGCTATTCCCTCAACCTCATACCCTTGAGCTTCAACAGCCTTGACGAGTACGTCATCTGAAAGCTCAGCTTTAAGCGTTACAACTGCGCTGTCGTCCTTATGGCTCACCTCGGCATACTCAACCTCGGGTATGCTCATGAGTGCCGCCTTAACTCTGCCCTCACAGTGAGGACACATCATGCCTGTGATTTTCATTGTTTTAGTCATATTGTTTTTCCTCTCTTTACTTAGTTTTTCTATATTCTCGATGCCAGTTTCGTCCGCTGCCCAGTTCGATTTACCGGGATAAAGTCTGACGAAATTCAGCCTCAAAGCGTTTGTAACAACACAGAAGCTTGAAAGGCTCATCGCCGCAGCTCCTATCATCGGGTTAAGCGTAAGTCCCCCCCAGACAAAAGCTCCTGCCGCTATCGGGATTCCTATAACGTTATAGCAAAACGCCCAGAACAGATTCTGCTTAATGTTTCTAAGCGTCATACGGCTCAGCCTTACTGCCGCTGCAACGTCGGTAAGATTCGACTTCATTAAAACAACGTCCGCAGCGTCTATTGCGACGTCTGCACCTGCGCCTATTGCAATTCCGGTGTCCGCTGCGGTCAACGCAGGCGCGTCGTTTATTCCGTCGCCCACCATGGCGACCTTGCCCTGCTCCTTCAGCTTTTTAACAGCGTCAGCCTTGCCCCCGGGCAAAACTCCGGATATAACCTCATCTACACCTACAAGCCTGCCGATAGCATTCGCCGTCCTTTCGTTGTCGCCTGTAAGCATTATGACCTTGACATTTAAGCGGCGCAGCTCGGCAATTGCCTCCTTGCTGTCCTCCTTGACGGCGTCGGCAACGGCTATTATGCCCAAAAGCCTGTCGTTCTTGACGAAAAGCAGCGGTGTTTTTCCGTTTTGCGCCAAATCGTCGGCAATTTTTTTCACATCATCGTCGACCTCGGTAATTCCGCTTATAAACGACAGGCTTCCTCCGAGAAGCTTATCACCGTTTACATCGCATGAAACACCGCTTCCTGCAAGGGTTTGATAATCACTGCTTTCAAGCACATCAACCGAACGCTGCTCTTTGAGCTTCATAATTGCCTTTGCCAACGGATGCTCGCTCTTAGCTTCAACGCTTACGGCTGCTGTAAGAAGCTCGCTGTCGTCATTTGTGCCGCAGGGTATTATATCCGTCACCTCGGGCTCGCCCTTTGTTATCGTTCCGGTTTTGTCAAGAGCTATGACCTTGAGCTTTCCAAGCTCCTCAAGGGACGCCGCTGTCTTAAACAAAATACCGTTTTTTGCTCCGACGCCGTTGCCGACCATTATAGCAACCGGCGTAGCAAGTCCCAGGGCGCAGGGGCAGCTTATTACAAGCACGGATATTCCCCTTGCCAGAGCATAGCCTAAGTCATTGCCGAGAAGCAGCCAGATTATAGTTGTCAAAACCGAAATTGCCATTACCGTCGGAACAAACACTCCCGAAACCTTATCCGCTATTTTTGCAATCGGCGCTTTAGTTGCGGCTGTGTCCTGAACCATTTTTATTATCTGCGAAAGTGTTGTATCCTGACCGACTCTTGCAGCACGGCACTTCAAGTACCCCGATGTGCTGACAGTAGCCGCCGACACACTGTCGCCGACCGATTTGTCAACCGGAACGCTCTCGCCCGTCAGGCAGGATTCATTCACCGCTGCGTCTCCCTCAATAACCGTTCCGTCAACCGGTATTGACATTCCTGCCCTTACTATAAACACGTCGCCTATTTTAACCTTGTCGACCGGCACAGTCCTTTCAACTCCGTCCGCAATTACGACAGCTTCCTTCGGACTTAAGCTTATGAGGCTTTTCAGTGCCGACGTTGTCTTTCCCTTGGAACGAGCTTCAAGCATCTTGCCGACGGTTATAAGCGTCAAAATCATGGCTGCCGATTCAAAGTAAAACTCACCGGTATACATTTTAACGGCTTCGGCGTTTCCTTTTATAACTGCGTCGGTAAGCATGAAGAGTGCATAAACGCTCCAGACAAACGAAGCCATCGAGCCTAAAGCCACAAGCGTATCCATGTTCGGGGCACGGTTCCACAGGCTCTTGAAGCCGTTTATAAAGAACTTTTGATTTATTATCATAACTATAGCCGATAAAATCAGCTGTAAAAGACCCAGCGCCACATGATTTCCTTCAAAGAAGCTCGGAATAGGAAGTCCCAGCATATGATGTCCCATTGAAAAATACATCAGTATCAGCAAAAAGCCGATGGAAGTTATAAGTCGCTTTTTCAAAGCAGGCGTTTCGGTATCCTTTAAGGAATCAAGCGAGCCTGACGCATCGCTTTTTAGGCTTGAGCCTGCGCTCTCACTGGCACCGTAGCCTGCTTTTTCTACCGCCTCGATAATGCTTTCAGCACACGCATCGCCCGAAACGCCCATTGAATTTGTCAGAAGGCTTACAGAGCATTCTTTAACTCCTTCAACCTCCATAACAGCCTTTTCCACCCTTGCAGCACACGCCGCACAGCTCATGCCCGTTACATTATAAGTTTTCATAAACTATCACCGTTTCCTTTAATCAATCGTCATTTCATCAACTTTTGCAGGGTAAGCATAAGCTCGTCTATAACTTCGTCTTTGCCGTTTCTTATATCGTCAGCTACACAGTTATGGATGTGTGCGCTCAAAAGCTCACGGTTAAAGGCGTTCATCGCCGCATTCACAGCCGCAGACTGAATCAGCACATCATTACAGTATGCGTCCTGCTCCACCATATTGATAATTCCCCTGACCTGACCTTCTATTCTTTTAAGCCTGTTCAAAAGGGATTTTTTATCCTTATCCGAACGCAGTGTTCGCCGCTTGCACATACATTTTTCTTCTGCCATTTCATTTCACTCCTTTTTGCATATTATATACCCCTACAGGGTATTTGTCAAGACTTTGTTCACTTACTATTGAAAAATCGAAACAAATGATGTATAATGTCATATTAATACTAAGCTACAATCTGATTGCAAATAAATATATTTAATTGACCAAGGAGATTATCTACCGTATGAGTACCTGTGTTGACTATAAAAATTTCAAGCTATCCAAGCTTTTCACAAAGGAATACAGACATCTTCTTTTACTTTTATACGTTCCTTTGCACATCCTTTTATTTATAATAGTCGAGGGAATATATGACCCCGAAAGAGCGCACGTCATGTACTCGCCTTTAGACGATATAATTCCGTTTGTCGAGGCATTTATCATCCCGTATATTCTTTGGTATGCCTACTTAGTAGGAGTCGGAATCTACCTGATGTTTTGCGACGTCGCCTGTTTTAAAAGAATGATGTATTTTATCATACTCACATTCTTCACATCAGTATTGATCTACATATTTTTGCCCACGATACAGCCACTCAGACCTGATGTTTTCCCGAGGGACAATGTCTTTACACGCATGATCGGACTTATATACTCTATAGACCCTCCTAATAACGTTTGCCCGTCGCTCCACGTTGTCGGCTCGTTCGCAGCCTTCTTCGGTGTTCTTGATTCAAAGCGTTTTTCAAAGCTGTATAAAATACTCGGAGCAGTCTTGTGCTTATCGATTGTTGCATCAACAGTGTTTATCAAGCAGCATTCGGTTTTAGATATTCTCGGCGGTCTTATCATGACAGGCGTCGGAGTATTAGCAGTATACGTCCTGCCCAAGCTGATAAAAAGAAAGAAAGGATCTGATTAAATGGTTAGAATCGTAATATATGCTCTGTTGGGCTACGTCTCGGGAAGCGTTTTATACGCTCGCTTCTGGGCAAAAATTCTCAAAAAAGAGGACATAACCTTAAAGTCAGGCGACCGCAACCCCGGAACAACAAACGCTTTTAAGTACGGTGGGTTCTTATGCGGCTTCTTAACTCTTGTCTGCGATATTTTGAAGGGCTTCATCCCCGTTAAGCTGTATTTAATGGGTGGAGACGGGTTTGCAATATTCGACTGGAGATTTGCATTGGTTTTATGCGCTCCCGTAGTCGGTCATGTATTTCCTGTATTCTACAATTTCAGCGGCGGAAAAGGAATAGCGGCAACATTCGGCGTGCTTTTAGGGCTTTTGCCCGTCTTTGAGCCGGTATTTATCATGGCTTTGTCGTTTATATTCTTCTCGCTGATATTAAAGATTTCTCCGCATTTTTACAGAACCATTGTTTCATACATAGCAGCACTGTTAGCTTTGGGGGTCTTCGGCGCAAATAAGGACTTAGCGTCTGTCGCCATAGGCTTTTCCATAATATCAATCGCCGTCGGCTACAGACTTTATAAGAGTCCTGAGGAAAGGGAGAAAGTGAGGATCAATCTTTTATGGATGCGCTGATTTTGTCAGTCGGAACAGGCGGAGGACACAACGCCGCAGGCATGGCTGTTAAAGAAGAGCTTATCAGGCGCGGTCACAACGCCGTCATGATAAACCCATATAATTTAAAAAGTGAAAAAGTCGCAAAGGAAATTGACAATACATATATAAAGCTGGTTCAAAAGGCGCCGAAGATGTTCGGTGTGGTTTACGGTTTGGGAAGCGCATATTCAAAGCTGCCGTTCCGCTCTCCTATCTATTTTGTAAACAGAAGAATGGCGCTTATACTTAAAGACTATTTAGACGCTCATCACTATGACGTAATAATCATGCCGCACCTGTTTCCTGCCGAGATTATAACCAATCTCAAGGATATGAACGTCGACATACCGAAAACAGTATTCGTTGCGACCGATTACGCCTGCACTCCGTTTACAGGCGAGACTGACTGCGACGCATACATACTTCCCTCCGAAAAGCTCAAGGATGAGTTTTTAAGCAACGGAATAGACGGCGACAAGGCATACAGCTTCGGCATACCTTCAAATGCCGGTTGCCGTTCAAATATGACGAAAAAGGAAGCTGCCGAGCGTCTCGGACTTGACCCGAGCTTTAAGTACATCCTGGTCGCAGGCGGAAGCATGGGCTCGGGAAAGCTCACAAGAGTTATAAAGTATCTTTACAACTGGAGCGTTGCAAAGAAGAATACCAAAATCATAGCCATATGCGGCACTAACGACAAGCTGTTTGAAAAGCTCTACGCTGAGTACGGCGACAACATCATACTCCTGCGCCGCACCGACAGAATGGCGGAATATATGAAGGCGTGCGACGTTTTTCTGACCAAGCCGGGCGGTCTTTCAACGACAGAAGCCGCTGCTGCCGGAATCCCCATTGTACACATAACGCCTATTCCGGGATGCGAAAGCAAAAATATGCGGTATTTCGGTCAGGAGGGCATGAGCGTTTCCGCCAAGACACGCAAAAAAAGTCTTGTCGGAGCTATGGAGTACTTAGAGGATTCCTGCAACCGTCTTGAAATGATTCAAAGGCAGCATGAGGGCGTTAATTCAAATGCCGCCTCTGACATCTGCGACCTATGCGAGGCCTTGGCAAATTGCGACAGCGATGAATGTACATCTGAACAAAAAGAACCGCTTATGAGCGGTGTTTAGGGAAAGGACATATTTTTATGACACTTGAAAGAGAATATGCACAGTTTGCGGTAAAAAAATCCTGCGAGCTTTTAGAAATCGACAGTCCCACAGGCTTTACCGATAAGGCGGCTGAATGGGTGAAAAACGAATTTATGAGCCTTGGCTTCAAGGCTGAAATCACAAACAAGGGCGGCGTTATTATTGACCTTGGTGGAAAGGACGACAATGATGCGCTTATGCTCGCCGCTCACACCGACACGTTGGGCGGTATGGTAGCTGAAATTAAAGGCTCGGGCAGGCTTAGGCTGACACCCTTGGGCGGAATGATGGCTCAAAACGGCGAGACGGAAAACGTCAGGATTTATACAAGAAGCGGCAAGGTATACGAGGGCACGCTTCAGCTCGCAAACGCAAGCGTTCATGTCAACGGCAACTACGGCTCGTCTGCAAGGAGCTTCGACACCACAGAGGTCGTAATAGATGAAGATGTAAGCTCGGCTTCCGATACAAAGGCTTTAGGCATCGAAGTCGGCGACATCGTTTGCTTCGACCCAAGAACCAGGGTTACCGAGTCGGGATACATTAAGTCGAGATTTTTAGACGACAAGCTTTCAGTAGGAATCCTTTTAGGCTTTGCCAAGTATCTTAAGGACAGCAGCGCTGAGCTTTCAAGACACGTTTATATCCATGTGACAGTTTATGAAGAGGTCGGACACGGCGGAGCAGGCTCTGTGCCGAGCGGTGTAACCGAAGCGATAAGCGTCGACATGGGCTGTGTCGGCGACGGCTTAAGCTGCACAGAGCGTCAATGCTCAATCTGCTGCAAGGACTCAGGCGGACCGTATAGCTACACTGTAGTAGGCAAGCTCATAGAAGCTGCCAAAAAGGAAGAAGCGGATTACGCTGTCGACGTTTATCCTCACTACGGCTCAGACGTTGAAGCCACACTCAGCGCAGGAAACGATATAAGACACGGGCTTATAGGCTCCGGCGTTTATGCAAGCCACGGCTACGAGCGCAGTCATATCGACGGAGTTTATGCAACACTAAAGGTTTTGAAGGGTTATTTAAATGTCTGAAATAATTATAAGGCGTGCCAAGCCTGACGATTGGCAGGAATTTTTGAAGATGTCCAAGGAGTTTTACTCCTCCCCTGCTGTTCTCAATGATATCGACGAGGGCTATCACAAAAACGCCTTCGACGAAGCCATGCGCAGCGACGACTATCTTGTTTTGTATATTTTTGACGCTGACGGCGAAGCAGCAGGATTCTCTATGCTCAATAAGATGTTTTCCCATGAAACCGGCGGACTTATCGTTTGGATTGAGGAGCTGTATGTCAGGGAGAAGTTCCGCGGTCACGGCTTAGGCTCAAGGCTTTTAGAATTCGTTGAGCAGACACATCCTGCGATGAGATACCGTTTGGAAACCGAGCCGGAAAATGAGCGTGCCAATAAGCTTTATAAGCGACATGGATATCAAAGCCTCGGATACACACAGCTGTTTAAGGATATGGACAGATTAAAAACCAACTAACATAAAAAATGAGTTTTTGATACATAATGTGTCAGAAACTCATTTTTTGATGTAAAAATATACTTGTCAGAAAGCTAAAATCGGACGAAAGCCCGAGTGTTATACAAACTCAGCCTTTCGTCCGACAAAATCTCATGAATAATTACTTGATCATGGAAGCAACTTCATCAGCGAAGTTGTCCTCTCTCTTGGCGATGCCTTCGCCTCTTTCGTAGCGAACGTAATCAGCAATCTTGATAGAGCCGCCAAGCTCCTTAGCGCAGTGCTCAACATACTTGCCGACTGTGAATGAGCCGTCCTTAACGAATTCCTGGTCAACCAAGCAGTTTTCGGTGTAGTACTTGCCGATCTTGCCTTCTGCAATCTTGGAAAGAACAGCCTCAGGCTTGTTAGCCATCTTGGGATCCTCAGCCATCTGAGCCATGATGATTTTCTTCTCGCCGTCCAGAACATCAGCGGGAACCTTAGTTCTGTCGAGATATGAAGGATTCATAGCTGCAATCTGCAAAGCAACATCCTTGCCGGCAGCATAAGACTTCTCGCCCAAATCAGTGTCGAGCTTAACTAAAACGCCGATTCTGCCGTTGCCGTGAACGTAAGAAACGATGTCGCCCTCAAGACGGGTGAATCTTCTGATCTGGATATTTTCTCTGATCTGAAGGAATACTTCCTGAAGCTCTTCCTCAACAGTCTTTTCAGAACCGTATGCCTTAGCAGCCTTCAAAGCGTCAACATCGGCAGGGTTAGCTTCAATGATGGTCTTAGCAACCATGTCAACAAAGTTCTTGAACTGCTCTGTATTTGCAACGAAGTCAGTCTCTGAGTTAACCTCAACTACAACGCCGACATTTCCCTCAACCAATGCAGCAACAAGACCCTCAGCGGCAACTCTTCCTGCCTTCTTAGCCTGGGTAGCAAGACCCTTTTCTCTTAAAATAACTATTGCCTTCTCAAAATCGCCCTCAGCCTCAACCAAAGCCTTCTTGCAATCCATCATACCAACGCCTGTTCTCTCGCGAAGAGCAGCAACGTCCTTAGCAGTTATATTAGCCATAATATTTAATTTCCTTTCTCTATTCTTATTATTCAAGTGTGGGCAGGTTTATTCAGCCTGCCCATCTTAGTTTTTTTTATAATTACTCTTCGGTAGCTTCTGCCTCAGCAGGTGCTTCTTCAACTGCTTCGGTCTCGCCCTGTCTGCCTTCGATGATAGCGTCTGCCATTGCGCCCGAGATGAGCTTAACTGCTCTTATAGCGTCGTCGTTACCGGGGATAACATAATCGACTTCATCGGGGTCACAGTTTGTATCGACAATTGCAACAATCGGGATACCGAGCTTCTTAGCTTCGGAAACTGCAATCTTTTCTCTCTTGGGGTCAACAATAAACAAAGCTGCGGGAAGCTTCTGCATATTCTTGATACCGCCCAGATACTTTTCGAGCTTCTCGATTTCAAGAGTGAGCTGAGCTACTTCCTTCTTAGGGAGAAGGTCAAAGGTTCCGTCCTCAGCCATCTTGTGGAGCTGCTCCAAACGTGCAACTCTTGTCTGGATGGTCTTGAAGTTTGTCATCATACCGCCGAGCCATCTTGCGTTTACATAATGTGCATTTGCTCTTAAAGCTTCTTCTCTGACAGAATCGCCTGCCTGCTTCTTAGTGCCGACAAACAAAACCTCGCCGCCGTTTGCAGATATGTCTCTGATGAACATATAAGCTTCGTCGAGCTTCTTAACTGTCTTCTGAAGGTCGATGATGTAAATGCCGTTTCTTTCTGTGAAGATGTAGGGAGCCATCTTCGGGTTCCATCTTCTTGTCTGGTGACCGAAATGTACACCGGCTTCAAGAAGCTGCTTCATTGATACTACTGCCATTGTAGTAACCTCCTATGGTTTTTATATTTTTTACTAACCCTCCGCACAAGTTAACTTACCTTCACCCTTGAATCAAAGGGAACCACGGTAAAACCCATGCGTGCGAATTGCGGTAATATTATAGCATCTGCATATAAAAATTGCAAGTACTTTTGGGACATTTTTTAAAAAATTATTTGAAAAATGCGTCTATTTCTTCGGAATCGTCCTTTTTTCTTCGGAATAAGCTGTCTGACTGCTCCAAAACCTGCTGCTTATGCTCCTTTATGCCGCTTGACGTAACCAAAACCGTATCCCTGCCGATCAGATCGATGTCATTATACTTGATTATTATATCGCTTTCTCTGCCTAAAATGCCTAAAAGCTTCGGTCTGCCGAAGATAATAAGCGTTTCAACAGACGAATTGTCAACATTGATTTCGATATCGTCAACACGCCCCAGCATTGCTCCTGTTTTAGTTTCCACGACTTCCTTGCGCTTTAAATCTGACAATGTACATTTCATAAATAAGCTCACCTCAGTAAATGATATGACCGAGGTGAGCGAATTATTATTTAGCTATTCAAAGCAGTGAGCCGAGCCAATTGTCAGCCGGCATTATCCTATACTGTGCTTTCCTTCGGCACTGACTGTCTCAGCCTAATTGCAGGCTGTTTCCTCAAGGCTTCTCGGGAAAAACTCGCTCGACGGGAAGTTGATCTTCTCAAAAAGCTCGCAGGGGCTTTCAGAGGTTGAAACGCACTCCTTATCCGGCACAGAATAGTCATATGCAGGAACCATAACCGGTACGGTTCTGACAAGCGACACGATTGAGAAAACGCCCAACGTAACGTAGACAATCTTTCTGGACGGCGATACAGCCGTCTGCTCACAGCTTGGGTCTGTGCAGCAAACACTACCCGGGACAGAGCAAAGCCTTATTCCCAAGACAATCGGGTCTGCAACAGCCAGAGTAGCCTTAGGCGGGTTGTTGTAGCAGCAGCCGTTCTGCGATACTGCGCCGTTTTCTTCTGATGTGAAGTACTTCGTTCCGCCGTCGCTGCCATATAAAATTACCTTTTTGGTGAAGGTGGCAGTTCCGTTAACAGTTGTCGTAGGCGACGTTGCACTTTGAGCAAGCTCAACCTCAATGTTGAAGGTGTAAGTAATATCGACCGAGTAAAAGCCCTTATTGAATGGTATAGGCTCAACCGAGAAGTATACGCTTGTCACCTCGGCACATCTTGCTTTTGCATACAATGCTTCATTGACCGCTAAATTTGATTCATAATCCTCAAAGCTAACTTCAAGATCCTCTAAGCAGTCTCTGTCGGAGCAGCTGTCGAAGATTCGCTGGGCTTCCATTGTAACAGCTTCCTTAAAGCCGCATGGGTTTGTACCTAAATCAGCCATATAAATCCTCCTGAATAAGTATTAAAGTTCAAAACTTATAAAGTTAAAACTTTTCTATATACTATTCATTGTTGAAGGATTTAGTTACATTTAGTTGGGGGATTTTTAAGGGGAAGTGAGGGCTTTTAATGAGTGTGTTTGTTTTTACGCCTTGCCTTTTTAACTATAGCCATCAATGTTCTCAACAATTATGTCAAGCATCTGCTTTGGCGTTACAACAAAAGATTTTTCCGGAAAGTGCTTAATATTGCCTGTTACAAGATAGGCATACTCCGTTTTTCTCTCCTCCATAACAATCTCATAAAAGACTGCATCTTTTGGATCAGGAAAGTTTATATCGAGTTTTTCTGCATTGATATTAATTCCTCGTGAATTGATTTCTGAGAGAAACTCATTAATAATACCTTCATCCAAATGAAATTTCGGTCTGATGAGCACTTCTTTATACTCTTTCATTATATCGTCGTTAAGCAGCGGAGTAATAATCCCGTTAAATATAAATCCAACTATGTTTCCCGGAACAGAATTTTGCTTGAGCATACTTGAGCATAGCAGATACTATAACATTAGTGTCAATGACCGCATAATACATCATGACTGCGACTCTTTTCTCACTTGAGCTATCTCATCATTAATCTCCTCAAGTGTCATATCGCTTATTCCATGCTCTACCGCCGCACGGCTGGCTTCTCTCATAGCTCGAAGACCCTTATTCTCATTAATATCATCTACTTTCATGCTGAAAGGAACACCTTTTTCT
>ULUB01019438.1_pt1 | contig 13759 bp, 16 predicted proteins | sample 1958111 | NCBI WGS metagenome assembly ULUB01 (sample SAMEA4835749, study PRJEB28245) | human gut metagenome | biome: gut microbiome; material: fecal sample | place: Denmark | collected 2008
ATTCCATATTGCCTTTCATATTTGGCTCGATATAAAACCAGCGCTTCAAAAATGGCTCATATCTATAAGTGCCAAACCATTGACCATCACCAGAAACTACATCTATAGGTTTATACGAGTAATCAATAAAATATTCGCTATCTTCATTTTCATCTACTAACATTTTTGTCATAATATTACCTTTCTAATAAAACATTTAATTTTCAATATCTAGCTCAATAGTTCTTATTTTATAATCTTTTTTTATTTTATTTAGCTTTAGTTCATTAATAAATAAGGTTGCCTTAAAATCTTTGACTGATTTTTCGATTGCATTTTTTAATTCTGCATTAACATCTAAATCTAAAGTCTTAATCGGAGTTTTTAAAGAAACATTATTATTTGTTTTTTCTCCTCTTGCAATACTAATAATTTCAATGATTTGATCTCCTAATTTCATTTCTTTATCAAAATCATTATTTAATTCTTTAATTTCGGTTAAATGAATTGATTTATTGTCATGATATAATTCTTGATAAATTTCTTCAGTAATAAACGGAAAATATATACTAAAATCTTGTAATAATTTATAAAGTAAAGTATAAACTGTTTTTTGTCCAGAATATCTTGCTTCATCACCAAATTCTTCAGGACGATATAATCTGTGTTTTACGATTTCAATATAGTTATCACAGAAGTTCCAGAAAAATTTCTCTAGGTGATTCAATGCAAGTCCTACTTCATATTCATCAAGATATTTTAAAAATCCTTTTTCCATTTCTTGAAAACGCCCTAATATCCATTTATCAATATATTCATAATTATTAAATTCTTTATCTTCATAATCTTGAAGGTGCATTTCAATGAATTTAGATACATTCCAAATCTTATTTACTAATTTACGTCCTCTTTGTAGTGTTTCTTCACTATAAACAATATCTGTTCCTAGACGTCCTGAGCCAGCCCAATAACGAATAACATCAGCAGAATATTGGTTAATAAGATTCAAAGGTTCTACTTTGCTATTACCTTTACTCTTACTGATTTTTTCACCTTTACCAGCCATTACAAATCCAGAAATCATTACATTATCCCATGGTCTCCCGCCAAAATGATAAAAACTTTTAACAATAGTATAAAAATCCCATGTTCTAATAATTTCTGAGGCATTAGTTCTTAAACTCATAGGTTTTAAAATATCTTCATAGTTATCTTTTTCACCATAACGCATATTGATTAATGGTGTTACTGAAGATGTTGCCCAAGTATCCATTACATCTGTTTCAGGAACAAACTCAGTACATCCACATTTAGGACATTTATCTATCTTTGGTGAATCCACTAATGGATTAACTGGTAAATCTTCTTTTCTAGCAAATATTGGTTCTCCACACTCTTTACAATACCAAACTGGGAATGGAACTCCAAAGTATCTTTGTCTTGATATACACCAATCCCACATGATATTCTCAACCCATTCATTATATCTATTTTGCATGTGAGCTGGATGCCATTTAATTTCATTTCCGATTTTCAAAAAGTCTTCTTTATGATTCATAGTATCAATAAACCATTGTTTCATAACAGAATATTCTACCTCTTTGCCACATCTTTCATGAGTCTGGACCTCGTGTTCCAATTCTTCAATTTTTACTACAAATCCACCAGCTTGTAAATCTTCAATAATTTGTTTTCTAGCTTCCTTAATTTTTAATCCTCCATAATTTGGAACACTGTCTACAATTCTTCCATCATTTGTAAAAATATATTTTAATGGTAAATTATACTTCTTCCACCACTCAATATCAGTTTGATCTCCAAAAGTACAACACATAACTACTCCAGTACCTTTATCAATAGCAACCTTCTCGTCTGCCATAATAGGTACTTCTACATCTATAACAGGAATATGTGCTGTTTTACCAATTAAATGATTATGCTTTTCATCATTAGGATTTACAAAGACACATACAATAGCAGGTAATAATTCTGGACGAGTCGTTGCAATAGTAAACTCTTCTCCATCTTCTACAGTTTTAAAATTAATATAATTGAATGTTGTTTTTATTGTTTTTGTTTCTAACTCTGCTTGGGCAATAGAAGTTAAACATTCATTACACCATAATGCAGGTGATTCTTTATGATAGCAATGTCCTTTATCAATTAAGTCTAAGAAAGAAGTTTGACTGATTTTAATTGTAGAAGGACTAACTGTCTTATAATGAATATCCCAATCTGTACTTACTCCCATTTTACTAAATAGTTCTTGAAACTCTGCTTCATATTTATCTGTAGTTTGGTAACATAATTTTGAAAATTCTTCTCTACCAATTTCATGAGCTTTTTTTCCTTGCTCTTTTTCTACAAGACGTTCACTTGGTAATCCATTATCATCAAAACCAAAAGGATAGAAAATGTTAAATCCTCTCAATCTTTTATATCTTGCAATCATCTCTGTTTGGGAATAAGAAAAAATATGTCCAATATGAATTTTACCATTAACTGTTGGAGGTGGTGTATCTATAGAAAACACTTTCCTTCCATCTGGAATAAACTTATATATTTTATTCTCATTCCAATAGTTCAACCACTTTGCTTCTTTTTCTAAAGCATTATATTTTTTATCTAACATACTACATTTTCCTTTCTTTTTATATTAAAAATACTATTAACTGCCATAATCATGTCCTTGATAACCCTTATAATTACAGGACTTGTACCATTGGGTGTTGTCTTTACACACCCAGTTCCTTTTTCCATATCTGCATGTTCATCACCAATGATTGGAATTTTCTTGTCAACAATTGGGAGAATAACATTTTTTCCTATTAAATGTTTATATCTTTTATCATTTGGATTAACAGCAACAGCGGTATCTCCAAATAATGTCTCTGGTCTGGTAGTTGCGACATCCAAATATTCATCAGAATTTTCTATAGAATATTTTAAATGATAAAAAGAGCCTTCTTCATCTTTATAGATTACTTCTTCATTAGATAAAGCAGTTAATTGAATAGGATCCCAATTTATAATCCTTTCGCCTCTATAAATTAAATTTTTGTTATATAAATCAACAAATACTTTTTTTACAGCTTTAGATAATCCATCATCTAGAGTAAATCTTTCTTTGGTGTAATCTAAAGCAAGACCTAATTTAGCCCACTGTTTATGAATATTTTCAGCATATTCATCTTTCCAAGCCCAAGCTGCTTTTAACCAATCTTCTCTATCCATACCTCTTGGATCTATTCCTTCATCTCTTAATCTCTTATCAACTTTAGCTTGAGTCGCTATCCCCGCATGATCCATACCTGGAACCCATAATATGTCAAATCCTTTTAATTTTTTATATCTTATTAATATATCTTGAAGTCCAGTATCCCAAGCATGACCTATGTGAAGTTTTCCCGTGACATTTGGTGGTGGTATTACAATAGCATATGGCTTTTTACTTATATCTCCAGCAGTAAAATATCCTTTGTTTTTCCAATTTTCATATTTGCCTTCCTCTACTTTTTTATGATCATATTTTTTGTCAAGCATTTTTATCAGTCCTTTCATTTGAAAAAAACTTATAAATTTAAGGACGTATTGAACGTGGTACCACCTTAATTTATAAGTTTTACTTATCTTGATTAGTTTAACGCACTTCTACGTAAATTCCTACTTTTATTTCAGAAAATCGGCTTGTTCAAGCTACTTTCAATATTTACTGTTATTAGTTTGCACCAACCACTAACTCTCTTAAAACAGATAAATATTTACTCCTCTTGGTCATGGCTTTGTTTTAATTATACACATTTTTCTTATGTATTACAAGAGTTTTGTTCCGCAAAGGAAGCAAGTTGTAGCTGTAGGTGATAATTTAGTACCACAATTTGGGCATACTTTTGGTTTACTGTTATCGGCAATAATTGGCTTTTCTTGCTTAACTTCTTGTTTCTTTGCTTCAATAATTGTTTCCTGCCTATTATCTGGTTCTAAGGATTTATTTAAAAAGATATTGTCATCACTTTGTGAGTTATATATATATATTTGTGGTTCTTCACTAATACTATCTCGCATTTGATTATTTGATTCTTTGTTAATGATACCATCATTTTGAGTAACTGATAATTGTGGTGATGCTTGATTTGTTTTATAATTTTTAGCAAATTCAATTTGTGGTTCTGGTGCCTGTATAGTTTTTTGTGGATTTGTTTCAAAAAGAACATTTTGATTATTTATAAATTCTTCGGTTTCATCATACATGTGAAGCATAAATTTTGGGTGTTTAAATACAAGTTCTGGAAATTTGTACATGGGAATAATAATAAACCATATTGATTCTTTTGGGTTTAGTTTATAAGCTTTTAAAAGTTCTTTAATGATTATATTGTAATAGTATAAATTCCCAATTGGTATTAATGTTTTGTAAAAAACACCTTTTTTTAAGTCTAATAAGTTAGTTAAAACTAGTCTATTGTAAAATGGAACATAAGCTTTCCAAACTGGCAATTTAGCTTCTTTAAATAATTTTCCCAAACAAATTTTAACAGTTATATAAACAATAAAGAAAACCATAAAAAGTATTAAAAAATATTTACCCGTACCTTCGAACATTTTTTTACCTCCCTTTATTATAATTATAACATGACATTAAATTAATTAAAACATAATATCTAATTAAAAAAAGAATTATTTTCTTTTTCATATTTTAAATTAGTAATATCGCCATGTCCTGGATAAATTTTTGTATTATCGGGATACGTTTTAATTATTTCTAAACTATTTCTCATTTCTTCCATATTTCCAGTAGGTATATCTGTTCGGCCAATTGTTTCTTTGAATAGAAAGTCACCGGTAAACATAGCGTGCTCTTTTGGAAAATAATACGTGACACTATCATTGGTATGACCTTTAGTGAATATTACTTCAAATGTAAAAGGTCCGAAATGATAAGTTTCCTCTTTAGTTTTTTTTAATATTAAGTTTTGTTTAAATTTATTTAAAGCTCCTATATGATCTTTATGATAATGCGTGATTAAAACTTTAAGGATTTCTCTATTGTTTATGATAGAAGCTATTTTGTCGTATTCATCGCCTGGATCAATTACGATTATTTTTCCGTTTTTTTCTAAGATATAACAATTAGCTTCTAAGTAACCTACTTTTATAGTTGTTATTTTCATTTTAATTTTCTAAGTCTATTAAAATTTTCTTTCAAGTTAGCATTATCAAATCCTTTATTTACTTGCTTTGTCATCATCATCTCTTGATTTGGAGAGTTAACTTTTCCGGCATCTGGATAAAGTTTAGCTCTAAGTTCGGCAGGGTCTTGATTAAATCCTCTTTTTACTACACCTTTTAAAACTGTATTTTTATTATTTTCATTTATTATCATATTTATTTCCTTTCTAGCAATGGCCCTCTTTTATATAGTTCATGATTGGTCCATAAGTTTTTCGATAACCATCTATTAACCCATATTTATTAATGGCTTCTAAATGTTTTTTGGTGGGATAACCTTTATGATTTTTAAAACCATATTCTGGGTGTTTTTTATCTACTTCATATAATATTCTATCCCTAGTTACTTTTGCGATAACACTAGCGGCGGCAATTGACATACTTTTAGCATCGCCTTTGATTATTGGCATGACAGGGATATCAATATCTATGGGCATAGCATCAGACAAAACATATTCTAATTTTATTTGCTTTTGAACTTCTCTGATAGCTTTAATCATTGCCTGTCTACTGGCTTCATATATGTTTATTTGATCAATTTCTTCTGGTCCAACTATTCCTACTCCGTATACGGTATTTTCCACAATATAATCATAAAATACATTTCTTTTTTTCTCACTTAATTTTTTTGAGTCATTAAGTCCTTCTAGTTTAAAATCTTTAGGTAAAACAACACAAGCCGCAACAACAGGTCCATATAATGGTCCTCTTCCTGCTTCATCTGTTCCTCCAATTATATTTATACCTTGTTTATAAAGTCCTTTTTCATATTGCCATAAATCCATGAATTTCCCTACTTTCATATAAATTATAGCACATATTGATTTAAAAAATCTATTTTAATTAATGATAATATTGTCCTGTTTTAAATAATTTTTTCTTTGTGAGTTTTTTTATCATAAATTTTTGAAGCTTTTGAGCCATACCTGTTTGAATGTTATTTTCTTGAGATAATTGGTCAACTAATATAGACTTGATACCATATTTTTTTGCTCCAACAACATCTGATAATATTTGATCACCAATAGCAACAGTATTTTCTTTTTTTGAGTTTAATATATCTAAGGCTTTTTTATATATGGTTTGATTTGGTTTGCCGGCATTAGCTAGTACTTCTACATCCAAAACTTTTGCTAAGGGAATAGCTCTTTGAACATGGTTGTTTGAAAGAAGTAAAATTTTAAAATTTTGATTTTTTAAATTTTGAAATAGGATGGTTGTTTCTTTTGGAATATTTAAATCATCAACTTTTGCAATTGTATTATCGATATCAAATATAACAGTATCAATATTATTTTTTTTTAACTTATTATAATCTATTGCGTAAACACTTGGATAATAACTATCAGGGATGATAAAGTTTATTTCTTTTTTAGAATTAAACATTACTTTAATGAATGTTTTCAACATCAATATGTTTTTTTTAGTCATAAATCTAAAAAATAATCACCAAAGTGACTATTTTGTTTCCTTTTCTAATTTTGCAATTACATTCTTAGAAACTTCGATTACTTTCTTTTTGATAGTGTTTGCTGATTTTTCAATAACTGGTGTTCCTTTTTCTATAGCATAATCAACTAATTCTTCAGCGGCATCTTGAAGTTTTTTTGCTTGTTTTTTAGCCTCGGCTAAAACTGTTTCTTTATCTAATTCAGCTAAACCTTCTTTTAATTCAGCAATTTTTGTTTCTACAGTTTCTTTTACATCATCCATGTCAATAGTTTTTACTTTGTTTACTAAATCATCAAACATTTTTTTTAAGTCTTCTCTAGTCTCTGAACCTTTTTTAGGGGCAAATAAGAGTCCTAAAGCGGCTCCAACGCCAGCACCTACTACAAATTTGCCAATTCCTTTACTTTTCTTCGTCATTTTCTTTTTCCTTCTTTCTATTGAATATTTTGCCAATGGCATTAGATAAAACACCAATGATAGTGTCGCTAAAACCAACTACGGCATCAGTGGTATTATCAATTATGCAAAAAAGACCATTTAATTTTTGCGATTTTTGACTAACATCGTCGACAAGTTTATCAACTTTATCTAATGTTTTTATGGCATTAATAACTAAAATTAGTAGAGCAATTACTAATACAATTAATAATATGTAAAATAACACAGATAATACATCGGCAAAACTAATAATCATTATTTATTCCCCTTTTCATACATAGAATCTATTAAACTGAATAATTCTTTGTCACTTATTTTTCTTGGTTCTTTTTTTGGCTTATCTTCGGTAATTGTCTTATCCATTTCTTCTTCTAGGAGGTCTGTTAAATCATCTTCTTCAAGTGAACCATGTCTTGGCTTTTCACTAATAGTACTAGAATCGAAGCTAAAGTCATCTTCTTTAACTTTGCTTTCTGTTTCGTCTTTTGTTTCTGACTTATCAATAATATCCTCTTTACTATCTTCTTTATCATTAAATAGTACTCTGTTACCACCAAATAAGGTTGTTTCAATATCTGATTCTAGCCCGCCATAAGCTTTATTTCTGATAGCATCTACATTAGCTTCTTTCGAACTATAATATGATGAATGTCCTTCATGTTTGGATGTTAATTCTTCCTTTTGATAACCCTTATCTAAAATTCCATAGACTGGAGATATAATTGGAGAAGGTCTAAATATTCTTTTTTCTTCTTTTGGAGGATTATAAACTTCTTTTCTATGTGTTGTTTTTTTTCTTTCTTCTTTGGACTCTGTTTTTACGTCAATTGTGTCAAAGTCATTGTCATCAAAAAATGGAAATTTATATTCACTTTTAATTGGTTCTTCTGGCTGTATTTTAGCTGATTCAAGTGTTTTTTCTGATTTTTCATTATATATTTCTGAACGCGATTTCTTAGGCGAAGGAATTTCAACTTGAATCACTTCTTTTTGAATGGCATCTTTTTTTTCTTCTTTTTCTTCCACTTCTACTTCTTCGGTAAATAAATTTTTAAACTTATCAATTAATCCCATATAATTACACCTCTACTTTTCTTCATAACGTAAAAAGCTATTATCATCATTATTTTTTGAACTAAATACGTTATATTCTTCTTCTTTGTTTTTTAAAAAGTCATCTTCTAATGATAATTTTACTATGTTACTATTGTATTTTATTGTCGATAAAATGTATGAACAGTTCAAAACAGTGTCATTGATGTCTCTTTCTGGCACCAAAGCTTCGATACGTGCATAATTATAAACAAATTCAACTAAATAAAGATTATCTTGTTTTGTAATTTCTAAATATCCAAGATTTCCTTTATTATTTATCTTTTTTGAATAATATTTACTATTATCAACTTTGTAATTAACAGACTTTTTATAATAATAACTAATTTCATCTAAATACAAATAATAATATACACCATTCGAATATAGCTTATCATTAGAACCACTACTATCGATATAAGTTACTCCTCTTGGTACATAATACTTATATCCTCGCCCCACACGGTTATATAAAGTGTTTTCTTTGGATAATATAATATCTACAATATTATCAATACTAGTAGTATCTATTCTGACAATTGTACAACCAGTTAGAATTAATGTAACTAGTACTAAAAGAATTAATTTCTTCATATACACACCTGCTTACTTTAAATTATATCAAATTTTAATTTATTTTCCTAATAAAGCATTTACTTTACATGTAAAATTGTGTCTATTTTTTCTACTTCAACCATATAAATTGGAAATCCGAGTGCAGTAAAGCGTTTTTCATATTCTGTTTCAATATTATCAATTTTATCATCATGAAGATTTAAAGAGATTGTTGCTATTTTATAGTTATAATCAGTAAAAGACTTTAAAGAATATTCAAATAAATGCCTATTATCGGTTTTTTGAATAATATGTTTTTTTCCTTTAAATATTTGATCATATCTTTTTAAGAATTTGGTGCTAGTTAATCTTCTATCTTCATGCCTTTTTTTTGGCCATGGGTCCGAAAAGTTTAAATAAATTGTATCTATTTCTCTATCAAAGATATTTTCAATTTCTGTAGCATCAAATCTAATCAATTTCAAATTTGGAAGTTCGATGTTTTCTAGTTTTTGAGTTGCTCTTAGGATAACACTGTCAAACTTTTCAATCCCAATAAAGTTGATGTTAGGGTATTTCTTTGCCAACCCTATAATAAAGTCTCCTTTTCCCATGCCGATTTCTAGGTGAATCTGATTTTCATTTTTAAATAAAGTTTGAAAATTCCCCTTGTAGTTTTCAGGATTTTGAATTATATAAGGAGATGTGCTTATTTTTTCTTTAGCACCTTTGATGTTTTTTAATCTCACGTTTATCACCTTTAAATATTATAGCATAAAAGAGCACAAAAAATAAACAAAAGCATATAATTAATTAGAATATGAAAGGAGTAACAAGTGTGAAAAAAGATCGTAATTGTGGCGAGATGGCTTATCCTATTTACCCTCAGATGGTACCGAGTTATGGAGGAATGGTAATGCCTGGTCAGATGATTCCTATGCCAAGTAATATGAATATGGGAATGTCTAATGTTCCTTTAGCAAGTGTTCAAAGTACAATTAATAGTAATGATTTAAGTGCTTTATCTAATCAAGTTAGTAATCTAGAACAAAGGGTAACTAGATTAGAAAACACAGTTAATAAAAATAACTATAATAATTACAACACATCAAATTATCAAATGATGTAAAAAGACTCGAAATTTCTCGAGTCTTTTATTTTAATATTATCTTTTGGAAATACTTTGATAGATTTTATTTAAGATTTCAGCACTTTTAGCTAGTTTGTTTTCTAGTTTTTGGTTCAATTTTTGTAGTCTTTCGTTTTCAGCACGATATTTTGAATTTTCTTCTTTCAAGACTGATAATTTACTATCCATCTCTTCTTTTGTTTTAGTGTTTTCATTACTAATCTTATCTAATTTTTCAATTTCTAACTGTAATTTTCTAATTCTGTCATCTTTGGTAGCAATTTCATTTTGCATGTTTTGGTATTTATCAACAAAATTAGAAACAGCAGATGTAATATCATCAAACGCATTTTCATTTTGTTCTAATTCATCTGAATATTCAATTGTTTCTTTTGATTGAGGTTCTTCTGGTTTTAATAATTCTGGTTTTTCATCTTTTGGAACTGTGTCTAAATCTAAATCTTCCATAACTGATGATAAATTATCAATTTCATCCAATAAGCTCTCGGCTTCTTTTGGTGAAATTTTAACCATTTCATCAACAAATGTAGGTTCATTAATTGCTTCTTCTTTTTCTTCATTTTTATCATCAAGATACTTGCCATAAATGTTTAATTCTGTAATTTTACTCATTATATCCTCAATGCTAACTGAATATTTATTCATTAAATTACGAATGTTTTTATCTTCTGAATAGCTTTCAAAAAAATCTTTATCATCGGGAATTAAAATATTTGCTCTAAACATTTGTTTTTCTTCTCTACCTTGTTCCCCATCACTAAAAGCTATATCCATATTATCAATAACTGAATTTATAAATTCATTTTTTCTTTCTATAGCTTCATCAAATGGTAATTTCTTAAATGATTTGAATATTTTTTTATTATCATCTCTAATATCATGCGCTAATTTCTTAATTGCTAAAAATCTTTCTTTTTCTAACATATTTCCACCTCTTTATTCTTTTACAATTCTTTTATGCTCTTGAATCATATTTGCCATCTTTAGTCGAAACAATTACATGTTCTCCAGCACTTATAAATAATGGGACTTTAACGGTCATTCCATTTTCCAATGTAGCTTCTTTAGTAGCATTGGTTGCTGTATTACCTTTTACAGCCGGTTCAGTTTCAGTTACTTCATATTCTATTTTTTCAGGTAAATTAATACCTAAAACTTCACCTTTATAGAAAGTTACTTCAACTTCTAATCCTTCTTTTAAAAATTTAGCATTATCACCCAAACTATCTTTAGATAAATCGATTTGTTCATATGTTTCCATGTTCATGAAATTATACATATCACCATTACTGTAAAGATATTGCATTGGTTTCTTTTCAATAATTGCTTTTTCAAATTTTATATTGGTATTGAATGTTTGTTCAATTGTTGAACCAGTTCGCAAATTTCTTAGCTTGATGCGGACAAAGGCAGGACCTTTTCCTGGCTTAACGTGTAAGAACTCTAAAATTAAATAGATATTACCGTCAATTACAACTGTCATTCCATTTTTGATATCATTAATATTTATCATACTTTACCTCCATGAATTATTTTTTCTCATTGTGCTCTGTATGTTTTTTACATTTAGGGCAATATTTGTTTAACTTTAATCTTTCTGGTGTGTTCCTTTTGTTTTTTTCTACACGATAATTTTCACTTTTACACACTGAACATACTAAAGTAATATTATCTCTAGCTTCACCTTTTTTTGCCACGATTATCCCTCCTTTTCGCATTTCTTATATCATTATATCAAATTATGGGTAAATTTCAAAGTATTTTTTAGAAACTCGTTGTGCTAAACGTTTATTTATAGCAGATTGATGACTTGTTTTTCCATCTGGTCTTGAAATATTTGGAGAAACTATAGTGAAGGTTACTTTCGGATCATCATATGGAGCATAGGCTACAAAGGTTGTTGTAATTGTTTCTTTATCGACTTTTTTATCATCATCAGTATCAACAAAGCTTTGACTAGTACCTGTTTTTCCTGCTGGTTTGTATGATAAGTCAATATACCCTGCTCCTGTACCATACTGTAAAACTGCTTTGAACCCTTCGTGGACTCTATCCATATATTCTTGTTTAGTATTTACTTTATTTAATTCTTTTTTGTTTTGATCATAACTAGATGTATCACCATATAATCCTTTATATAAATATGGGGTCATTCTAGTACCATTATTAGCGATTGTATTAATATATTGCATTAATTGAATTGGTGTGTAATTATCATACTGTCCTATTGAAAAGTCTAATAGTAATCCAGATGTAGTGTTTGTTCCTTTAATACCTGTACTTTCGTTAGGAAGATCAATACCTGTTTCAACACCAAGTCCAAACTCAGCAAAAGTATCCCTATAAGTTGTAAAGGCAGATTTATCGATTACTAAAGGTTTATTATATTTGTAAGTTCCTTTTCCTACATTGATAGCTGTATAATATTGATAGGTGTTTGAAGATTGGGCTAAAGCAGTGATGTCGTTTAATCTACCTAAATATTTCCAAGAACACTTTTCAGGAGTGGCGGCTATTTTGACACAATTATCATATCTAACCTCACCTATTTTTAAAGCACCTGTGTTGTAGCCTACTATGTGACTGGCTCCTTTGACAACCGAACCCATAACAGCGGTTGATTGAGTAATCCCTGATGTGAAGTCAATAACACTATATGAACCATCATCATTTTGTTTTAATTGTTTACCGGCCATGGCTAATATCTCGCCTGTTTTTGGATCAGATATAATGACAAATGATCCATTATAATATTCTGTATTAGCTTCTTTTTTTGCGTTTAAAACCTCTTCGGTTAATATTTCTTCTAAGGCTTTCTGTAATTCAATATCGATGGTTAAAACGATATCATTTCCTCTTTTTCCTTCTTCAATTAATTTATATGAACCATCGTTCATTACTTGATATTTATTTTTTTTACCTTTTAATATATCTTCATATTGATATTCTAAATTACTGGTGCCTACTCTATCATCTAAACTGTAACCTTTATCTAAATAATAATCTTTTAATTCAGCTGGAATTCCACTTTTACTAGTAGAAACATTACCTAAAATACTTCTGAAAATGTCACCATATGGGTATGTTCTTTCCCAATCTAGTTTTGTATTTACACCATTTAATTCACTAATGTTTTCAGAAACTAATGCATATTCTTCATCAGTGACATTTTCGTTTTTTATTACCTTTTCATCATATGAATAACCTGTGTTCATAAGAGTATAGATGTATGCGGCTTTTTTATCTAAATCGGTATACCCAGATAAATCTTCTGGGGTTACTCTCTCTATTTCTAATTCGTATATTTCATCATTTGTGAGTTTTCTTTCTTCAAGTTTTTGCCATTCTTCATCAGTTATTTTTTCTTTGGCTTCATCTGGGTGATTTTTAATCCAAAAGACTTTAAAATCATAATCATTTAATTTTGTGAAATCTAAGTCTATCATATTTGCTAGTTTATAAGCTTTTTTTATTTCTTCTTTTGTTTTTATACCTGATGGTTTTTTATAATATATGACTTTTGAGGGTTTGTTATCAACAATTAATTTACCATTTCGGTCATAAATTCTGCCTCGTGGAGCCGTTTCACCGTAGATAACTGTTTTAGTAAGGTTTTCAAGCTCTGTACTATATTTTTCTTTACCAACTACTTGTACAACAAAAAGTCCTATAACTAATATAAGTAGAGCGAGAATGATAATAACATTTAAGATGTTGTAACGTTTTTCAATTTCAATTTTTATGTCTTTGTTTTCTTTATATGTATTAAAATTATATGTTTGTTTACTTTGTTTTTTGGAAATTTTTAATGATGATTTTCTTTTTTTATGAAAATTTTTTATTTTTGTTAAAAAACTGTTTTCT
>ULUB01023039.1_pt1 | contig 13648 bp, 10 predicted proteins | sample 1958111 | NCBI WGS metagenome assembly ULUB01 (sample SAMEA4835749, study PRJEB28245) | human gut metagenome | biome: gut microbiome; material: fecal sample | place: Denmark | collected 2008
ACACAATACCGTAAAAGGCAGAGAAAAGCTATGGGGAAGCCACACTATTATCAGAAAGTTATCAATTCTCAACCGCCGCTTATCTTTGTTTATGGCGTAGCAAGATTTGAGCTGCTACGGAGACTTCCGCCGACTACAACGGTATAAAGCGTACCGATTTTCTATCAAAGCGCCGCCGCAAACCGTTGTGACACGGGGCTTTGCGGCGACTTTTCCCAAATTTAGCGTCAAACCGTTCTGGGAACCTCGAAAAAAGCGTCAATTTCCAAAACCCGCAAACCCTTGCGGCAGCTCGCACTGCGGGCTGCTGTGAATAGGCATTGGCGCGAAAAGCGCCAATGCCTTTCTCCTGCTTTCCAATCCTTTCATCCGAAATCTCCGAAATCAGTATGGAAAGCAACTCCAGCTTATGCGGGAAGCTCCTCGCCAATGAACAGCGGAAGCTCGTCTGCTTCTGTATCCAGGTCACGGTAAATCTCCGGGTTGTCCAGGCTCAGCAGATGATACTCGTTGTTGGAGTAGCCGTAGGGATTGCGGTGCTTGTACATGGCAATCAGCTTCCGCTTGACCAGAACCTTGATGGCTTTCTGGAGAGAAGACTTTTTGATGCCGGTATCCTGAATGATTTTCTTGTGCGTGGGCCAGCAGTATTCCTTACTGCCGGAGCAGCAGACCAGATACGCATACAGTTTGAACTGGGTGGCATCCAGCGGCACATGGAAGATGCTGTTGGGCAGACGAAAGAATTCTTTTGCGGGCGGTTCATACAATCTCATCCATCCACCTCCGTTTGCTGGTCAATCCACTGGATAAACTTGTCTTTTGGAACAAGAATCCGTGTGCCGATTCTGATGTGAGGGAATCCTTTCGAACGAACCAACTCGTAGGCCGCCGCTCTGGAGATTCCCAGCACTTCTCCTACCTCCGGCGCGGTCAGCGTCAGCGGCAGGGCATCATAGTTTTTGAATTTGCTTTCTCTCATTTTCATTTCCTCCTGTATTGTTTTCGCGCAGTCTGCTCTCGCAATCACAGATTTCTCACTCCTTCCGATGGCCGGGCAAACAAAAAACGCATACCAACGAACACCGAACAGGAATCGGTTTTGATTCCCCTGCGGTGTCAGTTATGTATGCGCGATATTTTGATATGTTGTGCCGGCGGCACTATGTATGTAGTAGAATTATAACAGAATAATCCAAATTTTTCAAGTGCAGGGCGTGAACGGAATGTGAACGGAGCGCTTTCTTATGTTTGTGGTTCACTTTATAGGACACGCACAGAAGATTTGTAAACCGGGTTTCGAGAAAAATTTGCGAAAAATACGGAGCCTCATCTTCCATGAGACTCCGCAGGAGGTCAAGTATTTTCCGCAGCCGTTTTGAAATCGCCATTTTGCTTATACCAAATTCCTTGCCGATCTGTTCCAATGTATAGAACCGAAAGTAGTAAAACCGAAGCAGTTTCTGGTCATCATCAGGCAGAGTTGGAAAGATCTTCCGGAGTTTGTGCTTCCGCAAAAGAAGGAATGCTTGCTCAAAGGTTGGATCGGTTGGCTCGTCTGTGAACAGACCGGGCATTGTGTAAATTTCATTCCCAACGAAATCCAGGTGACGCTGGTCACTTCTTCGTTGAGCACTTTCCCGTAAACGATCCTGCTCCAAAAACTCCGCGACTTCATCGGATACAGTAATCTTTTGACCGTAGTAGTTGATGTTTTTCATCTTTACCGCCTGTCCAGTACGAAAGGTCGGCAGATGTTGACCGACACAGCCATCACGCTGCATCCCTTCCACCCTGGAGCGGAATGGTTGGGATGAGGTCGAACATCTGCCGACCTCATCGGTACTTTTCAATAGTTTAGTTCATAAGTTGGGTGCCTGACGATGGATTTATTATATCAGGCGGCAAGAGAATAATCGGGAACATTTGTGCGAATTATGTCGAACGGTTTGAAATACAAGGGATTCTATTTGTTTATTGTGTTTTGTTAGCGACCACTTGACGGTGCAACCGACGGCCGCCAAGCAATAATTTGGCACTAATGACAGTTGCAATTTTGAGGAAGTCAAGGTAACATCACCAAAACATTTTTGGAGGTGTTACATTTGAAGTCCATTTCTGAAGCAATGAAAGCCTATATGCTAACTCATCCCTTTGACTCTGGCAATTCGGATTGTCAGACGGTACTGGATCAGCTCTACCATGCCTATGCAGAATCCCATGAGCACGATCCCCAAGAGATTGGTGATGGATTCAAGGAGCTGGAGGAGTATCTGTGTGTACTGCCATTGGATAATAACAACGCAGTTTTCAATCTGTGTTGTCGCCTGTGCAGTGCATATGAACGCAAGGCCTTTCTGGACGGCCTGCAATACGGCGCTGAACTGATGCTGGAACTGGGAAAGGAGTCTGACCGATGAAAGAATTCCTTGAGAAATTAAGACAACAGGTAGCTGAAAATCCTCCCAATTATGGGGATGCGGATTCTGTCCTGGGATTACTGTATGAATGCTTCAACGAAAACAACCCCTATGACAGTGAGCAGATAAAGGCGGATTTCGAAGAACTGTACCGGCAGATGAACGGGATGCCCCTCCGGGAGATGGACAGAATCGTCTATCCGGTTTGCAAGCTCTGCCGGGATCATGAGAGGGCAGGGGTTGTGGAGGGAATCAAAATTGGCGTTAGATTACTACAAGAGTTAGGATAGTACATCCATAGTTTACTCGTCTCGTCAAAAAACTTGATGAGATGAGTAAATTTATCTTGATATTGTTCTTGATAGAGAATATAATATGCGAGTAAGGAGAGATGAATATGGGATACATTTCTGCACAGCAAGCTGCGACAAAGTGGGGCATTTCTAAACGACGTGTTCAAGTGCTTTGTACTGAAAATAGAATTAAGAATGCAACTCGTATCGGAAATATGTGGGTGGTGCCAGAGGATGCTTTGAAGCCGGCAGACGGTCGAGTTCAAACTCACCATACAGTTGAATCGCCCACAGCGCGAGCAGCTAGGACAGCACTAAAGAAGCTGACGGTAAATGCTTATCAGGAAATAAACGGAAAGCTTAATAACCCCAGCACATCCAAAATGGTGTTTGTTAGCTTACTTGCTACAACTATTTTCTGTGATATCCAGAACGATGAATCATCTAATGAGAAAGATGATGTGTTTTTGATGATCAGTTCGGAACTGCTTGAGATTGAGTTCAAGGAGTCGAGCCGCAGATCCTTCTGGGAAATGTTTTCGTCCTTGGTTTCGGATTTTGAAAAATACATTTATCGCTATGCAGACTATGTTGATGATATTTTATCGTGGGCTTATCAGTATGTGAACAAACTTAGCCTGGATTCTGGGTTAGAAAGTACCCAGTTCTTTACGGAAGAATACATGATTGAGTATCTTACAAAAGGTATTCCTAGAACAACGACTGCTAGTTCTGTATATTTAGATCCAGCTTGCGGTGGTGGTAATTTCCTTTCCCATATCTTGAACCAGTTGTTTGTTTTAAGGTATAGAGAATTAGATAATCCTATCGCTTGCATTGAGAATATTTTCAATGCTTTATATGGATATGAATTGGATCCCAATCTGGCAGCGGTCGCATCAGTGAACCTGAAGCTTAAAGCATTGATGTTGTTGGCTAAAGTACAGCAGGTATCTACTGTTGATTGGAGACTATTTTGCCCCAATATTTTTACATCCGTTGAACCAAATGGATTTGGCTTCCTGGAGGCAGACTTTTCAACGCACAGAATCAGAAGAGTGGCGGATGGCAAGCGTGAGAATTTAGAAAGCATGAACGCTGTCGCTACAGAGATCTATACGAACCCGCCATTCCAAACCGTTAAAGGTATGGCTAGTTCTATGAAGGAACATCTCAAGAAGCATTTCCCTAACGCCAAGTGCGATCTGTGCAATGCGTTTATTTTACAGTGCATCGATAAAATTCAAACAGGTGGAACGATTGGACTTGTTACGCAAAGCAGCTGGATGTATTTAGACAGTTTCGAGAATTTGCGAAGAGAACTTATCACCAATAATACGATAGAATCAATTGCAGACTTAGGTTCTGGAGCATTCTATGATCTAAGTGGAGAAAAGGCAAATGTAGCGCTGGTCAGGGTTACGAAAACACCGTATGCGAATGCATGTGTCAAAGTGTTGACATTGAGAGATATTCCGCTTAAAGAAAAAGCTGCAGTACTGGGAAAGGCCTCCGATTCGGTGCTGCTTATGCAACAGACGCAGCTTTTTGGTGGTGAACACATGGCTTTCTCTTTAAGCCAAACCACCCCCAATACTGTACATGCTATGCCAGGGAAATACGGAGATTACGGAATCCCGATGCAGGGCACTTCAACGGGTGATGCAGCTAGACTAATAGGCTATTACTGGGAACATTTAAATGATCCAGAGTGGGTTCCTGTTAGTAAAGGCGGCAGTTATTCTCGCTGGTGTGGACTTAATAGCTATGTCTTAAAATGGGGCGCTGACGGCGAATATATTCGTGCGACTAAGGGTTCGGCTCTGCGCAACACAAAGTATTTCGATAGAACATCGCTGGTCTATAGCGATACTGGTACATCCGGCTTCAACGCTCGTCTGCTGGAAGAAGGTCAGCTGTTTGTGGCATCTGGACCGGGGATTAGAGATGTTCAGGGAAGTCCTTACGCGCATCTTTCACTGTTGAACTCTAGAGTGTTTTCCTATTATTTAAGAGCGCTTTCGCCAAAGCTTACGGTTGCAGCCGGATACATTTCAAGAGTTCCGGTTCCTACTGGTTTGCTTGATCGAATTGAGCTGAATAGCTTAGGACGAGAATGTTATGACAGAAAAAGAGAGCAGCTCAAAGTGCGACCTAATAATTTGGAATGGCAAGTACCGGTTATTGAATTCGCGTCTTTGGATGCTTTTGTATGGCAGCTTTTCCTGAAAGAAATGCAAGACGAGTTAGTGAAATTAAGCTGCGAAAAGAAACTTGATGACATTATTCTTGAGGCATATGCGCTTGATAAAGCAGAGCTTTCGAAACTGAATGAAACTGTTGGAGTACCTGCTATAGACATAACCGGAACGTCGATCGCGAACAAATTGGATAAAGTAATGGCCCAGGCGTTAGATGCGAATTGTCAGATTGTTCGAACCAGAGTGAATAAACAATCCTTGGGTTGTGATGGCTTGTTGGAGTTTATCGCACGTAAGGAACAGGTTAGTCCAGAACTAATTGTTGAGTTGATTTCGTCTTCTCCTGAGACGTTCGAAGAATGCAAGGCCAAGTACAAGAACTTGGTATTGCACAACATTGTTCTAGCAATTCTTGGTTTTAGAGTGGAGACTCGCGATGAAATGCAGATGTTACAACTGTGCCAGAAGTTCTATGAGATGTATCCTGGGTTGAAAAACGAATGGGATACAGTAGAAGAATGGATTGCGATGCAGTTCAATTCTATTCATACACAGACCTTCAGTAATCGTCCGTACTATCATTATGAGGGCGGAATGTTCACAAGAAAGATTTGAGGATGGTGAAGCATGAGCAACCAGATACATATAATTCAAAATGCAATTACGACCACCATCTCGGAAATTTTTCGTGGTGACTTTAGGCGTATATGCGAAGTCAAAAAAGCGGTATTGCATCTCGAGGCGATTTACTTTTGCCATGGCACTTGCTATCTTCTCAAGCGCGAGAATATGCCAATTAAAGATCAATTAGCGCTCTATCAAAGAATTGAGTTAATCCCACAGAGCACGACAGAGTTCTTTGAGAATAACCGCGAATGCATTATTAACAATTGGCCAGAAGAAAGCGCACTTGCAGCAAAACCAGAAATCCTGTATGATGCACTTTTGGCAAGCGAGTTTTGCGTACAGCCTGAGAGAGTTGGATATAAAATCGATAAAGTTAGCCGAGATATTGCGGGGGCATATTATACTTCTTCTGACTTTTCTGCGCAAATTACTTATCGTGCGCTAGAGAGCTACATGGATCGAAAGCGGAGGCGTGCGATAGATTCAGACTCTTTTGCTTGCTGCAATGAGTATGAGAATATAACCTTCCTGGACTATTCTTGTGGATGCGGAGAATTTCTGTTAGCGGTAATCCAGTATTTTGATAATTATGTATTGGGTTATTCCAGAAAGAAGCTGGCAACTCAGTTGAGGGGTGTAGATGTCAACCCAATAGCACTGATGATCACCATTGCGCGGATTGTTTCTGCAGTTGAAGCTGAAGATGATGAAAATTTGCTTCGTGAGGTCGCAAAGAACTTTATTGTAGGCAATCCATTGCTTCATAGCGATAAAATTGCACCGCTAGAAGTGAGGTTTGATAATTTTGCGCTTAACAGATTGTATGCTGAGACAGAAGGAATCAATTGCTTGGAACTGGAACAACAAAACCTGGTCGTGTTAGGAAATCCGCCATGGGAAAAGCTCCGCTTTGAAGAACAGGCATTTTTTAGACCGGTTTGTCCTGCAATTTCAGCAATCTCGCAGAAAAACAAGCGCGAAAAGGAAATTAAAAAACTTGCGGTTAATTGGCTAGAACTGTTGGAGTACTACCAGCTTCTGCAAGATGATTATGCTTCGGTGAAAAAAGAAATCCCTAAACATCCGCTCCTGAAAGTATCGTTGGTTGGGGAGCTGAACACATATGCAATGTTTGCTGAGCTAGCTTCTCGATTGACAGAAAAAGATGGTTTTGCAGCGATTATAGTGAAAAGTGCGCTGGTTACATCAACTTGCTATTCGTCTTGCTTCCGACATTTTGTTAATCAGGGATCACTTTCAGAGGTGTTTCTCTTTGATAATCGGGAGAAGCTTTTCCAAATTGACAGCCGCGAGAAATTCTGTGTACTCTTCTTCGGAGGAGAACATGCCGGTGGCATAAAGGTACATTATGGACTGACTAAGCAAGAACAGATATTGTCGTCTGTGCCAATCAATGTTACGAGCGAGGAGCTGGAACTTATCAATCCGGAAACAGGACTGCTTCCGAATGTGGCAGATTCGAAGGAGTTCTCGTTCTTACTTCGAACACACAGATCGCTGTCAGTGTTTGCAAAAGAATTTCCAAAGTGTCATTTTGGTAGGTTGGTACACCTTACTGCGCATGCAGAACACATTTCTACAAAGTCGGAAAAAACACGAGTCCCAATCTATGAGGGAAAATTCATCGAACAATATGATAATCGTTTTTCCACATTTGCAGGAATGAGTGCTGATGAACGTTATCAAGCAAAGGCATCTGCTAGACGGCAACCGGGTGATAGTTTTGTTGCCCCAAAGCCTGCTCCGGAGTGCAGATACTTTATTGATAAGAAATTTTGGGAATCATTTCTTGATAGGTATGATCAACCGTATTCTCTGTGCTGGAGAAGTCTTACCTCTCCCACCAATCAACGGACTATGATTGCATCGATCATACCGTCAATGCCAACTTGCCAATCCGTTCAATTGCTCCAGACAACACCAGTTGAGGATCTTTTGATGATACTGGCGCTGTTTAATTCCAAGGTGTTTGATTTTTTTGTACGGTTGAAAATGGGGGGTATTGATCTGACGCAGAGTGTTGTACGGCAGATTCCTGTTCCTTTCCGAGAGGCATGGAACAGCATGGTTACTTTACATGGTGTAGATTATACGGCATTGGATGCGGTCAGAGCCTTGGAACGGCTACTATACCGGAATGAGCCGGACTTGTGTGGTTTGTGGGATGGTGTTCCGGAAATAAAGAATGCGGATAACTACTACAAAACCGCTGCAGATGTACGGGAGGAAATCGACAAGATTATTTTCCAGATGTATGGTCTTACAAGTGCAGAAGAGAAAATGGTTCGCAACTCCTTTAAGGCATAGTAAAAGACGCAGGCTTTCGGGCCTGCGTCTTATCTATTGGGATTATCCAATTCTGATCTTACCAAATGCCTTGGAAGACTTATTAATGCCGTTGGTTGCCCAGAATTCGCTGTTTGCTTTCAGTGCGTCCAGTTCGCTTTCGGCCATGGTTTCAAGAATGTAGTGGTCAGAGGTTACACGATGGAAAACGAGAATGTGATAGGCAAAGTCTGTTTTGCCATACTGAGAAAGGGATTCGTCGCCGGTCTCCGCATCTCCCTTGAGCTGGATTCGCCAGGATGCATTATTGGGTGCAAATTTGATGGTGCTGGGATAGTAGGAAATACCGTTATAGACGATAGTGACATTCTTCTCCACATCACGAGCCATGGGATCCAAACCGAAAAAGGCCACACTACCGGGGATAGATCCGTTTTCTACATTGGGGTGGGTGCCGCTCTGAAGCTTAGCGGAAGAAGAAAGATCGAGAATGTTTCTAGAGCCGCCGGTGCTTGCGCGCATTTCGAACCAGTAGGTTGCCTGTACATCACTGGATGCTTCCAAAGAAAGAAAAGATGCTGCGGTGACTTCAGAATCATGCAAAGGTGCGGTAGGTTGCTGTGTGGCGGCACTTTCGTTGTTGCCTGTCCTAGAATTGGAAGATGTGCCTGCAAACAAATTGGCGGGGACGGGAATCTTTACCGATGCGGTGGGGAGATTGGAAACTGCACGGTGGCCAAAGTGTGTATTCGCACTGAAGCTACTGCGCTTGGTAGAGTTTTGTCGGCTCTGCTGCTCGGTAACAATCAGACCATTACGCAGAAGTTCTTGGATGTCCTCAACAGAAGAAATCCTTTTTACCAGATTAGACTCCTGATACAGGGTGAATGCTTCCGTCAGATTCTCGTAAGATCTGTGATCCAGCGTATCGTTCAGATTCAGAAACTGAGTGTTGCAGGTTTCGTAATTGGTACACAAACCACCACGAGTCAGATTGTTGGAACCCACAGCGACCCATGCCTGATCCGCATTCCGGACGATGAAAATCTTAGGATGGTATGTCTGAGCAAATGCGCTATCATGGACTACATAGAGTTCGTCGCAGAGCTTTGTGAGTTTGTATAGGGCTTCAGCGGTCGTGTTTTTCTGATCAATACCAGCGAGTACACGGAGGTGTCCGCCTGCGCTGCGGAAGGTCTGGAGTGCCGCTGTCAGCAGATCGACGCCACTGCTTTTAGCATAGGCAACATGGATATTCAGCTCACCATTTTTAACTGTGGTCAATTGCTCCACCAAGGGTGTATAGAGGTTTCCGCTGGTGGGCTGCATGATGTAGGTACTTTGGTGCGCTACACCGGAAGAGAACAGGTCGGGCACCTTGAGTCCCAGTGCAGATGCAATGCGAGCGAGTCCCTCTAATGTGGGGTTTGTAGCACCTTTCTCGATATCAACGATAGTCGTGCGCGTCAATCCGGAATTCGCTGCTAGTGCCTCCTGCGTTAGGCTTGCTGCAGTTCTCAAAAGCTGAATGCGCTTCCCTAGCGCATCCTTAAAAACGGAATAGTCATTAGTGTTGGATGTATTCATATAAAACTCCTTTCATCCAAAATTTAGAAATTGATGGAAATAATATACAACACTGAAAGGGATTTGTCAATAGGGGAATGAAAAATATTCTGTACAAAATATAAATTTTGGTTGAGCCAAATAACGAGCCTGCTGACTGGCGTATTTGTGGGAAACGAAGTGATAGTTGCTCTTTTGGTTTGCCACAGGCTGCAATATAGCACAAGCCCTCCCTGTTGGATGGCTGATAACTGCAGATTATTGCAAGTCTACAAAACAACTATTTTTGTGTTTTCCTAAATTGATGCTATAAATTGGACAAATTCCATGATAGAATACAAATACAGAAGTATAACCTCGGTGACAGATATAGACAGTTGGGGGTATTCAAATGATTCTTAAGCTTAGTGTAAACAATCAGAGTGTAGAGAGTTCGGGTATTACGAAGGACTACAAGGATGCCCTGTGCGAATATGTATGGAACAGCTTTGAGGCCAATGCAACCGCTGTTGCAATTGATTGTATTCCCAATGAGCTGACAGGAAGTGCAGAGATTGTTATCACTGACAACGGAGATGGAATCGCCTATGATTCCCTTGAACGCACATTTGGTGCATTCCTCGATTCTCAAAAGAACAGCCGATCCCTGCAAATCAAAACAAAGGCAAACAAGGGCAAAGGACGATTCTCGTGTTTTTCCTTTGCATCCTTGGCTGAATGGTCGACGGTAACGGCAACACCAGATGGCAATATCGCGTATACAATCAGCTTGGAGAATGCTGATAAAAACCAATGCGATGTTTCTGATCCGGCACCAACAACGAGATCAACGGGCACGAGACTGATCATCAGTGGCATTGATGGTATATGTGAAGATGATGTAAGCTTTGCGCAGTTAGAAGATACTATGCTCAAAGCCTTTGCATGGTATCTGTACCTCAATAAGGATAAGAAAATCGTACTAACCATCAATGGTACAGAGTTGGATTATCGAAAGTACATTAATACTGATGCAAGTGTTGAAAAGGAAATCCTAATATCCAGAATCCCGTTCAAAATTGCGTTGATTGTTTGGAATGAGAAAATTACAGAGAATTTCTCTGTGTATTTCCTGGATGAAGAGGGTGTTGTTAGGTCGAAGGATACGACAACATTTAACCGTAATACGGTGAATTTTAACCACAGTGTATTTGTCACTTCGCCGTTCTTTTTGGGGAGAGACGGAATTACATTAAAGGGCAAAAGAGTAGAACTTGATGGGCAAACTGCGCTGAATGAGTATGATGAAGACAAGAAGGTTCTAAAAGAGTTAAGCAAAGAAATTCAGGATGTTATAGAAGAAAGCTTGCATAAGCACATGGCGGCACAAGTGGATAAAGCCATTGCGCGAATGGAGGCCAGAGATTCTTTCCCTACATTCCCGAATGACTTTTACGGGGCCTTACGTAAAAAGGATTTGGTGCAAGTCACAAAGGAGATTTATCGAATTCAGCCTAGGATATTCCATAACCTGAAGCCGATTCAGGAAAAATCTTTACTGGGTTTTTTGAATTTGTTGCTCAGCTCCGAAGAAAGGGAAAATGTTCTTTCCATTATCGATGAAATTGTTCAACTGTCGCCAAAGCAGCGTGAAGAATTTGCATCTGTGTTAAAGCGGACACATCTGGAGAATATTATAGCAACCATTCGTTTTATTGAAGACCGGTATAAGGTCATCGAGGTTCTCAAGACAATCGTCTTTGACTATGCAGGATATGCGAATGAACGTGACCACGTTCAAAAGATTGTGGAGCAGCATTACTGGCTGTTCGGAGAACAGTATCACCTGGTAACGGCAGACAAGCGAATGCAAAAGGCGCTTGAAGAGTATCTGTACTTGCTCTATGGTGATAAGGCTCCAAATCCAGTGTTGACACCAGATGAAGAAGAGCTTCGCCGGATGGATATTTTTGCTTGTGCTGCAAGAAATACTGAGGATGCAAATGGTAGTGCGATTCAGGAAAATCTGGTCGTTGAGCTGAAAGCACCCAAAGTAGTGCTCACCAAAGCGGTTTTACGTCAAATTGAAGACTATATGGATTACGTCCGAAAACAACCGTTGTTTAATAGCCAGTACCGCAGATGGAAGTTTATTGCTGTATGTAGCGCTGTTGATGACGATGTCAAGGCACGATACGATTCCCAGAAGTCTAAAGGCAAAAAGGGCTTGGTTGCTGAAATTGACAACTATGAAGTCTATGCTTTGACATGGGATGATGTGTTCCAAAGCTTTGATTTGAGGCATGCTTTCCTGCTGGATAAGCTGAAGATGGATGAAGAGGCGATAGCTGCTGAGATCGCACAGACTGCTGGTGACGAGAAATCTAAGGACACAGCGGATGCTCTGACTGCATTGGTAGCAAATTGATTTGTTAGCAGAGTAAGATTTCCACTTATTTGATTACTTCGTATTGTTAGCTGCCGCCGGGTGGTATCGGTTGATACCATCCGGCGGCAGTTTCTTTTGGGAAGAAAAGACTTGCAATTTCTAAAAGCTATGGTACAATCACGACACCTTGGGATGGGAGTTGGTTTCTGCCTTGGGAGAGGAAAACCGCCCGACCCATGTTTTTGACCCATGTTGGAACTAGGGCGGGAGATTACTGGCAGAGTAAGAAAAGCTTCCGGTATTGGCGGTTGGCTCGAAAACAGGGGATGAAAAATCTCTTGAAAACCCGGGCAGCGTAACCATCGGAAAAGTGAATCCAAAGTGGTCTTGAATGTGTCGTAAGTCCAAATTTGGCAGTGAAAGCTGCCTGCTTGGCTGACCCATTTTTAAGACCACATTTTGACCCATATTTTGACCCATACGGGGTTAGCACACAGTGGATTGGGCAGATTTCAGTGGATTCGGAGCGTTGGAAAAAGCCGTCAATATGTGCCAAACCCCTGAATAATCGCCGCAAAAGTATTCCTGACTGCAGCTCATAACCCGGAGGTCGGAGGTTCAAGTCCTCCCTCCGCAACCAGAAAAGACCCGAAACCTTACGGTTTCGGGTCTTTTTGTTTGCATAAGTTACTAATTTCGGATGCTGCTTTTTCCTGACCCAAACGCTGACCCCAACGGGAGCGGGTATAGACGCTCCGTCAGTTCTCTATAGCGGACAATGGTCGAGTGCTTTATACCCCGCTGCTCCTTTAGGCCGATCACATAGTTGCAGTATTCTTCAAATCTCAGACGGCTGTCGGAGGTCACACCCTCCCGGCACTCTTTTTCAAAAGTCGCCGTCCACGGCTTGAGCTGCTTACCGTCAGCACCACGGCCACGGTGGACGCGGATGGAGTAGGAGATCAGCTTGCCGGATTTGTCCCGGCGTTCTTGAAGGTTAGCCATCTCACATCCTCCATTCATTTTTGAGCAGTTCAACCTTAAACAATGAAAACGCACAAATTTCTAACAAGGTATTTTCTATTGTCTGAATACTTCCGTTCCAAATAACATCATCGCCCCGTCTAATTTCTACACTTCGATCTTCAAACACAAACCCTCTTGTCTTACGAGACCCTTGAGGTGCTCTACCGCAGCGAGAGCGGCGACCCGATCCTGCTGTTCGTCTCCAACGATCTGGGGACTGTCCCCACCGATACCACGGAGCTGCTCTTGACCGACAGCCACCCCGATACCCTGAGCTGGTATCCCATCCCCGGAATCGTGGCGCTGCCCTACGACTCCGAGAACGAACGGAGACTGGCCTACGACTTCACCTTTTACTCGCAGGAGGGGAACGACGGCTTCGGCAGCGACATCGGCTGGACGTGTCCCTCCGGCTCCCAGCTGACGCAGGAGATATGGGCGTGGCAGGGTCATACGGATAAGCCCGCTCTGGCCACTCTGGAGCTGCACGCCAACAGCAGTCAGGAGGACTATTGGGGCGCGGCGACCTTCACCTGGTGGTACGAAAGTGACTTCGTCACACCGGAGGAGGTCTATGAAGGCGAATGGGGGCTGACCGCCAACGGGGAATACTCCGGCGTACTGATGCTGGATATGACCCGCACCGGCGGCAAGAGATACACGCCCGGCGAGACGGAACGGATCATCCACGATGGCTTCATCGTGCAGGTTCCCATGGCCTTCGAGGACTACACCTATCTGTCCGTTGACAAGGGACAGCACGGCTCCTATCTGCCCATTCAGATGGAGCCGGACACGGTGATCTACTTCTATCCCTGGTAGGGCATATAAGCGACAAAG
>ULUB01008085.1_pt1 | contig 13631 bp, 11 predicted proteins | sample 1958111 | NCBI WGS metagenome assembly ULUB01 (sample SAMEA4835749, study PRJEB28245) | human gut metagenome | biome: gut microbiome; material: fecal sample | place: Denmark | collected 2008
CTCTCAGCTAAGGTAGTTAATTCTAAAACTTTTTCTTGCATTACTTTAATTTGTTTATCTAATGAGCTAATGTCGTTTTTATATTTTTCAATTTTGGCTTCGTTTTGATTACCAGTTGTCATTAATTTTAATACTTCATCGTTTAAAATATCTATTTTGTCTTTACTATTTTGATAGTCAAAATTAATATTAGTGATATCTTCAGTTATTAAAGCAATTTCTAGATTTTCTAATTTCTTTGTTACTGTATTATATTCTAAGGCTTTATCTCTAGCTTCTTTTAAAGGATTTAATCTATCTTCTAATTCTTTTAAAATATCATTAATCCTTTTTTTATTATCATGTGTTTTTTCTAATTTTTTTATTGCTTCTTCTTTTCTTCTTTTATATTTCAAAACTCCTGCGGCTTCTTCAAAAATTATCCTTCTATCAACGGGCTTACTACTAATTATGTTTTCTATTTTGCCTTGAGAGATTATGTTAAAACTTTCTTTGGCTATTCCACTGTCTAATAGTAAATTAGTTAAATCTTTTAGTCTTACTCTTTCGCTATTTAAAAAATATTCGTTAGTTCCATCTTTATAAACTCTTCTTTTGATTTCAATTTCATCATAATCCAAAGGTAAATAGTGATCTGAATTATCAAAGGTTAAAGATACGGATGCTACATTCATTGGATTTCGTGATTTACTACCAGAAAAAATGACATCAGTCATTGTGCCATCTCCTCTTAATGATTTTACAGATTGTTCTCCTAAAACCCATCTAATTGCATCAACAACGTTACTTTTACCAGAACCATTAGGTCCAACAATACCGTTAATACCGTTTGTAAATTCTAAATTGGTTTTATCTGCAAAAGACTTAAAGCCATGGGCTTTTAATGATTTTAAATACATATTTATCACACCCTACACTAATAACAATTATACAATAATTTATGTGTTTTCGCAATTATTACATGGAAAAAGTTCCAAGAATAAACTTGAAACTTTTTTTGTGTCTTATTATTAAAATTATTTTGTTTTCCTTTTTTGAGAATTTTCTATCAAATTATTAACATGATCGATAAGATCATTAGCTTCTTTTTCAGTTATTTGGGTAACTAAATCAGTTTGTTCGAGCCCTTGAAGTTCTGGTAAGCTATACCAGAAATGTTTTGTAAAACTATACTGATATACAATTCCATTTTCTTTTTTCAATAGCACCAAATTACTTTGATCAATATAATATTCTTTATTCATTCTTACCACCTTTAATTAATTTAAAAGGTCTATCTTGCGTTATTTTTTTCATTTTAACTTTACCTTTATTATCGATCTCTGGACTATAGAAATTAGTATCTACCATTTTTAATATAGACTCAATAATTTCTGATTCACCTGTAATAATCATTATATTATTAGTTCCAACCTCTAAACGAACACCATCTTTTAAAGTAACTGTCATAATGTCATCACCTCTATTATGACTACTATTACTTATGGGTAACACAAAATGATTATTTCCAACTGTCACTATTGCATACTTGTTTTCTGACATAAAACCAACTCCTTATTTTTCTACCTTTTTTATATTGTATCATATTATTGATTATTAAGTCTCGTTTTTTATAAATCTCAAAATATTCTTTAGTATTTTCATTAACATGAATCTTTCTAATATATGATAAGAGCTGAATAATTCCAAAACGATTTTCTTTACCTTTAAGCAAATTAACTAAATTATTAAGTTTTTCAAAATTATCCTGGCCTCAAAATAGAAAAAAGAACTAATTAATCCATTAGTTCTTGTTCTAGAGCTTCAAGTGGCTCTTCATTTAAAATTTCATTTTCTAAAGTATATTCGGCTTCACGATATTTCTTAGCTCCAGTACCAGCCGGTATTAATTTACCAATAATAACGTTTTCTTTTAAACCATTTAAGTGGTCTACTTTTCCATGAACAGCCGCATCAGTTAAGATTCTTGTTGTTTCTTGGAATGAAGCCGCTGATAAGAAACTTTCTGTTTCTAATGATGCTTTAGTAATACCAAGCAATACTGGTTTACCGGTTGCTGGTCGTTTTCCTTCTAAGATTAAGCCTTTGTTTTCTTCAGTAAATTTATTAATATTTACCATAGTTCCTGGTAAGAATAATGAATCTCCTGAATCAACAATTCTAATCTTAGAAATCATTCTACGAGCCATAATTTCAACGTGTTTATCTGAAATATCAACACCTTGAGAACGATATACTTTTTGAATTTCAAATAAAATGTACTCTTGAACTGTGATTGGGTCAGTGACAACTAATAACTCTTTTGGTGAAATAGCACCATGAGTAAGTCTCCAGCCCGCTTTAACTTCTTCACCTTTTTCGACAGCAAGTTTTGCGCCGTAGTTAGAAGTGTGCTCACGAGTTTCAACATCATTTTTAACATATATTTTATAAGTTCCATTATCTTCTTCAATCTTAGATACTACACCATTGATTTCAGAGATAGTAGCTTTACCTTTAGGGTTACGAGCTTCAAATATTTCAGTAACACGTGGAAGACCTTGAGTGATATCGTCTCCACCGGCAACTCCACCAGTGTTGAAGTTTCTCATGGTAAGCTGTGTGCCAGGTTCACCGATTGATTGAGCGGCCATGATACCAACTGCTTCACCTATTTCAACTTCTGAACCAGTAGCTAAGTTACGTCCATAACATTTACGGCATACACCATGATCTGTTTTACATGTTAGTACACTTCTGATTGGAACTTTAGTAACTCCAGCTTTAATAATCTTTTCGGCAACTTGTTCAGTAATATATGTATCTTTATCGAATAATACTTCTTTTGTTTCTGGATGTAAGATTTTCTTATTAGTATATCTACCAACAATTCTATCTTCTAATGATTCAATTAATGTGCCATCTGTATTATAGAAGGCTTCAACTACAACACCTTGTTCGGTTCCACAGTCATCTTCCTTAACAATAACATCTTGAACAACATCGACAAGTCTTCTTGTTAAGTAACCAGCATCGGCTGTTTTTAAGGCTGTATCAACGGCACCTTTACGAGTTCCGTGGGTAGATGTAAAGAATTCTGATACGGTAACACCTTCTGATAATGAAGATAAAATTGGAATTTCAACATAATCACCATTTGGTTTACTCATGATACCACGCATACCAGCCATTTGTCCGTATTGGTCAATAGATCCACGGGCTTTAGAATCAATCATCATAGTGATAGAAGATTCTGGGTTGGCTTTTAATCTTTGATCTAAGTCATCATAGATTTTTGCTTTAGCATCAAACCAAGTTTGAATTACATTATCATATCTTTCTTTATCAGTTATTAAACCACGTTTGAATTGTTTAGTGATTGTTTCAATTTTCTTATTAGCTTCCTCGATGATGTCTTTTTTAACTGGACTTTCTTGGATGTCATCAATTGAAATACTAATACCAGATAATGTTGAATATTTGAATCCTAAATCTTTAATAGCATCAAGCATAACTGAAGTTTCAGTTGTGTGATAACGTTTATAGATCTGAGCGATTAATCTAACAATCGCACCTTTATTTAAGGCTTTAACAATAGGCATTTTTTCAATTTCTTCTTTGATGTTTTTGCCTTTATCAATAAAGTATTTAGAAGGAGTGCATTTAACTGCATTATCAACACTACTATCATTTATATATTGGAATGTATCTGGGAAAACTTCATTAAAGATAATTTTACCAGGTGTGGTTACTAAATACTTATCCATGTATTTATCTGGAAATATTTTATGTTTAAATGATTTTACAGGTAAGGCAATACGAGTGTGTAATGTAATTTCTCTTCTTTCGTAAGCCATAACTGCATCATCAGTATTTCTAAATATTCTACCTTCACCTTCTAATCCGGCTTTTTCCATAGTTAGATAATAGTTACCTAATACCATATCTTGTCCTGGAGTAGCGATTGGTGAACCATCTTTTGGAGATAGAATATTATTAGCACCTAACATTAAAAGTCTTGCTTCAGCTTGAGCTTCTTCACTGATTGGTACATGAACAGCCATTTGGTCACCATCAAAGTCCGCATTGAAGGCTGGACATACTAATGGATGAAGTCTGATTGCTTTACCTTCAATTAATTTTGGTTCAAAAGCTTGAATACCAAGTCTATGTAAGGTTGGAGCACGGTTAAGTAATACTGGGTGTTCTTTAATAACCTCTTCAACAATGTCCCATACACGTTCATCTTGATTTTCAATCATTCTTTTAGCCGCTTTAATATTGCTGGCAATTTCTTTAGAAACGAGTCCATGAATAACATGTGGTTTAAATAATTCTAGAGCCATTTCTTTTGGAATACCACACTCATACATTTTAAGTGATGGTCCAACAACGATAACTGAACGGCCTGAATAGTCAACACGTTTACCAAGTAAGTTTTGACGGAAACGACCTTGTTTACCTTTTAACATACTTGATAATGATTTTAATGGTCTATTACCAGGTCCTGTGATGTTTTTACCACGGCGACCATTATCAAATAAGGCATCAACAGCTTCTTGTAACATTCTTTTTTCATTTTGAATGATAATAGAAGGGGCACCTAAATCAATTAATTTTTTAAGTCTATTATTACGGTTAATAACACGTCTATATAGATCGTTTAAATCAGAAGTGGCAAATCTACCACCATCTAGTTGAATCATTGGTCTAAGCTCTGGTGGGATAACTGGAAGGGCTGTTAAAATCATCCATTCTGGTCTATTTCCTGATTCTAAAAATGCATCTAAGACATCTAATCTTTTAATTAAACGTATACGTTTTTGACTAGAGGAATCTTTGATTTCAGAAATTTCCTTCTTAATTTCGTCAACTTCTTTTTGCAAGTCAACTTCTTTTAATAATTCTTGAATGGCTTCAGCACCCATACCAACTCTAAAGGTATTACCGTATTTTTCATAGTAAGTACGGTATTCTTTATCGCTGATAGTTTGTTTTTTCTCAAGTGGTGTGTCACCTGGATCTAGAACAACATATGATACAAAATATAATACTTCTTCTAGTTCTCTTGGGGACATATCAAGAACTAGCCCCATTCTTGATGGAACACCTTTGAAGAACCAGATATGAGATACTGGTGTAGCTAGTTCAATATGACCCATACGTTCACGGCGAACTTTAGACTTAGTTACTTCAACACCGCAACGATCACAAATAATATTTTTATATCTTAATCTTTTATATTTTCCGCATGAACATTCAAAGTCTTTAGTTGGTCCGAATATTTTTTCACAAAATAATCCGTCGCGTTCTGGTTTTAAAGTTCTATAGTTCATGGTTTCAGCTTTTTTTACTTCACCATAAGACCATGAACGAATTTTTTCTGGTGAGGCAATGGCAATTCTTATTCCTTCAAAACTATTTGCATCCATTAATTATCCTCCCCTTCCAAATTTTTTAGATCTTCATCAGTTGGTTCTTTGTCTTCATCGCTATCTTCATTTTCGTCGAATTCGCTTAATTCTTGTTCTAATTCACTAGGTTCTAGATGTCCTTGATTTTCTTGTGCTTCTTTTTCTTTTAAGATTTCGCTTTCTAAATCAGTATCTGGAACATAAGTATCTTTTTCTGCTTCTTCAAGTTCTTTTAATTCAACATATTTGCCATCTTTATCTAAAACTGTAATGTCTAAACCTAAAGCTTGGAATTCTTTGATTACAACTCTAAAGCTTTCTGGAACACTTGGTTTAGGTAAATCTTCACCTTTAACTAAGGCTTCATAAACTTTAACACGTCCAGTTACATCATCTGATTTAACTGTCATCATTTCTTGTAAAATATGTGCGGCACCATAAGCATATAATGCCCAAACTTCCATTTCTCCGAAACGTTGACCACCAAACTGTGCTTTACCACCTAGAGGTTGCTGAGTAACTAATGAATATGGTCCGGTAGATCTTGCGTGTAATTTATCATCCACCATGTGGTCAAGTTTAATCATGTACATAACTCCGACACTAATTCTATTATCGAATCTTTCGCCAGTTCTTCCGTCATATAGCCACATTTTGCCATCTTTGTCTAAACCAGCTTCTTCTAAAGCATCAATAATTTCGTCTCTGGTGGCACCATCAAATACTGGGGTTGCAACATGGATACCTAAAGTTTTAGCAGCCATTCCTAAGTGTAATTCTAAGATTTGTCCTAAATTCATACGAGAGGGTACACCTAGTGGGTTAAGTAAAATATCAACTGTTCTTCCGTTTTTATCGTAAGGCATATCTTCTTCTGGGAGAACTAATGAAACAACACCTTTGTTTCCGTGACGACCTGAAATTTTATCTCCAACACCAATTTTACGTTTTTGAGCAATATATACTCTAACTTTTTTACTAACACCAGCTGGTAGATCTTCACTATCTTCTTTAGTTAAAACTTGAACATCATGAACAATTCCACCACCACCGTGTTGAACTCTTAAAGATGTATCTCTAACTTCTCTAGTTTTTTCACCAAAAATAGCATGTAATAATTTTTCTTCTGAAGTAAGTTCCGCCATACCTTTAGGGGTTACTTTACCAACTAAGATATCATCATCTTTAACTTCTGTACCAATTCTAATAATACCATTTTCATCTAGGTTTTTACGAGCTTCTTCTGAAACGTTAGGAATATCCCTAGTAAACTCTTCAGGTCCTAATTTGGTATCTCTACATTCAATTTCATAGTCTTTAATATGAATAGATGTGAATACATCATCATTAACTAATCTTTCATTTAAGATGACAGCATCTTCATAATTATATCCATCATAGTTTACAAAGGCAATTGTCAAGTTTTTACCTAAAGCCATTTCTCCTTGGTCAGTTGATGGACCATCAGCGATGACTTCGCCAACTTTAACTTTATCGCCTTTTCTAACGATTGGTTTTTGATGATAGCATGTTCCCATGTTACTTCTTTCAAAACCTTCTAAGTAATATGTATCAGTACCTTTTGCATTTTTAACAATAATTTTACGAGCATCGACATAGTCAACTACTCCATCAGCTTTAGCACATATTACAACTCCTGAATCTCTAGCAGCAATAGCTTCGATACCAGTTCCAACATATGGAGCTTCAGCTTCAAGTAATGGTATTGCTTGACGTTGCATGTTAGCGCCCATTAAAGCTCTTTTACCATCATCGTGTTCAAGGAAAGGAATTCCACTTGTTGTAATAGAAATTATTTGTTGTGGTGATACATCAACATAATCGATTTTTTCTTTTTCAATAATTAAATTATCATTTTGATATCTAACAGGAACTTTATCATCTAAGATATTTCCTTCATCATCAGATTTAATGGTTGCTGGTGCGATATAGTATTCTAATTCTTCATCAGCAGTCATATATTTTATTTCATCAGTTAATTTATTGTTTACAACTTTACGATATGGAGTTGTGATAAAACCATATTCATTTACTTTGGCATAACTTGCCAAAGAAGTGATTAGTCCAATGTTAGGTCCTTCTGGAGATTCAACAGGGCAAAGTCTTCCATAGTGTGATGGATTAACGTCACGAACTTCCATTCCAGCTCTATCTTTAGAAAGTCCACCAGGTCCTAATGAAGATAATCTTCTTTTATGAGTTAATTCAGCAATTGGATTAATTTGATCCATAAACTGTGATAATTGTGATGAACCAAAGAATTCTTTAATTGCTGCAGTTAATGGTCTAATGTTAATCAAACTCTTTGGAGTTACTTCTGCAACATCTTGAGTACTCATACGATCACGAACTACTCTTTCGATACGGCTAATACCAATTCTGAATTGATTTTGAAGCAATTCTCCAACTTGTCTAACACGTCTATTTGACAAATGATCTATTTCATCAAATGATCCAATACCATCTAATAAATTAAGATAATATGAAAGTGATGCATAAATGTCTGAAACAGTTAAACGTTTGATATCAATATTTTGGTCATTACCAATTATTCTGACAACTTTTTCTGGGTTTGTTTTAGAATATACTTTAATAATTTGAACATTGTTATAAGTGTCTAATTCATTATTAATTAAAGTTTCTTTTTTACCATAGCCTTCTTTAAATACTGTTTTTAGTTTCGCTAGTAATTCTTTAGTGACAACATCACCATCTTTAGCGATTATTTCACCATTTACTTTTATATCTTCAGCTAATTTACATCCTAAAAGTCTATCTGTTATATTTAATTTTTTATTGAACTTATAACGTCCAACTTTAGCCAAATCATATCTAAATGCATCGAAGAATCTTGTTATTAATTGATTTTTTGCACTTTCTAAAGTGCTTGGTTCCCCAGGTCTTAATTTTGAGTGAATGTCAATTAAGGCTTCATCGGTGTTCTTGTTTGTATCTTTTTCAATGGTTTTAATTAAATAATCATTATCACCAAACAAATCTAAAATATCACTATCGCTAGATAAGCCAATGGCTCTTAATAAAGTGGTGACTGGAACTTTTCTTGTTCTGTCAATACGTACATAAATAATATCACGAGCATCAGTTTCAAACTCTAACCATGTACCTCTAGTTGGAATAATTTGAGCTCCAACTGTTACTTTACCATTTTTCTTGTCTACTTCTTTACCAAAATAAACAGATGGTGAACGTACTAATTGTGAGACAATAACACGTTCGGCACCATTAATAATAAAGGCTCCACTATCAGTCATTATTGGCATGTCACCTAAATAGATTTCTTGTTCTTTAACTTCACCAGTTTCAACATTGAAAAGTCTTGCTTCTACTTTTAGTGGCGCAGCATAAGTAGAATAGCGTTCTTTACATTGTTTAATATTATGTCTTGGTTCATCAAAACTATATTCTCCGAATTCTAATGACAAATTACCAGTGAAACTCTCCACTGGAAAAACATCATCAAAGACTTCTTTAATACCCTCTGTAATAAACCATTCATATGATTTTTTTTGAATTTCTAATAAGTTGTTTAATTCAATTGCGTTTTTTGTTTTACCGTAATTTCTTCTCTCTCTTTTTTCGTTTATTTTTTGAATTTTGTATGCCAAGTATTTCACCCCTATAAACTAGTTTTTAGATTTTTCATGTCTCTTCAAGAGTACATGTCGCCAATATATAATTATAAAGGTTTTACCTTAAAAAGTCAACGTTTTTTAGCGCAGATTATATAAAAACCTTTATTTTTTGTTACTATGGTTACATCATAAGTTTGTTCTAGGTCTTTTGCCAGTGTTTTTGCACCTTGATTTTTATTTATGACAAGCCATAGTTCTCCATTTTCTTTTAAATGATTTTCAGCATCAAATAAAATTTCATAAAGCAGTTTTTTCCCAACCCTAATTGGAGGATTAGTTATGATAAAATTATATTTTTCACTTATATTTTCGTAGATATTGCTTTCAAATACGTTTACGTTTACATCATTTAATTTGGCATTTCTTTTGGCTAATGCAAGGGCTCTTTTATTGATATCTATCATATCTACGTTTGCTTTAGTAATTTTATTTATATATATACCAATTGGTCCATAACCACACCCAAAGTCTAGTACATTACCTTTTATTTTTTTTATATCGATATTTTCCAGAAGAGTCCTAGTACCAAAGTCTAAGCCTTTTTTGGAAAATATCCCATTATCTACAATGAATTTTAATTTTAGGTTATTTATGATAACATCAATTTCATGTTCATTACTTTTGACATGGTCGTTTGTAAAATAATGTGACATTTTCTCTCCTTTTATTAAATGGGCAAAGCCTACACTATACTAGGATAGTGCAGGCTCTTTTTTTAATTATTTAACTTCAACTGTTGCGCCAGCTTCTTCAAATTTAGCTTTTAATTCATCTGCTTCTGAAGTTGGAATATTTTCTTTAATAGCTCCACCATTATCAGCTATATCTTTAGCTTCTTTTAATCCTAATCCAGTAATTTCTTTAATTAATTTGATAACTGGTAATTTATTAGGTCCAGCTGATGTTAATGTTACTGTAACAGTGCTTGGGCCAGCAGCTTCTTCAGAAGCAGCAGGTGCAGCAGCGACAGCTACAGCGCTTGGATCAACACCAAATTCCTCCTTCATAGCATCTACTAATTCCATAACTTCAAGCATAGTCATTTCTTTTAGACCAGCGATAAATTCATCTTTATTGATTTTTGCCATTTATAATCATTCCTTTCTAATTTTCTTTCTTTTCTAAATCTTGTCTATATAAATCTAGGCATATAGATAAATTCTTAAGTGGGTAGATAAGTCCACTTGCAAGCATTGTAAGCAATCCATCTCTTGATGGTAATTTTGATAATTCAGACAACTTAGCTTCATCGGTTTTTTCACCATCAATTAAACCGACTTTAACAACTAATGCTGGATGTTTTTTCGCAAAGTCATATAAAACTTTGACTGGAGCTACAGCATCTGTTCCAAAAGCAATAGCTTTAGGTCCTTTTAAATCTTCGTTTAAATCTATTTTTAATGTATCAAATGCTCTTTTAACTAAGGTGTTTTTATAGATTTTTAACTCTGATTCACTTTCTCTTAAGTTTCTTCTTAGTTCATTTGTTTCATCAACAGTTAATCCTTGATATTCGAATAAAACAGTTGCAGAAGCATTTTTAGTTTTTTCAGCAATTTCATCGATGATTTTTTGCTTTTTATCTAAGATTTTTTGATTAGCCAATTCTAGCACCTCTCTTTCTTTTGCCGTGAATTAAAAAAGCTCTGGATATTATGCCAGAGCTAAAAGACTTTATTAAATGTCTCGGTAGGAAATTAAGCTTCTAGGCACCTACTGTCTACGGCATAATTAAACTTACGAATTCATTATATCATAGCTTTTATTAATTGTCAAAGCTAGATGGGTCAACTTTAATACCAGGTCCCATAGTTGCTGATAGGGAAATGTTTTTTACATATGTCCCTTTAACAACACTTGGTTTAGATTTGATAATTAAAGTAACAAAGGTTTTTAAATTATCAATTAAATCTTCATCACTAAATGAAACTTTACCAATTAAGGCATGTACATTACCGAATGAATCAGTTCTATACTCTACTCTACCTTTTTTAACTTCTTCAACAGCTTTTTTAGTATCCATTGTAACGGTACCAGTTTTAGGGTTTGGCATTAAACCTTTTGGTCCTAATATACGTCCAATTTTACCTAAAGCAGGCATCATGTCTGGTGTAGCAATTAAGCTATCAAAATCAAACCAATTTTCTTTTTGAATCTTTTCGATCATGTCGGTGTCTCCAACATAATCTGCTCCAGCTTCTTTTGCAGCTTTAGCGGCATCACCTTTAGCGATAACTAAAACTTTCTTTGTTTTACCAGTTCCATGTGGTAAAACAACAGCACCTCTTAATTGTTGGTCAGCTTTTTTAGTATCTAGGTTTAAGTGCATAGCTACTTCTACTGAAGCATCAAAACTAGTATAAGAAGTTTCTTTAACAAGTTTTACAGCTTCTTCTTTAGTGTAAAGCTTGTTTTTGTCAAGTTTTTGAGCCTCGGCTAAATATTTTTTACCTTTTTTCATATTTCTTACCTCCTTGTGGTTTTTGCGGATTATTCCTCCCACATAGCATGGGTTTTTTAGTCTTCAACTTTAACACCCATATTTAAAGCTGTACCTTCGATAATCTTCATTGCGTCTTCGACAGTGTAACAGTTTAAATCTGGAAGTTTAGTTTCAGCAATTTCTCTTAATTTATCTTTAGATAGGGTTGCAACAGTTTCGTTTTTACCATTAACTGAGCCTTTTTTGATGCCACAAGCTTTTTTAATTAAGAAAGCAGCAGGTGGAGTTTTAACAACAAAGCTAAAACTTCTATCTTCATTAACAGTAATTTCAACTGGTAAAATATCTCCCATCTTATCTCTTGTTGCTTCGTTAAATTGATTACAAAAATCTCCTAAATTGATTCCTGCAGGTCCTAAAGCAGTACCAACTGGTGGTGCTGGTGTTGCTTTTCCAGCAGCAATTTGAATTTTGATTTTTTTAACTTTACTATTTGCATCTTTTGCCACGAAAAACACCTCCTAATAATTTTTTTCGTGGGTGGTTCCAATGATTATCCGCTTCATCTCATTTGGTAATCTCCCACTTTTTCTATATCAAAAATAATATAGCATGTTAATATTACCACAAATTTTTCTTTTTGTAAACTAGGCTTTTGAGATTTGTGATAGTTCTAATTCGACAATAGTTTCTTGACCAAATAAATCTATCGCTACTTCTAATTTTGCTTCTTTTAGGTTAACTGATTTAATAACACCAAACATGCCCTCAAATGGTCCAGAGATAACTTTGACTTTTTCACCTTCTTTAAGGTCACTTTCAGCATCTAATCTGCTCATGCCCATTGAACCTAAAATTTTGTCAACTTCAGCTGGTGTTAATGGGAATGGTTTTGCACCTTTACCAGATGATCCGATAAAGCCCGTAACACCTGGAGTATTTCTGACAATAAACCAAGCTTCATCTGTCATGACCATTTCAACTAAAATATAACCCGGGAAAAGTTTAACTTTTTTTTCTTTTCCATTTGCATCTACAACAGTTTCTTCTGGGACAACTACTCTTAAAATATAGTCTTCCATACCCATGGAATTTGCACGCATTTCTAATTTTTCTTTTACTTTATTCTCATGACCAGAATAAGTATTTACTACATACCATTCTTTTTCCATTAATTACCCCTCCAACAAAGTTCTCACAGCAGCAATGATAACATCTGATAGCATAAAGAATAATGCGAATACAATAATGCATACTAAAACGGCTACTGAATATTTAAACATTTCTTTTTTCTTTGGCCATCTTACCTTTTTGAATTCTGAGCGAATACCTGATACTTTTTTTTCTTTCTTTTTGGCTTTTTTTGCCATACATTTCACCTACTTTTAATTCTATGTTTTTTCATAATAAAAAACACTTTTTTGTGTTCACTAATAAAGTATCACATAAAGTGTTTGTTGTCAATATATTTTGGAGAAAAACTTACCATGAGCCTCCTCCTCCACCTCCAGAGCCACCGCCGGCAGAACCACCACCAGATGAAGATGAACTAGGAGATGATGTCATTGCTGAATTAGCCGAAGCCATGGCTGAATTCATAAATGTCCCAAAGGTAGCTACTGTAAATGGCCTAGAACCAACATACCAATTAGGGGCTTCTAAAGTTATTTCTTCAAATTTTTCGATCCATTTATCAGAAACTCCCAAAACATAGGTATACGGCAAAATATCATAAAAGTAATTAGGGTTTTCTAAAACCATTGCTTCTAATTTATTTTTTTCTGCAGTTTCTAAATAATTTTTGAAACCTTTTATTTTTCCTAATATTTCTAGTCCATATTTTGTTCTTTGAGGTAAATATTTTAAACATATAGCCATACCTATTATACAAATAATTCCAATTAAATATCCTATTAAATAAAATGTGTCTTGGACCATTATTGGTAAAACCAATGTAAGCCATGGGATTCCGCCAAAACCCAGTCCCCAAATAATACCGAATATTTTGACAGATATAGGAGTGTTTCCAAAAACCATTGCAGATAAAACTGTAAATCCAACTCCTGGAAATATCAGTGCAAAAATAAGTATTTCACCACTACTATAGGTTAAAAAAGGAAT
>ULUB01058264.1_pt1 | contig 13630 bp, 9 predicted proteins | sample 1958111 | NCBI WGS metagenome assembly ULUB01 (sample SAMEA4835749, study PRJEB28245) | human gut metagenome | biome: gut microbiome; material: fecal sample | place: Denmark | collected 2008
TAACCCTGTTGATTACCAGGCGATTTATATTTGTAAATCGGAATCTGCGTGTCGTTTTTCATTTTCCGGTGAAATCCCGGTGAAGGATATAAAGGCAGAAAGTTCACCTTAAAGTGTTGGTGCAGAAGAGGTCAGAAGGAAGCGAACCTTTTCGGGAGAAAAACAGTTTGTGTGAGGTGGGACAGGGTAAGGACATCCCCCGGACACCCATGCTTTTTCCGGATAGGGTTTTCAGTATGGAAGAGTTCGTAAGGCAGATGTCAGTACGTCCGAAAATCGTTCTCGGAAGATTGAGAAATCGTTTGCCGCAGAACGGAAAATCATATGGCGCAGAATGTACGGGCGGTTTCACATGCAATAAGGAAACCTAGTCGATTGCAACCAAAACATAATAAACAAATCTCCAAGAAAACAAATAAAAATCACCACCAAACTTGTTTCCCATCCTCATAAGAAAAAATCCGTTCCTCTTTCCCTTTCGACAAGTCCCGCAACCAATATAAGGCTCCGCGCGGCATATCCTCATACAACAAATGGACGGTTTCGGCTTTGCGCTTCCCGGCGGAATGCCATCCACCTTCTTTCCAATACAATAACTCGTACCAATCGCCGATGTCTATGCTGTTGCCATCCCCTCGCCCTGTAAAGACAAACCGTCCTATGTCCACAGGTTTGCCGAAATCCATTCCTGTCCATGCCCCGGAAGAAACAGGTGCATCAAAGAAGGTCAACAAATCGCCATCGAATGCCTTATCTTTGGTATGACCGGGATTCCCCTCCCAACATCCATCCGTACCTATGATTTTTCCCACACATTGCTTGCCTGTAGCCCGTTCGTAGAAACGTATGTCCGCGATATTGCAATATGAGCCGTTTTTAGGCTGATAATACCTCCAATAACGGAATGCCCCCAAAGTGTCAGGAAGAACAACCTCCCGTCCGGTCACGGAACAATCCGTAACCCGATACAGCATCTCATACTCCCTGAAACGGGCATCGTTGGATGCGTGGAACTCACCACTGTCCAAACGCATGACAACCCCTTGGACGTGCCGGAGCACCGGATATTTGCGGAGGAGTCTAAGCGTCACACGGCGCGACGTATCCGGTATGAAAGGACGGACTTCCTTATCATACGTATGCAAGAAAGGATGGCCTATGGCTTTCATCTGCCCGCCGGCCTCATAACATACAGGCAAGTAGACCGAGTTCATCCCCACTTTCCTGAAAACCACCTTGCTCCCTTTGATTAAAGCAAAGTCCACCGGCTTCCATTCGGTATTATCAAAAACAGTCAGATAAGCGTATCTTCCGTCCAAAGAATCTCCGACCTCTATTTCCACATCCTCACAATCCATGTACTCTTCTGTTACATCCTTAAAAAACGGATAACGGAAAGCATGCGGGACGAACGCTTCGATTTCTGAAAGCCTTTTTAAATCGGGATTGACGGCATACGTTATCCGGAACACCTTAGCCATCCTTTCATCCGGCTTGTGGGGTTGCCCCGGGTTGGAGGTAGCCCCACTGAAAGGGACGTTCTTACCATTATTTACCAGCACCACGTTCCAAGCATGCCCCAAGCTACGGAACGCCCATTGGGGAGTAAAGTCCAAGGCCACCGGTATCCCCTGGCTCCGGAATACAGAAATGGCCATATTGGTGAAATCCGCACAAATACCGAACGGCATCCGCAAACGGGTGGATAACCTGTATATGGGACGAACCTGGGACGCTTCGGTTAACTCCGGACGCATGTAATACCATAAATTGTCATTTAAAGTAATGGCCGACTGCAACGAAGAGTTTTTCAGTTGGTCGCAATACCGTAATTCGTCGAGATGGTCAGGATGGAATTCACGGAGATAAGTGCGCCAAGCGTCAAGCGGTTGCAATTCTTCAGCCTTATAAGGTAGAAGATATTCACAAAACTGCTCAAAATCCAAATGCCGCGCCCATGCCCTCTTTTTCCATTGCACAAATGCCGAATCGATATTTTGTATCAGGAAATCCGCTTTAATGATTTGTATATCCTCAACCCATTCCGGGGACAGGTCGGCATACTTGTTATCAATCTTGACAAGCGAGTCTCTTATGGTCCAGACATTACACCCCTTCATGGTCGTAAGCACAGAATCCACTTCATCATAATAGGGTTTGACCTCCATGGTGTCTGCAAAAGAATAATGACCAGGCATATTCCGAATAAGAAACTTGGCCGCTTCCAATTTCAATGTGTCCCCATGGTAATGCCTCAGCACTTTTTCCAGTTCCGGACGGTTTTCCCCGGCCAGATTCAATGCATCTTCCAAAGCCTTGTCATATTCCTGTGAGCAAGACACACATACGGACAGCAACAATACAAACCTGAATAAATTCAGCCTAAATCTGTTTTTCATATCTTACTACCTACACCCTCTCTTATCCTATTCTACTTCCAACTCTTGTATTTCAGCATGTTCCCTTCACGCCATATTTTGTACTTCGTTCTGGGCTTCAGGAAGTTTTCCGTAAATTCAACAGTATAACTATCATACAGACCTTCTACGTCATCCACATATTCCATAGAGAAATTCTCCCCGGAAGTATATTTGTAAGAATAAGCATTATCATCGAAAACCACCTTGGCCTTGTCGCCGGACACAACCACGACAATCATTTCTGGAGCCTCACCACAGCCAAAAAACCAACCTCCAAAAAACAAGGCAAAACTACCATTGGACAAGGGTACTTTTATAAAATAGTCTTTACTGGCATTGACCGTCATGTAACGGTTGTCATACAATATACCAAACGGATTATACCTCAATATCATTTTGCCATTATGGTGAATCTCAAAAAAATCATAATCTCCACCTTTTGACATCTCCTTATTCCCCACTCCCCTCATCTTTATACAATAGGAGTATCCGTTATCCGAATGCACATCATATTCCATATAAGTATAAAGAGGCATGTTGGGCAACTCTTGATTCCTTGAAAGGCCCAGAAATTTTGGCTTGGCAACAATACCATTTTCACCCTGCCATTCGAAAAGATTCTCAACAGTTTGCGCCCACAGGGAACCCATTGTCCCTAAAAAGGCAATTAAAAACAACAATCGTTTCGCACCCATTTGTTTTAAAGAAAAAATCCCAAATACAGGAGGAAGAGTGGAAACACAGCCTCATTGCCCTGTTTCCCCCTCCTCCCTACATTCTACTTCCAACTTTTGTATTTCAACATGTTCCCTTCGCGCCATATTTTATGCTTTGTCCTTTCTTTCAAGAAACTTTCGGTAAACTCCAAAGGAGACTTTTCATACAAATTTCCTACGGTTTCCACAAATTCGATACTGAAATTTGGAACCGGAGTATATTTATAGGCAAGCGCACGGCCGTCATACACCACTTTTGCTTTATCACCGGACACAACGGCAATCACCAATTCCGGAGCATCACCTCCGTCATAAGGCCAACCTCCGAAAAACAAGGCGAAACTATTATCCGACAAGGGAACCTTGATAAATCGTGAATTATCGGCATCTATTGTGATACTTTCAACATTGTATATATATTCGCCTGCAAGATGTCCCAATAACCTTTTGCCATCATGATAAATTTCAAATCCATCACAACTCCCTAAATCTGCCGTTGTTTCGTCAAGTCCTATTAATCGAACGACGTATGAATCGCTTCCATCAATAGAAACATCGTAATCCTTATATGCAGATATCGAGTTATAACTATTATTTTCCCTCTGCATTCTTAAAAATTTATCCTTGGAAACTATTACATGATTAGTCTGCCATTCAAAAAGATTCTCTACCGTTTGCGCCCAAATGGAACTGATAGTTCCCCAAAAAGCAATTAAAAACAATAACCGTTTCATTCTCATTTGCATTAAAGAAAAGAATCTCCAAATACATGAGGAAGAGTGGAAACACTGCCACTTAAACCTGCTTCCACACCTTCCCCTCTATTCTACTTCCAACTTTTATACTTCAGCATATTGCCTTCACGCCATATTTTATGCTTCGTTACGTTTTTCAAGAAACTGTCAGTAATCGGCAACTCATCTATTTCTGTCACATACTCAATAGCAAAACTCTTTCCGGATGAATATTTATAAGCATAAGCACGATCATCATAAACCACTCTTGCCATATCACCAGCCACTATCACAATAACCATTTCTGGAGCATCCCCTCCATCAAAAGGCCAACCACCGAAAAATAAGGCAAAACTATCATTAGAAAGAGGCACTTTAATGAAATAGGACTTATCAATATCTACTGTAATATTCTCAACTGTGTATAAAAGTTCACCTGCCAAATAACCTAAGATTTTTTTATCCCCATGATAAATTTCAAACCTTTCATAATTACCGTGAACTGACATTGTTTTATTACTTCCTACAATTTTCAACGTGTACGAGTCTGATTCATTATTTGAAATATCAAATTCCTTATAGACATATGTTGACTTACCACTTGTGCCTCCACTAAACAGACCCAAAAACTTTTCTTTCGTTGCAATTGTTTGGTTAGCCTTCCATTCAAAAAGATTCTCTTCCGTTTGCGCCCAAATGGAACTGATTGTTCCCAAAAAGGCAATTAAAAACAATAATCGTTTCATATCTATTAACGTTTATAAAAATAAAATACAACTCTCTCCTTCTTTCCCGCACTAAAACTATCATTTAAATGATAATCAGACCCTCTTTTTTCCCATCCTGTATCCATCGTTGCAGGAACATTACATCCCCAAGAATCACTCCATACTTCTGTTCCTGGCACAACAACTACGACATGACCACTCTTATTCGGATTAGGATTAATGTATCCCGCCACAACAAAATAACCTTTGTTGGCATAATCTTGCGCTTGAGACAAGGAAATCGGTTGCCAATATTTCGGATTATTCCTCCATGCCCGCGCCATCTCATTGGCTTTTCCTTTCATTCCCGGAGGGAGATTGGAACTGCCGAATATATTTTTAAATGCCTGCTGTACGCCATAATTACAATACGAATCCTTTGTTCCATACAACCTGTTAATCGTCGATACAGCATTCTTGGCTGCATTCTTAACTGCTGTTGTTCCCGGCCTTGCAGCCTGAGTTCCACCCGTGTTATTTCCGCCACCTGTCGACCCTCCTCCGGGTGGACGGGTGGTTCCGCCGGAACCTCCGGAAGAACCACCATTGTTTCCACCTCCGCTTCCGCCTGAAGCCCCTCCACATCTACAAGGATACATCCTGCATATCTGACAGCAAGCACATCTTCCGTCGTTACCAATCACTGAATGGCAAGTAGGGCACGTGGGACCGGTTTGTCCGCTCCCCTCCGTCTCGTCCTTATTACAACCGCATTTGCCATCCACTATCTTTTCACCGCACTTGGAACAAGCCACAATATCCACACAAGTACAATCTTCTATGGGCTTGCCACATAAAGAACACTTCTCAGTCGTATCGTATTCAAAATCCAACAGTGAGACCCTCTTGACTACCGTTCCGGGATTCAACCATAAAAACAAATGCACGTCATGGCTACATGAATCCTCCACATTGGACGCTTTGCCCGGAAGCGATGAACGATACCTGAAAGAAAATACCTCTTTCCCATTCTCTATCCTGCGCCCCAAAAGTATGGTACCATCCAAACGGGACGTAATAAAAAAGCCCGTGAAATGGGTTTCGGTAAATTCATACGCCAAAGCATCAAGTTCCTTTCCAAACTCATTATAATAGTTTTGGTCGTAAATGTAAGTCAGTACCACACCCGTAAGACTCTTGTCGTCATTCTGCCGGACAAGAAGCTTGTTCGTCACCATATTCATGCGCTTATGCGTCTGGCCTCCCATAGTGAGTGCCGTGAAAGCTGTTGGTTGTCCCTTTCCTTTGATGGGAAAAAGAGCCATTTGTCGATTCCCGTCAACCACCAACCGATAGTCATCCCAATCCACTTTTATGTCATCCATAGCCTCCGAACCTTTCTTATGAGTAGACTTTGAAGATGTCCCAACCGGCTTATGGGTGTCAGGCAAACAAAAATCCGGCCTACTTTCAACCAAAGCTTTGGCCTTCTTCACGATGAGGGGCGAATATTGATCATCCATCACGTTCGATTCCCCTCCCGATGATTCCATACCGTCAAAACAACCCCACAACAAAAGGAAGGCAGCCCACACAAAAGGCCACATAAACATCATTGATTTCTTGATTTTCTTCATGGTAAGATTTAAAAGTCGTTTCTTTTAGTTTAATGCCGCAAAAATACTCTTTTTCCTTAAAATGAACAAATTTATCACGGTATTTTTCAGGACTTCATAAAAAGCCCTATTTGTCCACAACGAGAAAGTTGCAATTTCCTGACAACATATAGAACCATAGACATACTTCATTGCATGAAGAACCTTACTAATTTTAGAAAAACTTAATGCGCCCTAATCTTTTTTTGGCACGTGTTTTGTATGGTAATTCCAATAATATAGTTAATTTTGCCAGTAGAGTCATTAATCAGAGGAATTTGCAGAGCATGAACAATCAATTTTCACCTAAAATATCAGAAGTTCTCATTTACAGCAAGGAGGAGGCGCTACGGCTGCACAATGAATGTGTGGCTCCGGAACACCTATTACTTGGGTTGATCAGGGACGGGGAAGGCAAGGCCATCCAAATCCTCCGCTTGCTCAATCTGGACTTCCGCTCGGTGAAACTACGCGCAGAGCAATCCATACAAGGTTCCGCCATGCAGGAAATGCCTGACGCGGACCATGAAATCATTTTAAACGAGAAGGCCTCTAAAATCATGCGCCTTTGCTTGCTCGAAGCACGCATGCTGAAGGCCCAGGTGGCCGACACCGAACACATACTTTTAGCCATTATGAAAGAAAAAGACAACAATGCATGCCGTATCTTAGAGGAAAACAGCATCCATTATACAGACATCCTGAACCTGCTCACCCAGAAGGCTGAGAAATCGGACGTACAGTCCGGCTTCGGTTTTCCGGACGAGGACGAGGAGGACGAATATGAAAACAAATCCCCGGCGGGAAACCCGATGAACGAACAGGGCAACACCACCACGCAAACGGTGCAACCGCAAAGGAAATCGGCCAACAATACGCCGGTTTTGGACAATTTCGGCACCGACCTGACACGCGCCGCCCAAGAAGGCATCCTGGACCCGGTGGTGGGTCGCGAAAAAGAAATAGAACGCGTGTCGCAAATCCTGAGCCGACGGAAAAAGAACAACCCTATATTAATAGGTGAACCAGGCGTGGGCAAATCGGCCATCGTGGAAGGACTGGCCTTGCGCATCGTGCAAAAAAAGGTATCGCGCATCCTGTTCGACAAACGCGTGATAGCCTTGGACATGGCGGCCGTAGTGGCCGGCACGAAGTATCGCGGGCAGTTTGAAGAACGCATCCGCAGCATCCTCACCGAACTGCAAAAAAATCCGGACGTGATTCTTTTCATCGACGAGATTCACACGATTATCGGAGCCGGTTCGGCACCGGGCAGCATGGACGCGGCCAATATGCTGAAACCCGCGCTGGCCCGGGGAGAGATACAGTGTATCGGGGCTACGACCACGGACGAATTCCGGAAAAGCATCGAAAAAGACGGTGCTTTGGAACGCCGTTTCCAAAAAGTCATGGTGGAACCGACCACACCGGAGGAAACCGTACAGATACTGGACAATATCAAGGAACGTTACGAAGACCATCACAATGTGCGCTACACGCCCGAGGCTATCCGTGCCTGCGTACGGCTCACGGAGCGCTACGTTTCCGACCGTTGTTTCCCGGACAAAGCCATCGACGCCCTGGACGAAGCCGGGTCGCGCATACACATCACCCACTCTCCCGTATCGAAAGAAATGGAGGAACAGGAAAAGCGCATCGACGCCGTACATGCCTTGAAGAACGAGGCGGTAAAAAACCAAAATTTTGAACTGGCCGCCGACTACCGTGACCAGGAAGCCAATTTGCAAGAGGAACTGAACCGTATAAAAGCGGCATGGGAGGAGAAACTCAGCCGCGAGCGGGTCACTGTGGACGAAGACCAGATAGCCGAAGTGGTATCCATGATGACAGGCATCCCCGTACAACGCATGGGAGAGGCAGAAGGACACAAGCTGAAGGACATGGCCGTCAACCTGAAACGGGAAGTCATCGGACAGGACGAGGCCATCGACAAGTTGGTGCGCTCCATCCAGCGCGGCCGCGTGGGACTGAAAGACCCGAACAAGCCTATCGGGGCGTTCATGTTCCTCGGCCCTACGGGAGTGGGCAAGACGTACTTGGCTAAAAAACTGGCCGAATACATGTTCGGCAGTGCCGACTCCTTGATACGCATCGACATGAGCGAATACATGGAGAAGCACACCGTAAGCCGTATGGTGGGGGCTCCTCCGGGATACGTGGGACACGAAGAAGGCGGACAGTTGACGGAAAAAGTGCGCCGCAAGCCCTACTCCATCCTACTCCTCGACGAGTTGGAAAAAGCACATAGCGACGTGTTCAACATCTTGTTGCAAGTGATGGACGAAGGACGACTGACGGACAGCAACGGCACGACGGTGGATTTCAAGAACACGGTCATCATCATGACATCGAACTGCGGAACGCGCCAGTTGAAAGATTTCGGCAAGGGCATCGGGTTCAGCCGCCCGGACACGTCGGCAGCCGACAAGCAATACAGCCGCGAAGTCATCCAGAAGGCGTTGCATAAACAGTTCGCTCCGGAATTCCTGAACCGTCTGGACGACATTATCAATTTCGACCAACTGGACTTGGAGGCCATCAAACGTATCGTGGACATCGAGCTTAAACCCATCGTAAAGCGCGTGAAGGAAATGGGCTATACGCTGGAAACGGAAGAGGATGCCAAGGAGTTCCTTGCCCGCAAAGGATACGACGTACAATATGGCGCACGTCCGTTGAAACGTGCCTTGCAGACTTATCTGGAGGATGCCATCTGCGAACTGGTCATCAATGACGAACTACAGGAAGGCGAAATCCTGACCGTACGTGCCGCCGAGGGAGACAAACTCCGGATCACGCATGGCCTTGCCCAAGAATAACAATAAATATATGTTAAAGTGCCGGACGATGTTTTCGTCTGGCACTTTTTTTGTTTCTTCATCAATGGCTTTCAAAAAGCCGAACAGAAGATAATTTCATACAATAAAAGCAATAAATATCATGCAAAAAGGAAACATTGGGGTAACGACCGAGAACATATTCCCCGTCATCAAAAAGTTCTTGTACAGCGATCATGAAATCTTTATTCGTGAAATCGTGTCGAACGCCGTAGACGCCACGCAGAAATTGAAAACATTGGCCAACAAAGGAGACTTCAAGGGCGAAACGGGCGAACTGAAAGTCTGTGTCAAAGTGGACAAGGACAACGGTACCATCACGGTGAGCGACCGGGGACTGGGTATGACAGAAGAAGAAATAGACAAGTACATCAACCAAATCGCGTTCTCCGGCGCCAATGACTTCTTGGATAAATATAAAGACGATGCCAATGCCATCATCGGACACTTCGGCTTGGGCTTCTACTCTTCGTTCATGGTGAGCAAGAAAGTGGAAATCGTGACCAAAAGTTACCAAGAAGGGGCAAAGGCCGTAAAATGGAGCTGTGACGGAAGTCCTTCCTATGAAATAGAAGAAACAGAAAAAGCCGACCGCGGAACGGACATCATCATGTACATCGATGACGATTGCAAAGAGTTCTTGGAAAAGAACAAGATTGAGGAGTTGCTTCGCAAGTACTGCCGTTTCTTGCCCGTACCTGTAGCCTTCGGCAAAAAAACGGAATGGAAAGACGGCAAGCAGGTGGACACGGAAGAGGACAACGTCATCAACAACGTCACCCCGATATGGACCAAGAAACCGTCGGATCTGAAAGACGAGGACTACAAGGAGTTCTATCGCGAACTGTACCCGATGAGCGACGAGCCTCTGTTCTGGATTCATCTGAACGTGGACTATCCGTTCAACCTGACGGGCGTGCTCTATTTCCCCAAAATCAAGAACAACATCGAACTGCAACGTAACAAGATTCAGTTGTACTGCAACCAGGTGTACGTAACTGACAGCGTGGAAGGCATCGTGCCTGACTTCCTTACTTTGCTCCACGGAGTCATCGACTCACCGGACATCCCGTTGAACGTCAGCCGCAGCTACCTGCAAAGCGACAGCAACGTGAAGAAGATTTCCAGCTACATCACGAAGAAAGTGAGCGACCGCCTGCAAAGCCTGTTCAAGAACGACCGCAAGGAATTCGAGCAGAAATGGGACGACATCAAGATCTTCATCAACTACGGTATGCTGACACAGGACGACTTCTACGACAAGGCCAAGAACTTCGCCCTCTTTAAGGATTGTGACGGTAAATACTTCACATTCGAAGAATACCAGCAACTCATCAAGGACAATCAGACGGACAAGGACGGTAATCTGATTTACCTGTATGCCCAGAACAAGGAAGCCCAGTACAGCTACATCGAAGCAGCCAAGAACAAAGGCTACAGCGTATTGCTGCTCGACGGGCAACTGGACACTCCCATCGTCTCCATGTTGGAACGCAAGTTTGAAAAGAGCCGTTTCACCCGCGTGGATGCCGACATCATCGACCGCCTTATCGTGAAAGAGGATGCCAACAAGTCTGAATTGGATGCTGAAAAGAGTGCCAACCTTTCGGCCATCTTCAATTTCCAGATGCCGAAGTTGGACAAAACGGAATTCCACGTAGAGGCACAGGGTATGGGAGAAAACAGTATGCCGGTCATGATTACCCAAAGCGAATACATGCGTCGTATGAAAGACATGGCGCATATTCAGCCGGGCATGTCCTTCTACGGTGAAATGCCGGACATGTACACCTTGGTATTGAATACGGATCACCGTCTGATTAAGGAGGTATTGGCAGACAGCGAAACCCACACTGCGGAGCAACTGAAACCCATCGAAGCCGAACTCAAAGGGTTGCATGCCCGCGAGGCCGTACTCCATCAGCAGCAGGAGGGCAAAAAGCCCGAAGAGATCGACCAGGCACAAAAGGATGAATTGGACAAATGCCATCAGGACATCAGTGCGGAAGAACAAAAGAAAAACGACGTACTGGCCGGTTATGGCAAGGACAACAAGAAGGTGCATCAGCTTATCGACTTGGCATTGCTGCAAAACGGTATGCTGACTGGCGAAGCTTTAAGCAACTTCGTAAAACGCAGTATCGACTTGATTCAATAACCTAACATGCTTGCTACGGCAAGAATAAGCAAGATAAAATCGCTATCCCCCGAAAAGGATAGCGATTTTATCATAAAAAACACCTTCAATATTTGGAGATTTAAATAAAAAGCCATACCTTTGCACACGAAATCAAAACAAAAACGGCTCCGTAGCTCAACTGAATAGAGCATCTGACTACGGATCAGAAGGTTACAGGTTTGAATCCTGTCGGAGTCACAAAAACGGTTTGCAAACTCAATGAATTTGCAAACCGTTTTTCTTATCCTCTACTCAATACAATTTCCCCTTAGAGTTTCTTTTTCTTCAATGTGAAAAGGAACTCCAAACCATGCCCGCCGCCCGAAGGCTTTGCATTGATATTCCCCCCATGGAAAAGCACGGCATTCTTTACGATGGCCAACCCAAGGCCCGTACCTCCTAATTTCCGGCTACGCCCCTTGTCTACACGGTAGAAACGTTCGAAGATGCGTCCCAAATGTTCGGAGGGCACTCCTACTCCATTGTCGCTCACACTGAAATAATAACCGTCCTCGTCTTCCGAATAACACACGATGTTCACATGCGTACCGTTTCCGGCGTATGCAATGGCATTATCCATCAAATTACGGAAAATGGAGTACAACAAAGAAGAATTCCCTTGAAGCACCAACTTGTCCGGAACATTTATCCCCACAGTCATTTGCTTCTCCTCCAGTTTCAAGGCCAGTTCCGCCACGATATTATGAATCATGGAAGACAAGTCCACATCCGTCACCTCTATCATCTGACCGGCCTCCGTCATACGGGTCAGAGTAGATATGTCCTGCAACAGGTTCGTCAGTCGGTTGCTTTGCGCAAAGCTACGCTCCAAAAACTTCTTAAGCATATCCGGCGAAAGTCCCGGATTATTCAGAATCGTTTCCAGATAACCTTGGATACTGCTCACGGGAGTCTTCAACTCATGAGCAATATTTTGTGTAATCTGCTGCTTCATGCGGGCTTGTTCCTCTTGTTTCGTAATGTCAGAAATGGAAATCTCAAAGCTGTTATCCACAAAAAGAGCCACAGACAAGTTGAACACATAACCGTTTTTGTCCACGACCAACAACTTCTGCCTAAGGTCTCCCTGCGTAAAACTCTTGCGAGACATCGTTATAAAATCAAACAGCGGCTGCAATTCCTTCACTTGAAAGACTTCTTCTATGCCTCCGATATTCTTATCGGATATCAGATTCACATACTGCATGAAAAGCCCGTTAGCCAGAACCACATCCTTGCCTGGATTGAAAATGGCCAGTCCTTCATTGGAAATCTGCAAATGTGTGATAAGCTTCTCACGCTCGCGGAAAAGGTCGTCCTTCGCCTTGCGTAACCGTGTATAAATATCGACGATATGCCGTGAAATCTGCCCCAAATCGGTATTTCCCAATCCCTTCAAGTCATTCGTATCCACAGCCTCGTCCTGATCGGCACGACGTGCAAAAAGGCGAAGCTGAGTAATCATAGCCCCTAAACGAGCCGTCAAGTTATAAAAGACGAGGAACAAAATGGCAGATAACAAAAATGAAAACCATAAATACCCTTTGTCGGCATTCAACATGGCAATCAAATCCGTATCGTAAGGCAATGCGCTACGTACGAACAACTCTTTCTCCGGAAAATAATTCGCCGAATAAAAGAATTCCTCTCCAAGGGTCTCTGAGGTTCTTTTGATGGAATATCCGCTCCCTGCGGCCAAAGCCTCACGTATTTCCTCACGGTCCAGGTGATTATCCTTCACATGTTCGGAGGAAATATCATTATCGAAAATCACTTTTCCGTGACGGTCCACGAGCGTGACACGCAGTTTCTGAAGATGGTGCCGTATACGATAGCGCGCCACATAATTTTTCACTGAAAAGGCCGTATCAGCCATGTGATCATACAAATCCACGTTGAACATGGTCAGCGTAGAATTCAACAACTCCACCTTATGCGTCTTCTCGCGGTGATACTGATAATACAAGAAACTTGCTACGAAAACACAATAAATAGCGATAACGGAAAAAAACAGATATTGGCTGAATGACAATGACTTCCTTTTCATCTCAATCTTTCACAGAGGTATCGAAACAATATCCGTAACCCAAACGGGTGACGACAAACTTTCCGTATCCGTCGAGTTTTTTACGCAAACGGGTTATGTTCACATCTACCGTCCGGTCCAGCACCTCGGCATCGTTGTTCCATATCCTACGCAGTATCTCAGCCCGCGAAAACACACGGCCCTCATTTTCCAACAGTAAGCGCAAAATCTCAAATTCGGTCTTAGTCAACTGCAACGCCTCGCCGCACAGCACGGCCTCTTTTTTGTTAAGATCCAATTTCAATTCCTTAAAACCGATATAAGCAGCCGGTACC
>ULUB01021624.1_pt1 | contig 13587 bp, 12 predicted proteins | sample 1958111 | NCBI WGS metagenome assembly ULUB01 (sample SAMEA4835749, study PRJEB28245) | human gut metagenome | biome: gut microbiome; material: fecal sample | place: Denmark | collected 2008
TATGAAAATTATCACAATTAAAGAGCTGCTTGACGCTAACGTCGTCTGCGGTGAAGAACTTTTACAAACCCATGTTTATTCAGCTTGCGGAAGCGACATGATGAGCGATGTTTTGGCATACGTTAAAGACCAGGCAGTTTTGCTTACCGGGCTTGTGAACTCCCAGGTAATAAGAACCGCTGAAATGATGGATATGCACTGCATAGTATTTGTGCGTTCAAAAACACCCAATGCTGAAATGATCAAGCTCGCAAACGACCATGAGATAGTTATTCTGACTACCGACAAGCGTATGTATGAAGCCTGCGGAATACTTTACAGTAATGGTCTGAGAACAACCGAGGAAACAACCGAATCGGCATGAGTGAGGCTCTGACTTTTCACTTTGACGTCGACGGAACTGATTTTACCTCTGCCGGTCAGGCTTCGGTGCAGGTAAAAAAGAATCTTCGGCAGCTTGGCATAGGTCCCGATATCATCAGAAGAGTATCAATCGCCATGTATGAAGGCGAAATCAACATGGTTATCCATGCGCACGGCGGAGAGGCCGACGTTACGGTAACCGAGAACGCCATAGTCATTGTTTTGACCGACCACGGTCCCGGAATAAAGGATATTTCTCAGGCGATGCAGGAGGGCTTTTCAACCGCCCCCGACAACATCCGTTCCTTGGGCTTCGGTGCAGGTATGGGGCTTCCCAATATGAAGCGATATACCGACGATATGTTTATTGAATCCGAGGTCGGAGTCGGAACAAAGGTTACTATGACGGTTAATCTCAGCTAAAAGCGTTTATATTTAAGTTTTGCACAAGTTATCCCGAAAAAATCTGCCGTTTCGGAGAAGGGAATGGAAGCTAAAGTGAATCAATATCAACATTCTGTTTATCTTGACGCCGAAAAGTGCAACGGCTGTACAACCTGCTTAAAGCATTGTCCGACTGAGGCAATACGCATTAAGGACAACCGTGCGGTAATAAATCAGGAAAGATGTATAGACTGCGGCGAATGTATTCGTGTGTGTCCCCAAAAGGCTAAAAAGGCCGTATGCTCAAAGCTTGACGCCATGGATAAATTCAAATGGAAGATAGCGCTGCCCGCCCCCACTCTTTACGGACAGTTTGACAACTTAGACGACATCGACTACGTTTTGGACGGATTACACAAAATCGGCTTCGACGACGTCTTTGAGGTTTCGGCTGCGGCTGAGCTTGTCTCGGCTTATACAAGACTTTATCTTAAAACCGAAGGAGTAAAAAAACCGGCGATCAGCTCGGCGTGTCCTGTTGTTTTGCGCCTTATCGGGTTGAGATTTCCTTCTTTAAGCGACAATATAGTTCACATTCTGCCGCCTATGGAGGTTGCGGCAAGGCTTGCAAAGAAAAGAGCAAAGGACAAGCATCCCGAGCTTAAGGACGAGGATATAGGCGTATGCTTTATATCACCGTGCCCTGCTAAAGCAAGCTATGTCAAAAACGGCTTCGCCGACTATAAAAGTGCAGTCGACGTTGTTGTATCTATAAGTGATTTATACTTTATGCTCATCAGCAAGATGAAGCACAGCTCAACAGAAGCATTTATGTGCGAATCCGGCATGATAGGAATAGGCTGGGCGTCATCCGGCGGAGAGGCTACAGCTTTACTTAACGACAGCTATTTAGCGGCTGACGGAATTGACAATGTTATAAGGGTTTTGGACCAGATTGAAAACGGAAACATACCGCCTCTTGAGTTTATCGAGCTGAACGCCTGTACGGGCGGCTGCGTCGGCGGCGTTTTAACAATGCAGAACCCCTTTATAGCAAAGGCAAGGCTTCAAACTTTGCGCAGATATCTGCCGGTTTCAAGAAATCAGCTTTCTAAGGATGAGCAAAATTATATCCCCGACAGCTATCTTTTCGATAAGCTTCCGGAATATCGACCCATGTCAAAGCTTTCCGACAACATGGCGCAGTCGCTGCGCATGATGGCGGACATTCAAAAGCTGCGAAAGGATCTCCCCGGAATCGACTGCGCATCCTGCGGCGCACCCAATTGCAGGGCGTTTGCAGAGGACGTTGTCACAGCGTCGGCGGATATGTCTTCGTGTGTGCATTTGTATAACAAATATCTCAAGGGTCTTTTAGATGAGCAGGGAGGCGTCAAGGATGACAGTAAATGAGCTTATCGCCGCCAAGGGCTATAAAGCTTTGGCTTTGCCGGAAGGTGAGCGGCAAATCAACGGAGTTTACATAGGCGATCTTCTCAGCTGGGTCATGGGACGAGCAAAGGCTGACAACGCATGGATAACTATAATGTCCAACATAAATATCGTTGCGGTTGCGTCTCTTGCAGACACCGCCTGTATAATCTTAGCAGAGGGTGTAACCGTCCCTGAGGACGTTATTTCAACTGCCGAATCAAAGGGCGTCAACATACTGTCTACTCAAAGCGGAGCATATGAAACAGCCTGCGAGCTGTTCGGACTGCTATGACAAAATACTACTACGATCTGCATATTCACTCCTGCCTGTCGCCCTGCGGCGACGACGATTCAACCCCAAACAATATCGCCGGAATGGGTGTTTTGAACGGATTGAATATTATGGCGCTGACAGATCACAATACCACTAAGAACTGTCCTGCATTTTTTGCGGCGGCAAAGCGAAACGGCATTATTCCGATTGCAGGAATGGAGCTGACAACCGCAGAGGATATCCATGTGGTATGCTTATTTGAAGAACTGAGCCAAGCCATGAGCTTCAACGAGCTTGTTGAGCAAAGACGTGTGCTTATCAAAAACCGCACTGACATATTCGGAAATCAGATTATTTGCGACGATAACGATGAGGTTATCGGTCATGAGGATAACCTCCTACCAAATGCAACGACGATTTCTATAGACGAATCGCTCGAACTGGTTGAGCAATTCGGCGGAATAGCGTATCCGGCGCATATCGACAGAGAAGCAAACGGAATTTTGGCGACATTGGGATTTTTCCCTCCCGAGCCGAAGTTTAAATGCGTTGAGTTTCACAATCCGGAAAAAGCGGATGAGCTTATAAAGCTTCACGGCATTCAGGACAAAAAAGTTATTGTCAGCTCAGATGCGCATTATCTTTGGGACATCAAGGAGCATAAAGAGTATTTTGAAATTGACGACGAGCCGTATTCAAGTGCACTTGTAACAAAAAAGCTTTTTGAGTACCTGCGTACTTAAATTTAAGCGTTCGTGAAGGGGTGTAGCCGTACAAATGAAAGAGCTTTCATTGAATATCTTAGACATTGCCGAAAATTCAGCAAAGGCTAAAGCGTCTCTGACTGAAATATACATTGACGAGACGGGCAGCAGGCTGACCCTGACCATTAAAGACAATGGCTGCGGAATGAGTAAGGATACCCTTCAAACCGTCACAAATCCCTTTTACACCACCAGAACCACCCGCAAGGTCGGAATGGGTCTGCCTCTTTTAAAAATGGCGGCTGAAATGACAGGCGGAAGCATGAGCGTTGAATCGAAGTGGGAAAAGGACTTTCCTGACGACCACGGCACTGTAGTCACGGCGATATTTAACAAGGACCACATTGATTTCACCCCGTTGGGGGATGTTACAGAGAGCATATGCACACTTATTCAGGGACACCCTGAGCTTGATTTTCACTTCAGGCACACCTCAGAAGGAAAGGTTTCAGCCGAGCTTCAAACAGCTGAGCTGCGCTTGATTTTAGAGGACGTCCCGCTTAACAGCTACGACGTTATTAACTGGATTCGCGATTACTTAAAGGAACAGTATTGCGAGTCTGAAAAGGACGCCGAATGACGTCCTGACAAAACCATTAAATATATTCAGAAAGGAAGTTACGCATATGAAGTCATTAGCAGAATTGCAGGCTATTAAGGACAGGATGAAGGACAAGGTCATCTTAAGAGAAGGCTCATCCGACGTCAGAGTTGTAGTCGGCATGGCTACCTGCGGAATTGCCGCAGGTGCAAGGCCTGTTTTAAACACCTTTGTTGAAGAAGTGAACAAAGAGGGCTTGTCCGAAAAGGTAACTGTTTCTCAGACAGGCTGCATAGGTATCTGCCAGTTCGAGCCTGTTGTTGAGATTTTTGAAGCAGGCAAGGAAAAGGTTACTTATGTTAAGATGGACGCTGAAAAGGCTAAGCGTGTTGTAAGCGAGCATCTTAAGGGCGGAAAGGTTGTTACAGAATACACCATCGCCAACAATGCATAAGCTTTACGCCAAAAGCTTTATGTTCTTTTAAAAACAAGAAAGGAATGATACAATTATGATTCGTGCACATGTACTTATTTGCGGTGGCACAGGTTGTACCTCCTCGGGCAGTAAAGCAATTCAGGCAGCGTTTACAGACGCTATCGCAAAGAACGGTCTTGAAGACGAGATCAAGCTTGTACAAACAGGTTGCTTCGGTCTTTGCGCATTAGGACCTGTTGTTATTGTTTACCCCGACGGCACATTCTACAGCCGTGTTACACCCGAGGATGTTGAGGAAATCGTTTCCGAGCATCTCTTAAAGGGAAGAGTTGTTGAGCGTTTGGCTTACACCGACACCGGTAAGGAGGTTGCCGAGGTTGCTGCTTCTGAAATATCACTCAGCGACACCGCCTTCTATAAGTCTCAGAACCGTGTTGTTTTGAGAAACTGCGGTGTTATCGACCCTGAAAACATTGAAGAATACATAGCTATGGACGGCTATCAGGCTTTGGGTAAGGTATTGACCGAAATGACTCCCGAAGAGGTTATCAAGGTTGTTACCGATTCAGGCTTAAGAGGCAGAGGCGGCGGCGGATTCCCCACCGGAAGAAAGTGGAGTCTTTGCGCACCTAACAAGGCTCCTCAGAAGTATGTTGTCTGCAACGCCGACGAAGGCGACCCGGGTGCATTCATGGACCGTTCAGTTTTGGAAGGCGACCCGCACTGCATCATCGAAGCTATGGCAATTGCAGGCTACGCTATCGGCGCAACTCAGGGCTATGTTTACGTCAGAGCTGAATATCCTATTGCAGTTAAGAGACTTCAGATTGCTATCGATCAGGCAAGAGAATACGGTCTTTTAGGCAAGGACATCTTTGGTTCAGGCTTTGATTTCGACCTTCACATCCGTTTGGGCGCAGGCGCATTCGTTTGTGGTGAGGAAACCGCTCTTATGACCTCTATCGAGGGCAACAGAGGTGAGCCGAGACCCAGACCTCCGTACCCGGCAGTTAAGGGACTTTATGAGTCACCCACAGTTGAAAACAACGTTGAAACATTTGCAAATATTCCTCAGATTATCTTAAGAGGCGCTGATTGGTTTGCTTCTATGGGTACTGAGAAGTCCAAGGGTACTAAGGTATTCGCTTTGGGCGGAAAGATTAAGCACACAGGACTTGTTGAAATCCCGATGGGAACAACCCTGCGTGAGATTATTGAGGACATCGGCGGCGGCATCCCCAACGGCAAGAAGTTCAAGGCTGCTCAGACAGGCGGACCTTCCGGCGGATGTATCCCTGCAAGCCTTATTGATACAGAAGTTGACTACGACAACCTCATTGCCATCGGCTGCATGATGGGTTCCGGCGGTATGATAGTTATGGACGAGGACAACTGCATGGTCGACATGGCTAAGTTCTTCTTAGAGTTTACAGTTGACGAGTCCTGCGGTAAGTGCACACCTTGCCGTGTCGGAACAAAGAGACTTCTTGAAATGCTCGACAAGATAACAAAGGGTCAGGGAACTCTTGAGGACTTGGATGAGCTTGAAAGACTTTGCTACTACATCAAGGAAAACTCCCTTTGCGGCTTGGGACAGACAGCTCCCAACCCCGTTTTGGCAACTCTTCGCTTCTTCAGAGACGAATATGTTGCTCACGTTGTTGATAAGAAGTGCCCTGCAGGCGTCTGCAAGGATCTTCTCAAGTTTGAGATTGACAAGGACAAGTGCATAGGCTGCGGAATGTGCGCAAGACAGTGCCCTGCATCTGCAATCTCGAAGACAGACTACATAGCTCCCGGCAAGAAGCTGCCTGCGCATGAAATCGATCCCAACAAGTGCGTTAAGTGCGGTGCCTGCATGAGCGTATGTAAGTTCAAAGCAATTTCAAAGAAATAAGAAGGAGGTAACGGACAATGGATATGCTTAACATCAAAGTAAACGGTCTTGCGATCGAAGCTCCTAAAGGCTCAACAGTCTTGGAAGCTGCAAGAATCGCAGGAGTTGAAATCCCCACCCTCTGCTTCTTAAAGGAAATAAACGAGATCGGCGCTTGCCGTATCTGTGTTTCAGAGGTAGCTGAGATGAGAGGACCGGCTTTAGGTCCGAAGAGATTAGTCGCATCCTGCGTTTACCCTATAACCGAGGGCATGGAGATTTACACAAACTCTCCCAAGGTTTTAGCTGCAAGACGTCAGACATTAGAGCTTATTCTCTCTACTCATGACAGAAAGTGCCTTTCCTGCGTAAGAAGCGGTAACTGCGAGCTTCAGAAGCTCAGTCGTGACTTAAAGGTTGAGGATGCAGGTAGATTCGACGGTGCAAAGCCCACATATGAAATAGACGAAAGCGCCGCTCACATGATAAGAGACAACAACAAGTGCATTCTTTGCCGCAGATGTGTTGCAGTTTGCGAAAAGACTCAGGGCATCGGAGTTATAGGTCCCAACAACCGTGGATTTATCAGCCACATCGGTTCTGCCTTTGACCTCGGTCTCGGCGATACAGCCTGCGTTTCCTGCGGACAGTGCATCGCTGTATGTCCTACAGGCGCATTGGCTGAAAAGGACTTCACATCACAGGTATTTGAAGCTATTGCCGACCCGTCAAAGCACGTTGTAGTTCAGACAGCTCCCGCTGTAAGAGCAGCTTTGGGCGAAATGTTCGGTATGCCTATCGGCACTGACGTTGAGGGCAAGATGGCAGCAGCATTGAGAAGACTCGGCTTCGACAAGGTATTCGACACCAACTTCTCAGCTGACCTTACCATCATGGAAGAGGCTCACGAGTTTATCGACAGAGTTAAGAACGGCGGCAAGCTTCCGCTTATCACCTCTTGCTCACCCGGATGGGTTAAATACTGCGAGCACTACTTCCCTGAGCTTACAGACAATCTTTCAAGCTGCAAGTCTCCTCAGCAGATGTTCGGTGCTATCACAAAGAGCTACTATGCTGAAAAGATGGGCATCGATCCTAAGGATATCGTTTGCGTATCTGTTATGCCATGTACAGCTAAGAAGTTTGAGATCGGCAGAGACGATCAGGATGCAAACGGAGTTCCGGATGTTGATATCGCTCTTACAACCCGTGAGCTTGGCAGAATGATTGAGCGCGCAGGCATTCAGTTTAACTCGCTTCCCGATGAGAAGTTCGACGAGCCTTTGGGAATTTACACAGGCGCAGGCGTTATCTTCGGCGCAACCGGCGGCGTTATGGAAGCAGCTCTTCGTACCGCTGTTGAGACCCTCACAGGCGAAGAGCTTCCCGATGTTGACTTTGTTGACGTTAGAGGAACTGCCGGAATCAAGGAAAAGACCTATGAAGTTGCCGGAATGCAGGTTAAGGTTGCAGTAGCATCAGGACTTGCAAACGCTAAGGAGCTTTTGAAGAAGGTTGAGTCAGGTGAAGCTGATTATCAGTTCATCGAAATCATGGGATGCCCCGGCGGATGTGTAAACGGCGGCGGACAGCCTCAGCAGCCCGGCTATGTCAGAAACACTGTTGACATCAGAGCTAAGCGCGCTCAGGTTCTTTATGATCTCGATAAGAACGCTCCTATCAGAAAGTCTCATGAAAACCCTGCTATCAAGGCACTCTACGCTGAGTACCTCGGCGAACCGGGTTCCGAAAAGGCTCATCATTTACTCCACACAACCTACGTTAAGCGTGGAATTAAGGACGATCCAAGAGGATAATTCAATTCTATAAATGCGAACAAACTCCGAAGTCGAGGATTTATCGGCATCGGAGTTTGTTTTTGCATTATTTTGTAGTATAATTTACAATTAGCTATTGACTTTTTATTAATACAAGCTTATAATTTAATTACCAGTTAAATTTTGCTTATTTTTGTCGAATCCGCACATGCTGCTGCCCGTATTTTTATTGCAAAGGAGTGACTTGTATCATGAAAAAGCCCATAACCATCCTCGCAACGGTACTAATCATGCTTTCATCTGTTGCTGTGTCAATCAGTGCCGACCTCGCTCCGTTTGAGGTTGAGGGAGTGCTGACCGAGTTTTCCGGCGTAGATGATATGTCAGATTACATATATCAAAGCAAATGGGAAGAAGAATCGTGGTACAATTGTGATATCATCGACCAAAGAATCCTGAATCTGCTGTCTATGCGCAAGGCTTTATTTGTTCCCAATGACTATGGCAAAAGCAGTATTGCTAAAATACAAGTTACCGACACTGAGGTAATAATAACTCTTGCCGACAACGGCATTATGCGCTACAGATACAGAGACAGCCATGTTTCAGAGATATACTATCCGCATGAATTTATCTTCAAAAAATCAGGCATTGAAAGAAAGCTCGGCTCATCCGAAGTTCGCAACATTATGACTGACGAGGTAATAAATGAGTTTTTCGGCGGCTCTCTTTTAGAGTTTAACAGCGTTGACGAGCTGCTCGACTACATTGAAAACAAGTCGTGGAAAAAAGACGGATTCTACTATCCGCTCGCAAAGGACGCACCGTATTTTATGTTTTTGACCGAATATGTTGAAAACAATCTGTACATTCCGATAGGGTACAACGTAAGAGATATTGTGAAAATAGTTTTCGAGGACGCAAACAAGCTGTTCAGCGTGCATTTTTCCGATGGGAAAACCATGCAGCACACTTACATCAACCCCAACGACCCCCTCTCATTGGAAAGCACCGAGTTCTTACTGCGTCCCGACAATAAGTCAGTCAAGGTTTATAATGCTTTTGCCGGAGACGAAAGTATTTCTGTATCAGAACCAAAGGAAATCACCGACCTTATAATTGAATGAAATACTCAATTATGTTGAATCGAAAAAAGGACTGACAAAAGGAGTGACTTGTATCATGAAAAAGCCCATAACAATCCTCGCAACGGTACTAATAATGCTTATATCTGTTACTGTGTCAATCAGTGCCGACTTTGCTCCGTTTGAGGTTGAGGGAGTGCTGACCGAGTTTTCCGGCGTAGACGATATGCTTGAATATCGGGCAGGAAAGCAATGGGTGCACGAGCCTTGGTACAGCGATGATTATTTCGACCAAAAGATAAATTACATCGGCTTTATGGAGTCTTTTCTGTACATCCCGAACGATTACAGGAAGTCGGACATAGAAAAAATTTGGTTAGACGACGTCAAGGTTATAATCTTTTTAAAGGGCGGCAGTCGACTCAGCTATGAGTTCAGAGATGCCGTCGGTGCTGACATCCATCTGCCGTTTGTCTTTTATTACTGCAAGGGTGGGAACAATAATTATGTCAAGCTCGGCGCCGACGATGTGCAAAACGTTATGTACGATGAGAATAAAGAGATTGACTACAGCAAGGTCCTACTCAGATTTTCAGGCATAAAGGAAATGCTCAATTATATTGAGTCGAAAAAATGGACTGACGAGCTGTGGTATCATCCTGCGCTGGAAATTGAAATGGTCAATTGTATGCAGAACCACCTGAACGATCACCTATTTATACCCGTTGAGTACACAAAAGACGACATCTTAGCAATCAGCCTTGCAGACAAAACGATGTCCGTAGCCTTTAAGGACGGCTATTCGTTTTCTTACAGCTATTCTGTTTTCGATAATGCGTCGTCTGCTTCCTCTGCTTTTCAGCTGTCCGGGCGCAAGGTTCACAATATTATGCCGAGTGACAGCTCAATCAATGTAATCGAACCGATTGAGTGCTGCGATATTCCGTGCGAATAACACCTATTTCTTTCATTTATATTCTCTTATAATTAAGCAGGAGAACACCGCTGTTGATGTTCTCCTGCTCTTTTGTTTATATTGTTATATTTCCCTCACCGTCATCATGCCTGCAAAGCGCAATGATAAGGTCTATGCGAGATAAAAACAGAGGAATAAATGTCCAGCAGAACAGCAAATACAGTATTCCCCCACCTACTTTACCGGCATAGAATTTATGTACGCCAAAGCCGCCAAGGATATATGCCAGCAGACAATATGTAAGCTTGCTGACAGCTTCTCCTTGAACCTCGGGTTTGGCGGCGTTATTGCTAAAATCGCCGCCGTCATACATCGGCTCGGTTTTTAAAACAAATACCCTTGAACCGCCATCAACCACTTGAACCTCATCGCCTATCTGCGGAACAAAGCCAAGACCTGTCGATGTGACCTGCTTAATCTCTCCCTCATCGGTTTCAATTGTCACAGCCTGATTATCAATATCTATTATTCTCGACATTATATCACTTCCTCAAATATATACTTATCCCGTTTATTTGACTTATAATATAATTATAGTACCATTAATGCTGTAAGCTGTCAAGTATAGTATTGAAAAGCGGCAGAAACAAAAAACCACACCGAAAAAGCTTATGCCCTTCGGTGCGGTTTTCAAAATCCAATTACTTTGTCTTATCGCTTATTGCTATTCTGTCAAGGTCGGGTGCAAATCCGTCCAGAGAAGTAAACATTATCTTATTCTTGCCCTTCTTCAATTCAACCGTTATGCTCTTTGATGACGGGATATCAAAGCCTGGGCTGGTCAGGTTTTTCATTTCATACTTCTTGCCTTCAACATAGATATCCAGTCCTCTTGACTCGCCTGTGCAGAAGTATACTAAAAGCTCATACTTGCCGTCCTTGTCGACATCTACAGTTATATCAAGTGAGTTCTGATTGCCGTTTCCAACGTATCCGACCTTTTTTCCGCCTGAGCACATTGTTGCATCGGCAATATTTGCCGCACCTGAGAGCTTACCATCCTCACATTCATAGTACTTATAGCCCTCGAGGTCGTTTGTTGCAGAGTCCTCAACCTTGGTATCGAACTTATCCTTGGTTATCAATACTGCCGCACCGCCGATTTCGGGCATTTCAAGCTTAAGGGTACTCTTAGAAGTTACCTTTTCCTCTCTTAACGCAAGCTCGCCGTCCTTGTCGTAGTAAACATAAGCTTTATACTCGCCGTCGCCGAGGAAATCAAGCTTAACCTGAGTTGTACGATCGTTTATAGTCATTGCTCCGATATAATAGTCGTCGCCGCTCTGACGCAGGTATGTGATATAGTCGCCCGGGTAGCCCTCCAAAACGGTGGATTTATCCCATGAAGTTGGCATCTTTGAAAGTATTGGCAGTCCCAAGAAGCTCGGGAAGCTATATGCCGAGCTTGCAAAGTGCTGCAACGCTGATTCATAGACTATGGATTTTGCAAGGCTGAAGCCCGCAGACTCCCCTGTTTTTCCGATTACAATACAGCTCGGAGTGTAGTCCATAGAGCCGGTTACGTTTCTTGTAAACGGATACATCAAGCAGTTTCGAGGAGACGGTGATGTTGACCACTTTCTGAATTCCTCACCCAAAACAGCCTCGCTTGTCATGATGTTGGGATAAGTTCTTGTCTCGCCGCACGGATTGATACAGCCGTGATAATAAACCATCAGCTTGTACTTTGCACCGATTTCTGCGACGTTTCTCATGACCTCCATGACGTCTATATCATCACTCTCAAAGTAGTCAGTCTTAACGCCTACTACGCCCCACTTTGACCACTGCGAGAACAGCTTTTCGATTTCTTCGGGGGTTTTAAGATTAAAATAATTTACCCAAAGTATAATTCCGACATTTTTCTTCTTTGCGTATTTGCAAATTTCTTCTATTCTGTCTTCAAATGCAGGCCAGCCGGCGTCTAAGCAGCAATACTCCCAGCCGTATTTAGATGAGAAGTCAACGTGGTCAACCTGAACGTCGTAATTTCTCTGATCGCAGCCCGACCACCAAGACCACGAAACCTTGCCGGGCTTTATCCAGCTTGTATCCTTAAACAGCTCTTTATCCATGGCAGGGCAAAGCGAATCGATAACATCGGAGCCTAAAAGCTCGTTTACGTCATCGGCAATGATGGCGACACGCCATGGTGTTGTAAAGCCGTTTATAGTTCTGACCTCGGTTATTCTCAAGTGACCGGGGCTTGCAAGTTCATCGGTGACCTCCTGTGCCGGGTCACGGTCAAAGCCGAAGCGCCACAAGAGTGAAGCGCTGCCCGATTTCGTTTCAAGAAGGCTCTTGCCGTAGCTTATGTCATTTGCGTAAACGTCCGACTCGGAGAAAAGAATCCACCTCTTGCCTGTGTAAGCAGTTAAGGGGGTGTTGAATACACCGTTGTGTGATTCAAGCTCGGAATACTTTCTCTCTATGTAGTCGAACTCATATGTTGCACTGTAGCCGCCTGCAAAGGTTACAGTGTCCTTGGGCAGATTAATTTCTGAAAGCTCGCTTGTTACGAATACCTTGCCGTCTTTGCCGGTGGTGACGTCCTGATAGCGATAGGCAAAGCCGTCGTCATAAACTCTTACCATAAGCTTTAAGCTTGCGTCGCCCTTTTTAAGGGTTATCTCACGCTCCATGCAGTGGTCGACGCAGTTGACGTCGCTGAGCGATATTGTAAGAGCAGTGTCATACTTGTCGTTAATTTCATCCGGACGGTCATATGAAGTTATTTCTTCTATGCCGGTTGAAAAGTCGCAGGTCGAAAGAAGCATTCCGAGCTTTGAAGGAATTATAACCTCCTCTTTGCCTGATGACACGCTGTAGTAAACGCCCTTGTTTTCATCCTGCCAGAACATGGCTTTAATATTGCCGTCGGGCGAGTATGTTGTCAGCTCCTCTAAAGCGTATAGCTTTGAATCCTTATAGCTTGCCTTTGATGATGAGGCGGCTGTAACTGTTATCGGATTCTTAGGCTCCTTGATTACTTCAACCTCGGACTCGTCATCCGTCTTAACATCAGACTTAGCCGGCTCACCGCAGGACGTGAACAAGCTCAGAGCCATAATCATGGCAAGTATGGCTGAAACTATTCGTGCATTAAACTTCATAGCAAATCCTCCTGTATAAAATATAGTTCAAAGACGATTCACAACGGCTGCTTTCTTTACAGCAGCCCAATATGATTGTACCAATAAATGCGCCTCGCCGCAATATCGATATCGGCACATAAATATAATTAATTCCGCATAGCACTAACCCAAAATATTGCAGCACAACACCGTTTTCGGTACCTATTTGCGGAAAGCATTATATTAAAATTATAGCATACATCAAAATCTTATACAATGACATTTTTAAAATGCTTAGAATAGGTATATCAAATCGTTAGAATTTTTCATATATGATATTGTCATATATCAATCACTGCTTATCCGTATGCTGCATTTACCGACTGTATTTGCGCAAAAAGCGTTGAAAACTTTGTTGAAAGTGTTGAGAACTACGCTGTTTTGCGGTTTGTAATGTTGAAAACGAAAAAGTTTTCAACATTCGCAGGCAAATAGTTACAAACCGATTACAATCGGTAGATTTATCGCCGTTGGTTAATGTGAACAAGGAATAAGTAATATCTATAATTATATTCTATATATTATCAATTGATAAATTTCAC
>ULUB01036061.1_pt1 | contig 13530 bp, 9 predicted proteins | sample 1958111 | NCBI WGS metagenome assembly ULUB01 (sample SAMEA4835749, study PRJEB28245) | human gut metagenome | biome: gut microbiome; material: fecal sample | place: Denmark | collected 2008
AAACTAGCAGATACAATATGGTGTAATGATAAAAGTACATTTACTACTTATACAAGTGGTTCAACTTATGGAACTGGGTTAGGGTATGGAACAAACCAAACTGGATATGGTGCTTCCAATAGAGTTGGTGCAGATTTTATTGACGATGTAGCACTATATGCAAGTCCAAGTTTAATATGCCCAAATGATAATAATGGTGGTAAATTGTCTAAATTTACTGTAAGTGATACAACAAAAGGAAATGGAAATTTAACATATAAAATAGGATTACTTACTGCAGATGAGATTGCTTTTTCTGGTTCTGCTGCTGGTGCTTTAAATCTTTCTACTTATTTACAAGAAAATGCCGGAGCTTCCGGGTGGTGGTCCTTGTCGCCTGGCGGCTTCAATGGCGGTGGCGCTCTCGTTTGGGGCGTGGGCTTTGGGGAGTTGTCCGCCTACAGCATTCGCCACAGCGCTGGTTTGCGTCCGGCCATTTCTCTTATATCTTCGACCAGCGTAACTGGTAATGGTACGAGTGATAATCCTTATATTATAAATTAATTATAGAGTTCTAACTTTTAGTTAGGGCTTTTTTTTCTTTTAAGATAATGTTATAATTTAAAGAGAATAGGGCTGGTGTTATGAAGTCTGAGAGTGGGTTTATTGCTACTAGTTTGATTTATACTTTTTTTCTTGCTTTTATTGCTATTTTGACGGCTCTTTTGAGTAATTATATTGCAAATAAGACTATTTTGGATAGATATAATGGTGAGATTCAAGATAAAATTAATAATGGTAGTGGTAGTATAAGTTTATATGTTTCTTATGCTAGTGTTGATGGTGGAAAGAGTATTACTAATTTAGTGCGTAATGGTAATTTTAATAGTTTGGATGCTAATAATAATCTTACTGATTGGAGTATTCAAAATAATGGTAATTTTCAGGTTGCAGATTTTGGTAAGAGGTGTGTTATTAAGACGGGATCAAGTGGTAATTTGTCTCAGCCAATAAGTGTAGATTCTACTCATAAATATTATATTCGTATGGAATATTATCAACCTAGTATTGGTTATACCAGTGATGTGTTTGTTTCTAATACAGTGAGTGGTGATGTTATAGATAGTAGTAGGGTTATTAGTACTTCTAATAATGATGGTTGGAAGAGTGTTTCTAAAATAGTTGATTTAACTGGTAGTGAAACTCTTAGTTATATGATTGTTGGTAAACAGAGTACTTATAACACTAATAGAACTTATTATACTAATTTATTACTTATGGATATTACTTACGCTTATAATGATATTGTTAGTTTAGAGTGGCTTGATAATAATATAGATTATTTTGATGGTACAGTTTCATTTATTACAAAGGATTTTATAGATGATGATGAAATTTCTTTTACGATTGTTCCTTATGCGGGTTATGAATTAGATGAAGTAAGTTGTAATTATAATGATTATGAGATTAGTCCAATTACTAATGAAAGTAATACTAAGTATTTATTTAAGTATAAGAATAATGGGCATGCTAGTAAGTGTAATATTAGTTTTAAGCATGATTAGGAGGTATTATGAAGAATAAGGGTTTTGTTTTAGTAGAGACAATTGTAGTTATTCTTGTTTTGTGTGTGCTTTTAATTATGCTTTATGGTGGTTATATGAATGTTATTAGTGCTGTACAAAGAAAGAGTTATTATGATAATACAGAATATATTTATAAGACTAATTTAGTTAAAGAGTATTTTGAAGATAGTGGGTTTAATGGTTATGATGGCTCTAGTGTGTATATTTATTGTCAGGGTAATAGTGATTGTTTAGGTAAGGGTGATACTTATTTTAAATCATTAGTTACTAATATGAGAATAAATTCTATTTATTTTACTAAGTGGTTTACTAGTGATATTAATAGTGGGGAGTTATCTGATTTAGAGGCTACTACACAGAATTATATTAAAAAGTTAGATCCAACTAAGGAAAGTGGTTATAGAATTATTGTTATGTATGTAGATGAGAATAATTATAATAATAATCCGACTATTTATCAGTATGCTTCATTAAGGTTTGGTGATAGTGATGAATAAGAAGGGGATGACTCTTGTTGAGATTATTGTATCTATTGTGCTTGTGTCAATTATTCTTATTTTTATTACAAGATTATTAATTACAGTTAATGGGTTATATAAGAAGAGTAAGTTAGAAGTTGATTTTGAAGTATTAGATACCATTTTAATTGATACGATTAGTACGGATATTAATAGGTATGGAGTTAAGAGTGTGAGTTTAGATGGGAAGAAAAGTGTTACAATTACTTTTAATGCTTTTAGGGAAAGTAATTTAAATGAACTTATTGTAAAGAAGTTATCATTAACTGATGATGCAAGATATATTAAATATGAATATGTTAATAATAATTTAACTAGTGATGAGAGGACACGTAATTTTGTGCGTAAAGTTCCTGATGGAGCAATAATAGATGAGAATGATTTTGTTAATTATAAGGAGTTTGAAAATACTAGTCTTAGGGAGTTAAGGGTTAAAATGCTTGCTTCTAATGGAAATGATTTTACATCTAATATTTATTTTAAGATAGCAGAATAGAGGTGATTTTATGAAGAACCATAAGGGTTTTACAATGGTGGAACTTCTTGCAGTTATTACAATACTTGCAATTATTATGGTTATTTTGATACCAGCGGTTACTAATATTTCAAAAAATACAAAAGAGAGTATTTTAAATTCTAAGATTAGTACTATTGAAACTAGTGCTTCTAAGTATGGGGAAGATAATATTAATACTTATCAGAAGTGTACTAATGGGTTAGAATCTGGAGTTATTAATGATGATGCGTATGATGAGTGCATAATAAGTGTTGATGATTTAGTAGGTCTAGGTTATTTAGAGTATGATACTACTAAAGATGATGCTAGTTATGTTGGCAATCCAGTTACTGGTGGAAGACTCAGTGGTAATGTTCTTTTATGTTATGATCCATCTACAGTAACGATAAGTGCTACTTTTTATGATATAAAAGATAAGAATTATTCATGCCCAGCAGTTGATGGTAATTATTCACTTAATTTAGGAACTACAAAGAAAGATTTTTATTGGGGACTTCATGAGGAATTTAAAACTAAGATTTATACTAAAGGAACTTTTAAAAGTATTACATGTGAAGCGACAGGTCCATTTAGTTGTAAGGTTGTTGGTGATGATTTAGTTATTACTTTAAATGATAATGGTGCTGGAAGTGATGGCAATTATCAAGTGCAAGTAACTGGTACATACAGAGATGATGAAGGAGCAGAAAAAAAGTTATATCGACATATGAATTTAGGGGTGTATGTTGTTAATTATGATATAGATGGATATATACCTAAGATGTGTATGAAAACACTTACTAATGAACTTTTTAAGATTACGGGGAAGAATTATGGCGAGTTTTCTCTTAGTGGGATTAGTGATGATTTGAATGCTACTATAAAGGGAGACGTTCTATATATGAATAGTGGTACTAGTACAGGTGAGAAAAGTTTTACGATAAGTGAAGATCATGCAGGTATTAGTAAGGTTATAACTAGAGAAGTTTATGATTTAGATGTAGTAACGCATATTACGAATGTTATTGTAGGTGAGGCTGCTAAGAGAGTAGATCTTAAGGCTGGTGGTACAGGAAGAATTACTGTATCAGTTGATAGTAGTGCTGCTAGTATATCAGCAAATAATAGTTCATTTGGAAGTACAATAACTTTAAATAATCAGAATTACTTTTATATAAAAGGAAATAGTATTGGAACTGTTACCATTAAAATAAAAGGATCAATTTGTGGTGAAACTAGTTTTGAGGTTAATGTTTCAAATATTAAATTAGATAATACAGATATACCAGAATATTTATATTTTAATGGGGGAAGAAGACAAAATAATGATAAGACACAGTTTAAGTCTAAGATAAACGGAAGCTCTAGTAATGATTTTACTTGCACTGTTTATAAGAAAAGTACTTATGGTGGATATGTAGAAAATACTGATTATTTAGATTGTCATATAGAAAATGATACAGTTATTTTAGAGACCACTAATGGTGAAGATATTTATGATAATGTAGAAGATTTTAAAGTTAATGTTAAGAGTGTAAGAGATGGCTCATTAGATATATTTATACCAATTATTTATAAGACAAGTTTATATTTTAGAGAGAATAATAATACGGTTACTAAAGTGTGTAAAGAGGTTGGTTCTGATCTTAGTAATAATACCATTACAATTCATGGGGTTAATTTGGGAGTATTAGATAGTAGTGGTAAGACTTGTGATAGTACGAAGAATAATATAGTGTTTGATAGTATGACTGATTATTATTTAGTAGATTTAGGTAATAATCCTAGTCAGCCAGCGATTAGTTTAAGTAATAATTGTGCCAATAATGGTGGAAGATATGGACAGATGTCATTAGTAAGACATAATGTTACTAGTACGCAGTATGATAGTAGTCTTCCTTATAAGTTAGGAAGAACTAATACGGGTAAAGCAGTTATTTACTTAAGAGAAAATAATGGTAATAGACTTGCTGAACTTGATTATAATGTTTATTCTTTAAAAAGTAATCTAAATTCAATTACGTTAGGTGTTAATAGGGAAAGTGCAGAGATTACAATTAGTTATGCTGCTACTGGCAAACTTAGTTATAGTGTTAGCAATAGTTGGACAGCAAGTGTTAATGTGGTATCACAAAGTAATTTCTCATATGAACCTGATAATATTAATAAGGTGTTTACTGATAAGATAAAGATAAGATCATACAGAACTGGAACTACATATTTAGTTATTAAAGGTGCTGATTGCGGAGAACTTAGAATACCTATATATGTTACTAATGTATTTCAAATTAATTTAAATGGGGGAACTTATGGAACTCTTGGTGAGACAACACTTACTTGTACAGAAAGTAGGTTAGGTTCAGGATGCACAGTTACATTACCTGACTTTAGTGTTCCAGATGGAATAACTAAAAAGGGATGGAGTACAAGTCCTAGTGGTGGAAACATTAAAAATATTGGAAGTACAGTTACAATTAATAGTAGAAATAAAGGAACTACTTATTATGCTATTGCAGATAATCCAGCACCTAGTTGCATGTTTACTGATGTACCAAGTGATATTTATGGAACTGGTAAGGCGTATTTGGAATGTACGGATATTGGTGGAGGACTTGCTAGTGCATCTCTTGATAAGAGTATGATTAGTGCTAGTAATGGTGTTTTAGTTGATAGTGTTACTAAGGTTAAAAATATTACTAATGGATACCGATTTGAAGTAGTGGTAAAAGCAAATAATTATTATGGACCATTTACATTAACTTTAAGTGAGGGAGCAGTTAGAGATACATATGGTTTAGTCAATCAAAAGCGCACTACTAGTGAGATAGTAAGTGCAGAGCATGAATATGTAGATTATTATAAGATTGGTAAGAATAATAGAGAAGATGTAATCGCATTTTTATATAGTAATAAAGTAATAGATGGAAGTAATGGTTATACATTAAGTGTGTATGGAACTGGAGATATGCAAGATTTTATAAGCGCTCCTTGGGATAATTATGCGAGCCAAATTAATAATATTGTTATTGGAAATAATGTTAGTAGTATTGGTAATAATGCTTTTTATGGAACTGGTATTACTAATATTAATATTCCATCAAGTGTTAAATCTATTGGAACATCGGCCTTTGAAAGTACTAGTTTAAAGATGCTTAATGTTAATAGTGAAATGATTGGTAAGAGAGCATTTGCTAATAATTTAGATTTAGCAAGAGTAACTATAGGAAGTGCAGTTAGAACAATTGAGCAGTATGCTTTTAGTACAAATACTAGTTTAAGTAATATAACATTTAATGAAGGACTACAGTATATTAGAGATTATGCTTTTATAGATAGTAATTTAGGTAATATTGTCATTCCTAAAAGTGTCCAAACTATTGGAGATTATGCATTTTATAACTTTAAAGGAGAAAGTGCTGATATAGGAAATGCTTATGTAGGTATAGCACCATTTAGAGGAGTTAACTTTAAAGAAATAAAAGCAAGTACTTTAGAAGTAGAAAATAATATATTATATAATGGGGATACTCTTATTTTAGTTCCTGATAAACTTGAGGGAGATGTACTGATTAGAGAGGGAACAACGAGAATTATATATGATTCATTAAATGGATTAGTAAGTGCTGATGATAAGAAGATGAGTATAAGTGTGCCAAGCTCTGTTACTAATATTGAGTCTAGAATAAATTTAAATATAAATAAATTTATAGTTAGTGCTGATAATAATAATTATAGTAGTAAGGATGGAGTTTTGTTTAATAAGGATGGTACGACTTTAATAAGCGTTCCTAGTTATTATGAAAAGTTAGAATATGTAATAGATGCAGAAAATATTAGTAGTTATGCTTTAATGAATAATATTATACTTAAGACAATAACTTTAACTGATAGCGTAAAATCTATTGAAAGAAATGCTATATATGGTAGAGAAGAGTTAGGTATAAGAAAAGTTATTAATAATTCAAGTGTCTTATTTAGTAATTATTATTATGATACAGATTATGATATATCTATAGAAACAAATGATGGAACTCAGAGTTAGAAACTTTGGGTTCTTTTAATATGGGATGTTCTTACAACAATAACTAATAGAGGTGATAAGTTTGTATAAGACAACTGAGGAACTACTTGTAATATTAAGCAATCTATTAAAAGTTTCTGAAAATGAATGTGTTGAGTTTAAAAGAACTAACTTAGATATTAGTGCAATAATATTATTTGATAGATTACAAAAGAGATACCCGATAAGTAAACAGCAAAGTGATTATCTAAAAAAAGACAATTTAATTGAAGGAAGATATCCAAACATTTATATTTCATCAAGTCTTGCTAGCTTAACTGAAAAGAAGGAAGAGTATGTTTATAATTCTGGATTAGAAAATGAGTTTTATATGGAACTAATAATTAAATATATAAAAGAATATGGTTCAGCAAGTAGAAAAGAAATTATTTCTTTACTTAAAGATAAGTTACCTAATTCACTAGATGAAATTGGTAAAATTAATAGGGTTAGATATTTACTAAATATCTTAAAAAAGCAAGGCAAAATTTATAATGATGCTGAGTTAGGTGGTTCATGTTGGAAAGTGAAGTAGCAAAGCTTGCTACTTTTTTGCCACTTTTTTGCCACTTTTTTGCAGCTTTTTTGCAGCTTTTTGCAGCTTTTTTGCAACTTTTTTGCAGCTTTTTGCAGCTTTTTTGCAGCTTTTTTGCAGCTTTTTGCAGCTTTTTTGCTACTTTTAAATGTAAATGTCAAATAATTTTATAGTTTTTTGGTAAAATTATAATGTTGTTTTTAATAATCATCATTATAAAGAAATCAAATGTATTATAAAAATTAATTTAAGTAGGATTTAAGCAAGATTTAAGTAAGATAACTATTGATATCATGAAGTTATCTTTTTTATAAATTTTCATTAAATTAAATTAAAGAGCCTTGATTAAAAGATACTTATCATTTATAATTGTTTATAGTAGGTGAGGCTAATGGATATTATAGAGAATGAAAAGAAGAAAAGAACAATTTTATATGGGTTACTTGTAACTGTATTAGTACTTATCGGAGTAACTTATGCTTATTATAGAATTACTAAAACTCAAACTAATAGTAATGTTATTGGTACAAGAACTTGTTTAAATACTACTTTAACAGAAGAAACAAGTGAAATAGTATTATCTGATGCTTTTCCAATTAGTGATGAAGATGGACTTAAACAATCACCATTTACTTTTACATTAACTAATAATTGTGATAGTTATGTTAAAGTTACTATAGCTTTAGTTAGTGAATATAGAACTAGTACTAACACTGCTTATTTAAAAGATAATTATGTTAAATCTAATTTATCAACTAAAGGTGCTAATGATGGCAGTTCAGTAATCTTGAGTACACTTTCTTTAGGGGAAGTAGATACTAATACGCAAGGATATGTACTTAAAACTACAGGACTTAAAAATAAAGAAGCAAAATCTTTTGATTTAAGACTTTGGTTAGATTCAGAAACAACTAATGAACAGGGTTTAAATAAAACATGGAAGGGTAAGATAGTTGTTAGTGTAGTTGCTGCAGAATATGTACCAACTTTGAGTGAAGCTATACTAGCAAAAAATGAAGTAAAGACTCCAATAACTACACCAGGAGCAGCAGTATCTACTGCAAGTGAAGCATTACTAGCATCTGCAGAAGATGATTATGGAACAAGCTATTATTTTAGAGGAGCTGTAACAAATAACTATGTAGAGTTTGCTAATAAATGCTGGAGAATAGTAAGAGTTGGTGGAGATGGTTCAGTAAAACTTATTTTACACAATGATAATCCAACTGAAGCAGCTAATCCTTGTGATGCTGCAAATAATAGTACTAGTGCAGCATTTGCAAGATACTCTGGTTCTACATATATAAGTAAATTTAATGAAAAATATGATGATAATGCTTATGTAGGATTTATGTATGGTACTGTTGGCGCTAGTGACTATGTTACTACACATGCAAATACAAATAATAGTACAATACTAACAAATTTAGAAACATGGTATACAAACAATTTAAAAACATATGCTGATGCAATAGCTGATACTGTATGGTGTAATGATAAAACAAATGTAACAGATACAACATATGATCCATGGAGTATGACACCAAATGGTTTAGGACATGCTAAGAATGCAACTTATTATGGTGCTACACAAAGATTAGTAAGTAAAAGTAATAGTGCTGGTGGCACTGGACCTAGTTTAAAATGCAACGGAGAATTAAGTAAAATAACATCAAAAGTAGGATTAATAACTGCTGATGAACTAGCATTAGCTGGATATGCTTTTAATACTAGTAATACTACAACATATTTACAAGAAAATGCAACAGACACTTATTGGTGGTCTTTGTCTCCTAACTACTTCACTGGCGGCAGCGCTCGCGTTTGGATCGTGGACGGCAGCGCTGGCGGCTTCGACGACTACTTCGTGAGCGATTCCTTCGGCGTCCGTCCTTCGATTTCTCTTAAGTCGACGACCAACGTAACTGGAGAAGGTACCAGTAGTACCCCATACATAATAAAAATGTAAACAAGGCAAAGTATTATAAGGTCGAAATCGTCAGTCGCAGATGCCTTTGAGAAAACCTTCGAGGGACAAACTGACAGGCGAGAGAGATAAAAATAGTAGGTGGGTTTTGACGGCGAGTTTTCAACATTGGTGGTGATTATGAAAAAGAAATATATTTATTTGATAGGTATACTTGTTGTTATATGTTTGGTTATCTTTGTTGTTTTTTATAATAAGGGTGATAGTGTTAAGGTATATGATAAGTATAGTGCTAGGATAGGTATTATGTATGATGGTGATAGTTATTCTAGAAGTTTTGATTATGATGGGAGTGTTGGTAGGGTTGTTTATGATGATAAGACTGTCTATATGGATAGTAAGGGAATGTATTATGCTTTAGATGGTGGTTATTATAGATATGATACTAATGTTAGTTATGTTAATTTAGGCGATATTGTTAGTAAGTTTAAGATAGATGAAAGTGGTGATGGGTATAGATGTGAAGCTAGTCCGGAATTTTTGAAGAGTTTGTTTATTAAAGGCAAAGCTAATGATTGTTACTTAAGTGTGAGTGATGGATATGTCACTGGGGTAAGCGTTAACTTTGATAGGGGGAATGTTTATATTTCTTTTAAAAGGTTAACTGATGATTTTAGTGTTAGCATGCTAGGATATTTTGATGAGAAGTCAAGTGCTGTGCATGATAATATATTGGAAATTAAATAGGAGGATTTATGAAGAATAAGAAAGGATTTACATTAGTAGAGATAATTGCAGTTATAGCACTTATTGCAGTTATTGTTGGTATTTTTATTGTTAATTTAGTTGGTAAGAATGATCCTAAAGAGAATAATAAAGATACAGTTAAGCAGATACTTAGTGCAGCAGATGCTTATGTTAGTGCTAATAAGAGTGAGATCGAGAAGTTATATGAAGGATATAATTTTGTAGATATTACTATTGGTGATTTGAGGAGTAATGGACTACTTAGTGAAGATATTACTAATAAGGAAACTAGTGAAAAGTATAAAGATGATGAAATAGTTCGTGTTACTTTAAATGGTGGTACTGGTGCTACAGAGTTTGAACTTAATCCACCAGATGAGACTAATACTTATTTAGTTGCTGATTCTATTTATTTAGCTTATGATGCTAGTGGTAGTAATTGGTGTACTGAAGAAAATGAGTTTAAGGGTTTAAATGGTAGTGATTCTAAGTACGGTAAGTTAGTTTTAACTGATTTAAATGATGCTAGTAAGTCTTATCCTTTAGCTAAGGGAGATAGTATTAAGGTTACTAGTTGTAATGTTGATGTTACTAAGGCTGGTACTTATAGTGTTGTTTATACTTATACTTATAATGGTAAGAGTGTTAGTAAGACTAGAAATGTATATGTTGCTGCTAGTGAGACTGATGTTGATAGTTTTACTGCTTATTTAAATGAGAATGGTAATAAGATAGTTCTCGGTGCTAAAGATACTAAGGTTACATTAATTGTTACTTATAAGAATGGTACTAAGAAAGAATTTACTAGTTCTGTAGATAATATTACGGATTTTACAATGAAAGGTTTTGTTACTGAACCAATTGGTAGTAAGAGTGCAATAATTACTTATAATAAGACTAATAGTGATGGTTCTGTTCCTAGTCCGTATACTTTGGATTATGTTGTTAGTGATAATTTGATTGATTTTATTAATAATGATTGTACACCTGAAACAGGTAAGAGTGATGAGTGTTATTACAAAGGTGAAGTTGAAAGTAATTATTTGAAGTTTAATGGTAATTCTTATGTATTTAGAATCTATCATAGAAAAGGTAATAGTATTAAGATAATTGCTAATGATCCTTATATTTATAATAATAGAACTGATTTAGTTTATGGACAAGTTGGTGCTTGTAAGTATAGTGGATGCTGTAATGGTGGAAGATATTATTATCAAGGATTAGGTGGACATAATTTAAATGGTTCATTTAGTTATACTATGGATAATGTAGTTAATAGTTTCTATAGTGCGGTTAATCCTAGATATGTAGAGAATCAATATATTTCTGGTACTGTATTTGGTGGTGGATCACTTAATACTAAGGTTGCTCTTATGAGTAAGAATGATTATAGTAAGGTTGCTAATTGTAATGGTAATAATTGTTATAGAAGTTATTTAACTAATAATAGTAATGCTGGTAAGAATTTCTGGTTAATTGAGATTACTGGATTTAATATGGATACTTCAAACTTTAACTATGGTACTCCAGAAGCTCATGTTTATAATAATTATGTTAATAGTAGTAGTTATGCAGTTGCTACTGGTGGATCATATAAATCATATGGTGGTGGTACTGATACAGCTAGTGTTGTTACTGATACTAATAAAGTAAGACCAACATTACAACTTAAGAATGCTAAGATTATTGGTGGAAATGGAACTAGTAGTAATCCATTTATTGTAAAGTAGGTGAGATGATGGAGAATAAAAAGAATTATATTTTAATAGGTGTACTTATTGTAGTTATAGTAGGTGCATTATTAGTTAAATATTTTAGTGGTAAGACACATGAGAATTTACTTAATGGTGATACAGTTATTGGTCAAAGTTTAAGTAGTAAAGAACAAGCAGAGGTTGATAATTATTTAAAGGATGAACTTGTTAAGAATAAATATACTTTAGATAGAGCTAAGGTTTATGTTAATCCTTATAATGCGAATCCTCTTAGTGCAATGATTATCTTTTATACAGATAAGAGTCTGGAAGTTAGTGTAACTGTTAAAGGAAAGAATAATGATGATTTTACAATAAATTATGGTAAGAGTAATTATCATTATATTCCTGTTTATGGTTTATATTCAGATTATGAAAATACAGTAGTAGTTACGTTGGGTGATAAAACTACTAAAGAATTTAAAATTAAGATTGATAAAGTAGAAGTTCCTAGTGTTACTACCAAAAGTGGTAATGTTACTACTCCAGGTGATTTATATTTACTTACTAGTCCAATTAGTATGAATTCATTTGGATTAGATGGTTATGGTAATGTTAGATGGATGCTTAATGATACTTATTATCATAATATTAAAGTGTTAGATAATGGACATTTACTTATTGGTATTGATACTGATAGTACTAGTGGTTTACCTACAGTTATTCGTGAGATTGATTATTTAGGTAGAATATATAATGAATATACAATAGATAGTGGATATTTAAATGATTTCTTTGTTAAGAGTAATGGTAATATTATTGTTACTAGTAAGAATGCTGATAGAATTACAATATCTGATTTAGTACTTGAGATAGATAAGAATACTGGTAAGATAGTTAAACAAATAGATGTTTATAAGTTATTTGAAAGTATTGATAAGTCATTTACTGATGGTATTGAAAGAGATGATTACTTTTATAACTCTGGTATAGAGTATTATGAAGATACTGATACATTATTATTAACTTACTGGGGTGGAGAGATGGTTGTATCTATAGATTATAGTGATTCTAAGATTAATTGGATCTTTACTAATCCAGATAATTTACCTAGTACATTTGATAGTTATTTATTAAAGGGTGATGATGGTTTTGTTTATCCAAAAGCTATGCATCAAGCTAAACTTTCTGGTGATACTTTAAAGGTTTTAGATAATGGTTATAGTACTATTAAAAATGAGACTGATTTAAGTAATTTAAAGGGGTCATATTCTAGTGTTAATACTTATACTATTACTGATAAGAAAATAGCTCTTACTAATAGTTATAATGATAATAAGAAGTATTTTAGTTATGCTTTAGGTGATTTAAAGACTGTTGGTAATGGAAAAGATATTATCTTATTTGGTAGAGAACTTGATGGAGTAGATTATAGTAAGGGTGGAAGTATTCATGAATATGGAAATCTATCTTCTGCACTATTAGAGGTTACTAATAATAAGGAGACTTTAAATCTTAGAATTAAGGGTGCTTATTATTCTGTTACTAAGGTTAATTTAAATGGTGATGTAAGTTTTGATTTTACTACTGTTAAAGGTTATACAACATTAGAAGCTAGTCCTAAAGAAGATATTACTAGTGATGTTATTAGTAAGATTGCTAGTGCTAGTGATGAGATTAGTTTAGACTTTGGTTATAGTGATAATATTGTTACTAATAATGCTTTATTTATGGATATAGATGAAGCTAAGATGATACTTATTAATGATAGTAGTGATGGTGCTGTATATACTATTAAAGAGAAAGATAAGAGTAAGGTTGATAAGACTGTTATTGATTTAAAAGCAGGTAAGTATTACATTTTCATTGTTGAGAATGATATAGCATATAAAACTAATAAGTATATAGAGGTTAAATAGAGACTTAGGTCTCTTTTTAATTGGTAAAATTTATTAATTAAATGGCAAAATTTGCATAAATTGTGCAAA
>ULUB01040280.1_pt1 | contig 13524 bp, 14 predicted proteins | sample 1958111 | NCBI WGS metagenome assembly ULUB01 (sample SAMEA4835749, study PRJEB28245) | human gut metagenome | biome: gut microbiome; material: fecal sample | place: Denmark | collected 2008
ACAATGTCATTCGCATCCCTTTCCCATGTCCTTCAGGAGTTTCGGGATCCCCGCCTCGAAATTGACACCGAACCTCACGTCGGTCCCGGCCTCATAGGTCCTCCTTATGCTCCTGTATGTGAAATCGACCGCTATGTCCGTCGCCTTGGAGAGCGGCAGACCGTCCATTATGCAGGAGACGACCACGGAACTGAAGATGTCCCCCGTACCGTGATAGTATCCCGGGACCCTCTCGCTGAACGAATATGTCATCTCCCCGGTGACCGCATCGTATGCGGCGGCCCCGACCTTCTCCGAATCGAAGAACACGCCGGTGAGGACGACCTTCCCCGGTCCGAGTGCGGACAGTCTTTTCAGTATCCCTTCCACGTACTCCTTGGAATACGGGCCGTCCCTGTATTCCTCCCCGAGCATCAGCGCGGCCTCCGTCATGTTGGGGAGTATCAGGTCCGCCTTGGAGCAGAGTCCCCTCATCCCCCGGGGGAAGTCCTCGGGGAATACCTTGTAGAGCTCCCCGTTGTCGGCCATGACGGGGTCCACGAAGACCATGGCGTCCTTCCCGACCTCGTCGATTATGTTGGATACTATATCGATCTGCTCGAACGATCCCAGGAATCCGGTGTATATCCCGTCGAACCTTATGTCCAGGGACTTCCAGTGCTCCGTTATCGGGACGAGGTCCCCGGTGAGGTCCCTGTAGGTGAACCCGGTAAACCCCCCGGTATGGGTGGAAAGCACCGCGGTAGGCATGCCGGAGCATTCCAGACCTGCGGCGGAGATTATAGGGAGGGCGACCGTCAACGAGCATTTCCCGACGCACGATATGTCGTGGATCGCGAGAACGCGCTTCTGCTGCATAGGGCCTCCATAGTCTGGACGGATTATTAATGATGCGTCCGCGGTCGGAAGAAAACCGTTATAACCGCGTTCGCCTACCTGCTTCCCATGCCGACAGTGGACGAGCATCTCGAACAGGCCCTGAGGGAGTACAATGAGAAAGTCAACGCTCTCGAGGACGGAGGCTCCCCGCAGGAGCTTCTCGACGCGTACATACACCGCGGATGCGTCCTGTCCATGATCGGGTCGTTCGTATCCGCCATAACCGACTTCGACGAGGCCATCGAGATCATCACCGCGATGGAGGATTCCGGGACCTCCGTAGACTCGGGATACTTCGTGAAGGCCTATACCTCCAGAGGGGCCCTGGAGATAGAGAAATCGGTGAAGTCCATGGCCGACGACTACAGGGTGGCGGCCTCGCGCCTGGGGGATCTGAAGGACGGATCCAAATATTACGATACGAAGGACATCGCGGAGATGTGCCTCGACTGCGGATGCGACCTGGTGGACAGCGACCTGGCCTCGGACGCGATACCGTATATCGAGAAGGCCCTGTCCGTACTGGTCGGGAAGGACGACCCATGGTCCAGGAACAGATACATGGAGGCATGCGACCTCGAAGGACAGGTGCGTATGGACACGGAGGATTTCGAGAAGGCCGCCGAAGTGTTCGACGAATCCCTGAGGGTGGGGGAGGAGCTCCGTGCCGAAGGTTCCCTGGAGGACATAATGGAACTCGTCAGCGCCTATGTATCCAGAGGGGACCTGGCGGAGGATGCCGGGGACATGGACCTGTATTTCGATGTGAGGGACAAGGCCATCGCCATCATGGAGGACCTGATGGACAGGGACGACCTGGACGACACCGAGCTCCTGGCCAACCTGCACGGGGAGGTGGCGCAGGCCTACATGAAGAGGAACGACATGAAGACGGCCGAGAAACACCTCATGAGGCAGGTGGCCATCAACCTCCACGGGGCCAAGGACTACATGGACGGGAACGGGATCGACCGCCATACGGACTACGGGTCGGAGCGCGACGGGGACGACGAATGAAGGCCGTCGGAATAACCCTGTACCTTTCTTATATCCAGTCCCATTAACCCGATAACATGCGCACCTTCTTCTGTCCGCAATGCGGGAACATGGTCATGCCGGGACTTACGCACTGCCCCGAGTGCGGATACGCGTTCGACGGCAGCGCACCCATCAGGAAGGTGAAGGATAAACCCCTGCCCATCATAAAGGACGCCTCCCAGATGAAGGCCCCGTACCTCCCGTACGAGCCGAGACCGTCCCAGCTGCAGATCATATCGGACATACGCACGGCATTGGACCAGTCGAGACACATAGTCATAGAGTCCGGGACCGGGACAGGGAAGACCATCACGTCCCTCGCAGGCGCCCTGGAACATGCCAAACCCCGCGGGAAGAAGGTCGTCTACATCACCAGGACGATATCTCAATCGGACCAGGTGATGAAGGAGCTCCGCGCCATATCCACCTTGAAACCCGTATATGGGATCACCCTCACCGGAAGGAACAAGTCGTGCCCCCTCCTGCAGGCGAGACCGGACTTCGAATCCCTCTCCCCGAGCGCCCTCTCCACCCTGTGCTCGGACAGGAAGGCGAAGAGCCAGCAGAACAGGCCGGGAGGATGCCCCTTCTTCGAGGAGACCCAGCACAACCTGGAGACGGTGGAGGCCTACTGCAAGAAGAACTTCCCCAAATCGGACGAGCTGGACGTCTACTGCAGGAACATCAACGTGTGCCCCTATGAGGCCAAGAAGGCGCTGATGAAGGACTTCGACGTGGTGGTGGCACCGTACATCCACATAATCGACCCCGACATCCGCGAGAACTTCCTTTCCAATCTGGATACCGACGAGAAAGGGATAATCCTGATAGTGGACGAGGCACACAACATAATGGACGCGGTCCGCGAGCAGGAAAGTTTCTCCATAACCACCCGTCTCGTCATGTCCGCCCTCGACGAGGCCGGACTGTTCAAGAAGCCGGAGGTCTGCGACGGAGTCACCATCGATGCGTTCATCCGGTCCGTCAGGGCGGCCATGAGGGACATAGGGTCCAAATATCTCGGGTTCAACGAGAAGGAGAAGGTCATACCCGCCGATTCCCTCGAGAACAGCGTGTGCACCGCATTGAACATCGACCGCATGCAGCTGACGGCGGCGATAAACAGGACCATCGAGCTGGGGGAGAAGAGGGAGGAGGCCATCGCCGACACCGATGCGCCGTCGTCCCCCGTCCTGGAGTTCGGAAGGCTCATGGAGGCATGGGTCAAGAGTCCGGCCGACCGCTACGTCAGGGCCGTCAGGTCCAACGAGGACGGCGAGTACCTCACCGCCTCCTGCATAGACCCTACCGACATAGTGAGGTTCATGAATGCGCTCCCGGGCGCGGTCCACATGTCGGGGACACTGCAGCCTCTGGCACAGTATGCCCGCGTGATGGGGCTGCCGTCCAATTCCGTACCGCGCACCTATCCCTCCCCCTTCCCGGCGGAGAACAAGCTGGTCGTCTACGCCAAGGACGTGACCACCAACTACAACGACCTGAAGGCGAACCCGTCCATGTGGAGCAAGATCGAGCGCATGACGGCGCAGATGTGCAACGCCGTGGACAAGAACATCCTCGTCTTCCTCCCGTCCTACCGTCTGATGAAGGACATCCGTCCGTACATGGAACAGTCCGTGGACAAACCCCTGTACTGGGAGGAGTCCGGCCGCCAGAGGAACACCATGAGGTCCCTCGAGGCGTTCAGGAGAGGAAGGAACGGGGTGTTCTTCTGCGTCATGGGGGGATCGGTGGCCGAGGGAATGGACTTCCCGGGGGAGGAGCTGTGCTTCGCCATCATCATAGGGATGCCCTATCCCCCGCCCACCATCGAGATGAAGGCCATGAAGGACATGTTCGACGCCCGTTACGGGTCCGGCATGGGGTGGAAATACACCAGCGAGATCCCCGCCGTCAGGAAGATAAGGCAGGCCATAGGCCGTCTCATCAGGACGGAGACCGACCGCGGGATGGCCGTCATATTGGACAACCGGGCATCCAGAAACGCAAGGCAGCTGGAGGCCGTACCCTCCGACGACCCGGTATCCGATGCGGTAAGGTTCTTCTCCAAAAAATGAGCGTCTGCAACAACAATATTGGATGTTGGAAAATCCCTATATATGATGCTCCGATGGACCGGATTATGGCAATGATGAACGTTTTGACGGACATCAGATACTGGGTCGCGGCGGCCATCGTCGTGGCCATGTTGGTCGGATCCCTCGGAGAGATCGTGTCCGACCTCGTCATCCTCGTTCTCATGCTGCAGATGATCGCGGCCATGCACGGCCTTTCCTTCCATAGGAAGGATTTCAAAGCCGATGCAAAACCCATATTCTGGTCGTTCGTATCGTGTTTCGGCATATGCACGATCATCACCCTCCTGATAGGTGCCCTCTTCATCCCCAGCAACGAGAATCTATGGTACGGCTGGGTCATGCTCGCCGCAGTACCGTCGGGGGTATCGGTAATCACCCTGTCCCTCATGATGAGGGGCAACCGTGTGATGTCGGTCCTGGCACTTACGGTGACATATCTGATCGCCCTCGGTCTCACACCGCTTATAACCACCATCTTCATCGGCAACGCCGTAAGTCCGCTGGAGATATTCAAGTACGTACTCCTGTTCATCGCCGTCCCGCTCCTGGTGAACGTCCCTCTGAAGAAGGTGCGGATAAACAGGAATGCGAAGGTCGTGTTCATCAACATCATGATGTTCCTCCTGATGGTGTTCTCCATAGGCAACAACAGGGACTTCATATTCGGAGAACCGGATGTCGTGGTACTCATACTCCTGGCATGCGTGGTGAGGACGTTCGGCGTCAGCCTCGTGATGATCCATATCCTGAAAAGAAGGGGCGCCGACAGGGATAACTCCGTGGTCTACATGGGATTCGCCGTATGGAAGAACTCCGGACTGGCCACGACCATGTGCCTGGTCCTCCTCAGCGGCATTCCGGAGGCGTCCCTGCCCTGTGTCCTGTCCCTGCTCATGGAATCCGTGTGGTTCGCGGTGATGACCGGATACATCAAAAAACGCTGGCCTCCGGCGGAGAGCATACAGGAAGAGGTGCTTGCGACCGGATAAGGTTAATAATTGGTTCCATCTATGGGCTCGTGCTGCGGGAGTGGCTCAGTGGACTACTACGCCGGTCTTGAAAACCGGTGGGATCATCCCTCGGGGGTTCGAATCCCTCCTCCCGCGCCATCCCGTTTTTGGAGCAGGTCTCTGAACGGGAATCCCCTTTAACAATGGATTAAAAAGTACATTGAAGTATGTAAAAGGAAAAACATATTCCTAACAGAATATTAAAGTCACATACAAATTAGAAATAAGAATAATCTAAATATACGACTATTATCTATGGTTAAGTGAGAAACATGGCAAAGAGCAGATACGAACTCAACAAGGAACTTGCACAGATGCTCAAAGGCGGCGTCATCATGGATGTCACCACCCCGGAGCAGGCGAAGATTGCGGAGGAGGCCGGAGCGGCGGCCGTCATGGCCCTCGAAAGGATCCCCGCAGACATCCGTGCCGCAGGCGGGGTCTCCCGCATGAGCGACCCCAAGATGATCAAGGGGATCCAGGATGCCGTCTCCATCCCCGTCATGGCGAAATGCCGTATCGGACACTTCGTAGAGGCGCAGATCCTTGAGGCCCTCGAGATCGACTACATCGACGAGAGCGAGGTCCTCACCCCTGCCGACGACATATATCACATCGACAAGACCCAGTTCAAGGTCCCGTTCGTCTGCGGAGCGAGGGACCTCGGCGAAGCCCTCAGGAGGATATCTGAGGGAGCGTCCATGATCAGGACCAAGGGAGAGCCCGGGACCGGAGACGTCGTCCAGGCCGTCCACCACATGAGGATGATGAACGCCGAGATCAGGAAGGTCCAGAATATGCGCGCCGACGAGCTCTACGAGGAGGCCAAGCAGCTGCAGGTCCCCGTGGACCTCGTGAAGTTCGTGCATGAGAACGGGAAGCTCCCCGTCGTCAACTTCGCCGCCGGCGGAGTCGCGACCCCTGCCGACGCCGCACTCATGATGCAGCTCGGGGCCGAGGGAGTGTTCGTCGGATCCGGTATCTTCAGGTCCGGAGACCCCGCCAAACGCGCCAAGGCCATCGTCCAGGCGGTCACCAACTACACCGACTCTAAGCTCCTCGCCGAGGTCTCCACCGATCTCGGTCAGGCCATGGTCGGCATCAACGCCGAAGAGATCAAGACCATCATGGCGGAGAGGGGGCAGTAAAGGATGGTTACGGTCGCCATCCTCGCCCTTCAGGGAGCGTTCATAGAGCATGAGCATGTACTGGACAGGCTGGGTGTCGACCGTTTCGAGATCAGGCAGAGGTCGGACCTCGAAAGACCCTTCGACGCCCTGATCATCCCCGGCGGGGAGAGTACGGTCATAGGCAAACTGCTGAAGGACCTCGGCATCCTCTCCCCGCTCCGCGACCGCATCGAGAAGGGACTGCCGGTCTTCGGGACTTGCGCAGGCCTCATCGTCCTCTCCAAGAACGTCATCGGAGGGGGGCCCAGCCTGGCCACCATGGACATAACCGTCAAAAGGAACGCCTACGGCAGACAGCTCGGCAGTTTCTACACCGAGGACGGATTCGACGGCATCGGGAAGATACCGATGACCTTCATACGTGCCCCGTACATCGATTCCGTGGGAAAGGATGTGGAGGTCCTCTCCGAGGTCGACGGAAGGATAGTCGCGGCGAGGCAGGGGAAGCAGTTGGTCACCGCCTTCCACCCTGAACTCACCGAGGACCTCTCGGTGCACAGGTATTTCCTGGAAGAGGTCGCAGGACTCAGGATCTGAAACCTTCACCGGGACCGTCGGTACGGCGGTCTCGGAGATTTTTTATCATAATTAGGACCATCACCCGTCATCATGTCAGACGAACCCGTCCGGAAATCCGATGAAAACCGCGAAGTGCCTCCGCCCAAAGACCCCGGGGACCTCTATGTCCTGGGAGGGATGTATTTCCAAGGTCTCACCGTCCCGGTGGACAAGGAGAAGGCGGGAGTGCTCTACAGGATGTCCGCGGACAAGGGGAACGAAGACGCCATGGTGCGTCTCGGAATAATGCTGATGACCGGGGACGGCATCGAACAGGACTACCTGGAGGCTTCGAAATACTTCCGTATGGCGGCGGACAGGGGGAACAACGATGCCAAGTACTTCCTCGCCAACCTCTACTCCAGAGGAAAAGGTGTGGACCGCAACCCGGTGGAGGCCGTCAAACTCTGTCTCGAATCCGCGGCCAACGGATGTACGGGGGCCATGGTCGAAATAGCCAGATGGTACCGTGACGGGACCAACTATCTGGACAGGGACCTTGCGAAATGCATGTATTGGCTTAGGAAGGCCTGCGACGAGAAGTATGCGGAGGCCCTCTACGAGATGGGCGCCATGTACGCATTCGGGGAAGGGGTCACCAAGGACGAGGAGAACGGCAGGATACTTCTGGAGTACGCCGCCAAATACGGCGACGAGGATGCCGAGGAATGCCTGAAGGCCTTGGACGAAGGAAGAACCGAAAGGCCCTGATGCGTCACAGTATGTTCAGGAACACCGTCAGGATCGCCGTATTGACAAGGTCTATGAAGACGCTTCCGACCAACGGTACGGCGAAGTATGCTTTGGGGGCTACACCGTATTTTCCGAACAGGGCCTCCATGTTGGCGACCGCGTTCGGAGTGGCGCCGAGACCGAAACCGCAGGTGGCCGTGACCAACGCCGCCGATTCGTAGTTCTTTCCGGTACAACGGAATATGACGTGATAGGCGAATATCGCCACCACCGCGGCCTGTACCAGGAGTATGACGACCATCTTGCCTGCGAGATCCGCCAGCTGCCAGAGCTTGGTGACCATAAGCGCCATGGCGAGGAACATCGACAGGCATATCCAGCCGAGGGCACTTATCTCCCTCAGCGGGAGATCGATGTTCCAGTGGTCCGCCGCGTTGCGTATGACGAGTGCCACGATCATGGCCCCCAGATAGACGGGGAGGGTTATCCCGACCTCCTTGAATGCCGATATTATGTATGTCCCAGCACCTATGCATATCACCATGAGCATAAGTGCCAGAAGGAAGCGGTTGTTGTCCACCTCCACCTTGGACTCGTCCTCCTTCTGGAGCTGGATGTCCTCCTGATCAGGTCCCAGACCCCCTTGCTCGACGCGTCTCTTCGCCAGAGGTCCGCCGATGAAACCGCTGAACGCCAACCCGAACGTGGCGGCGGCGATGGCCACCGTGTCGGCGTTCGCGATACCGAAATCGTTGACGAGCTGCTCCCCGTAGGATGCGGCCGTCCCGTGTCCTCCGACGAGGCTTATGGACCCGAGGGCGAGGCCCATCTTCGGATCGAGACCGAATATCGTGCAGAGGGCGGATCCGATGACATCCTGGAACACGATCAGTACGGACACCAGTGCCAGGAGGACCACGACCAGTTTCCCTCCCTGTTTCAGCATACGGAAGGAGGCCATGAAACCGACCGAACAGAAGAATGCCATCATGAAGACGTTCTTCAAGGTCTCGTCGAAGTCGAATTCAGCTATGTCCGCGCTGTGGAGCAGGCAGTTGACAAGGGCGAATACCAGACCCCCGACCACGGCCGCAGGTATGCAGAAACGTCTCAGCGTCTTGGACTTCCTGACCAGCACTAGGCCCAATGCCAATGCGAGGGCCCCCATCGCGGCCGTCTGGTATATGTCGAGGTCGACGCTGAGCATCCGCCGTCAATCTACTATGTGGGTTATAATACTGTGCCGTCCGCAGCATCAGGATATCCTGGTCTCCAACACCTTCATCTTCCTTTCCGTCTCCTTCAGGATCAGACCTATCCTCTCAGGAACATGGCCGTAGATCAGTTCGTGATGCCTGCAGTACAGCGACAGCATGTCGTGCACGCAATAGAGCATCTCGTACTCGGACTCGTCCCCTGTCACGTCCATGTGTTGTTCCATAGGATATGGGATGGCCTGTCATGGGTTATAAAACTCGGATATTACATGTAGCATCAGGCATGCTCTTTGATCTTCTTCACATGCTCCTCGTCCATGATCAGGCTGAGGGAGATGTATCCGCAATCCAACTCGCAGGCCATGGGTTCCCCGCTGGATATCGATACGGCGTTCTCCGCCGCATGGACACTCCCGTTCTCGGAGGCCTTCCTGAAATTCTCCGCCGCATCATCCTTACCGTCCATGCCGAAGTACTGTATGACGGCCAGGTTGTTCAGGGCGGATCCGTCGCCGGCGGCCGCGGATATCCTGAAGAGGTCCTCGGATTTCTTCGGAGAGCACGACTGGGTCATGGAATAGAGGTGCATCAGCCCGAGAGCGTTGGAGACGGTCGTGTCCCCGCTGTTGGATGCCGCCATGAGGGTGCTGTAGGCGACGTTGCGGTTGGGGTTCTTCCCGCCGAGACCGAAGCAGAGCATGACGCCCACGGCGGTCATGGCCGGTACGCATCCCAGCAGGGAGGATTCCTCGAAATACTTCCACGCACGGTCCCCGCTCCTGTCCACGTATTCGCTGCCGTAGAGCGACAGCTGCCCCATGGCATACAGGGCCGCCGGATCCTTCTCCTCCGCGGCCTGTTTGAGGCATTTTATCGCCAGGTACGAATTGGGTTCGTCCAACCCCATCCCTTTCATGTACATGACGTACAGGAGATAGCTGGCACGCGATATCCCCTCCGTGGAAGCCCTGGAGAAACAATCGTACGACTTCTCCAGATCGGCGAGTTCGCTGTCCGTGGCGTATATGCAGCCGAGACAGTAGTATGCTTTGAAATTCCCTCCGGCCGCGGCCTTGGTGTACCATTCGACGGCCTTGACCACGTCCCTCTGTGCCCCGATCCCGTGTTCCAGATTGAAAGCCAGGTTGAACTGTGCGTCACAATTGCCTCTGCCGGCGGAGAGCTCGTACCAGTCGTTGGCCGGGAACTTCGTATCGGAGTTCATCATCATCCCCATGCAGGAATCGTCGAAGATGCCGTCCATGAACTTCTCCCTGTCGGGAAGTCCGTTCACCGGCGGTACGAGGAATACCTTCCTGGACCCGGAACCGGTCCTGCGGTCGGAATCGCACTCCCTGTATCTCACGGAGCAATCATCGGTCTTCGGTACGGAGTCCCCTTTCTTCCTTCTGCTGAATAATCCCATCCTAGCATCCCATCCCGCATGGTGTACCGTATATTAAGCGGATAAACTTATTCCTCCATGGGTCGGCTGGCATATCGGGCGGATGGAAGGATGGGGTCAGGAAGGAAATCGTCTGGCACTCTTCCGGACGGCATCATCCCGGACCATGCCCGTCCGGACCCTTATGCATGGCTGTGAAGCACCGACATACGGCCGCAGACGGATTCTCGACGATACCTGGCATAATGCCGTGACCGCTCCCCTTCCATACAGGAATGTGAATGCACCCCTTCGACCTTCGGCCAGAAGAAGGCCTTGAGGAGAGGGGGTTCCTGATACCCGGACATCTTCTCGATCCCGGGACACATCCGTCGCGTCGTCCATGTACGGGAGGTCCACGGCGATCCGCATATCGATGTAAATGAAGGGAACTTCCTCAGGATGATGACCGCGGACGAAGTCTCGGAGATGTCCTACGGCAACTTAAAAACAAAAAAGATGATTACAATACTCATTATTAATATGATATATTAATAATGGGTATTATGATACTCTTTTATACCACAGATTGGATGCATATTCATGAAAGAGGTCGAGAGAACACAGTATCTTGAGGAACTCGACAGATGGAAGGACAGCCCCGACATCGTGAAAGTCATCCTGGGTGTCAGACGTGCGGGTAAATCCGTGGTCATGGACCAGTATATGAGGAGGATGATCGAGGCTGGCACAGACCCGAAGGATATCCTCTTCATGGATTTCGAATCCTCGGATCATGACGATATCAAGGACCATGGGGATTTGAACACGTACATCGCAGAAAGGATCCCGAGGAACAGGAGGACATATATCTTCCTTGACGAGGTGCAGAGGGTCGAAGGATGGGAACGCACCGTCAACTCGCTGATGGTGGACTATGATGCGGACATATACATCACAGGTTCCAATGCGTATCTGCTCTCGTCGGAATTGTCCACGTACCTCTCCGGCAGGTATGTGGAGATCAAGGTGTTCCCATTCTCCTTCGCGGAATTCCTGGAGGGGCATCCGGCATTGCCGGATGCCGACAGGAACTTCAGGTTCCAGCAATATCTGCACACCGGAGGCATACCCCTTACCGACCCCGACCGCGGGGACAGGTACAACCGCATGATCCTGGAGGGGATATACAACACCGTCCTGGTAAAGGATACGGCCACGAGGATGGGGATAAGAGACCTATCGGGACTGGACCGCATAGCGAGGTTCCTCATGGACAATTCGGGGAACACCACCAACGTGGATAACATCGCCAAGGCCACGGGTCTGGCCAAGAAGACCGTCGAAAAATACATCCGTTCCCTCGCGGAAGCATTTTTGTTCTACAAGGTCGAGAGATACGATGTCGTAGGGAAGAAGCTGCTGAACTCCCATGAAAAATACTATCCCGTGGATACCGGGATGGCGAGAGCGGTGCTGGACAGAGGGATATCGGATACGTCGAGGCCTCTGGAGAACATCGTGTTCCTGGAACTGATGCGCAGGGGCTACCGCGTTCGCGTGGGATCCTTCAGGGACAGGGAGGTGGATTTCACCGCCGAGAAGGATGGCAAGGTGGAATACTACCAGGTTTGCCTGACGATGCTCGACGACAGTACGTTCGACAGGGAGGTCCGTTCGATGAAGGCGATAGACGACAACTATCCCAAGACCGTGCTGTCCCTGGATTCCGTAGTCAGGGACATGCCGGACGGACTGATCCACAGGAACGTCATCGAGTGGCTGCTCGGGTGAATGATACGATCTGAATACGATAGATGGAAGTCATGGACAATGAAATACGACCGCGTGATCACAGGCATCTTCGAAAGCAGACCGAACAGGTTCATAGCGATGGTGGAGATCACTGACCCAGATGCCGGAAATATGTACGTTTGTAAGTGTCATGTTAAGAACACCATGCAATGCAATAAACTCCTAACTGGGGATCGATCCTTATGAGGCCCTCTACAAGGCCCGCATGAACGGCAAGTACGTTTCCGAGGAGGAATTCATCGACTACTACAACGTCAACTGGAAGGCCAATTACGTCAAGGACGGAATCAAGCACACCGACGAGAACTACGGTGAGGATTACTTCCGTCTCCAGGGAGAGGGAATGCTCGCCCGTTACTACAGGGACATCTATCAAAACGACGACATCGCCGTCCTCGGTGTGGAGACCGATGATACCCTCACACTCCCGGACGGGAACACATTCTACATCAGGATAGACAAGCTCGCATACAGGGACGAGGTTTACTATGTGTGCGACTACAAGACCGACCAGAAACCGAAGGAACAGGCCGTCGCAGATGCCGATCAGCAGCTCGCCATGTATGCGGTATGGGTGAGGCAGAGATTCCCCAACGCGAAGGATGTGAAACTGGTCTGGCACATGCTGAGGTTCGACGGCGAGCAGGCCACCGTCACTTCCTCCAGGACCCCCGAGCAGTTGAAGGGCCTGGTGGATGAGATCGTGGCCCTTATCAAGGAAATCGAGAGCGCAACCGTGTTCCCCATAGGAGAGAACCCCCACTGCAAATACTGTACATACCAATCCATGTGCCCTAAGTTCGTTCCCCCCAAGGCGCTGACCATCGAGGACGGGGTCAAGCCGGTGGACGAACTCGCCCAGAAACAGGCCGACAAGAGGCGTCTAGAACACGAGATCAAGGACATCCAGGCTGAGCTGGTGAAGATTGCCGAACCCGGACAGTACGACGTTATATCCGGGACCGCGTACGAGGCCCCCATCGAAAGGTATCCCGCATACGACAGCGATGCCACCGACTGGGATGCGTTCACTGCGAAGGTCAAGGAGATCGGTCGGGAAGAGGACTATCTCGGACCCAACAAGAACAAGGTCTACTGGTCCGTGAGGAAGAAGAGCCTCCAGCCAGAGCTCGTGGAGTGCCTAGACATCCACGATACCGCGTCGGTCGGTAGGCTCAAGACAAAAAAGAATGTGGAGGAGGAGTAATCCCCTCCATCTTTCTTATACAAACAAGACCATTCTCCGACAGGGATAACGTGGATCCGGAAGCCATTTCCGCTTTGATTATTCGCGGAGCCGAACAGTATTGCAGGTATTTGGGGACCAAGAAAGAGCGGAAGGACCGTGGAGAAGAGGTCCACGACGTTTGGCAACTCGATCGCTATCCCGATGGAACCGTAATGCTGCGTCTCAGGTACGGCCTCACAGATTTATCCCTAACTGCGCTCGAAATCAAAGGGAAACGCATCGACAGGGAGCATTACACCTACAAATCCTATGATGATTTTTCCAAGACCCTGGAGATGAAGGTCGATGACACAATCTTCGATGAGTTTTCGCAGGAGAACAAGAACCACATCAAGATCATCTTCGATTTCAACCTAAATCTGCGGATTGTATAGGTTACATCATCCCAGAAC
>ULUB01048083.1_pt1 | contig 13408 bp, 12 predicted proteins | sample 1958111 | NCBI WGS metagenome assembly ULUB01 (sample SAMEA4835749, study PRJEB28245) | human gut metagenome | biome: gut microbiome; material: fecal sample | place: Denmark | collected 2008
CTGAGGATAAGGGCGCGTCTGCGCTGAGGGAGAGCTTTGACATTGCGACAGCAAGGGCAGTGGCAAGACTCAGCGTTCTGTGCGAGTACTGTTTGCCGTTTGTCAAGGTCGGCGGAGCGTTTTTGGCTCTTAAAGGACCTGACGCCAAGCACGAGGTCGACGAAGCAAGGTCCGCAATCAAGCTTTTGGGCGGCAGGGTTGAAGCAGTTAAGGAATACAGCCTGCCCGGAGGGGATAAAAGAACGCTTATCGTCATAGCAAAAACAGCCCCAACGCCAAAGCGCTTCCCGAGGAAAAAGGGAATAGCGGATAGCCCGATAGGGTGATTATTATAAAATTACGATATCTGAATTGATTCAAAATGCCTTTGGTATTGGGTATCGGAACTCATTGTAATTACTGATTTAGAAATATAATTGCTCCTCATTTTTCTTCGACCGCTTTCACCCCTTTTCCCCCTTTTTCCGTACATAAAACCGTCGTAATTCGGCGGTTTTTATTTTTTTGCGGCGATTTTAGCAGAAACGGTTCGATATTTTATTATGGTAATATATGTAAATCAGTGCTATTATAATGGTATTGCAAACGATAATTTTCAATGAAAAGGAAGTTTAAATATGCCAAAGCTATTTTTATCGAAGAAGGACAAGACCACCGACCGTATTGTCGACCTGCCGTGCGAAGCAATCGCCCCGAATCCTTATCAGCCACGCAAAAACTTTGACCAAAATCGGCTCGTCTGCCTTGCCGCCAGCATAAAGTCGGACGGAATCTTGCAGCCGCTCTCCGTTCGCCGCAAGGAAAACGGCTATGAGCTTATAGCAGGGGAGAGACGTCTGAGGGCTGCAATGCTCGCAGGTCTTGAAACAGTGCCGTGTATAGTTCTTGATGCCACCGACCGCAATTCTGCGCTTTTGTCCCTCGTTGAAAACATTCAAAGACAGGATTTAGGCTTTTTTGAGGAGGCAGACGCTATATCAAGGCTTATAGACCTTTACGGTATGACTCAGGAGGACGCTGCCTTCAGATTGGGCTATGCGCAGTCGACGCTGGCGAATAAGCTGCGTCTTTTAAAGCTTTCAGCCCGGCAGCGGAGAATAATCGGCGAAAATGACCTGACCGAGCGCCATGCAAGGGCGCTTTTGAAGCTGGACAGCGAGGAAAAGCGTGACGATGCGCTTTCTAAGATTGTAAAGGGCAAGCTGAATGTCGAAAAAACAGAAGCGCTGGTCGAGTCGATGATTGAGTACGAAAAGTATAAGGCGAGGATAAGAAAAGGCTCTGCCGTTTTCAAGGACCTGCGGCTTTTCATGAATACAGTCAATAAGGCTGTTGAAACGATGCAGATTGCAGGGGTCAATGTCAATGTCGACAAGCAGCAGTCCGAGGAATTTATCGACTATCACATAAGGATTCCGCTGACGAAGAACTAAATATGTTGCATTGCGGCGGACTTCCGCCGCTTTTTGTTCCACATGGAACATTTTCGAACAAAAAAATTATTCCATATTGCAAAAAGCGGTTGCAAACTCTCAAAAGTATGATATACTAAGCTTAATACTATATTATTAAGGGAGACTCAATATGGGAAAGATAATCGCCGTTTCAAACCAAAAGGGCGGCGTTGGGAAATCGACTACTGTTGTGAACCTTGCTGCGGCTCTGGGTGGGCGAGGCAAAAAGGTTTTAGTTGTCGATATAGATGCGCAGGGCAACACTACAACCGGCTTCGGAGTGAGAAAACGCTCTATCGTCAACACTGTCTACGAGGTTATAATCGGAGTTTGCCGTGCTTCAGACGCTATTGTCCCGACTGCCTTTAAAGGCGTTTCGCTTATATCCTCGGCTCAAAAGCTCGCAGGAGCGGAAATTGAGCTTGCTTCGCTTGACAACAGGCTGATGCGTCTTAAAATGCAGCTTTTAACCGTTAAAGACAGATTCGATTACATACTTATCGACTCGCCGCCGTCGCTGAGCCTGATAACGCTCAATGCTCTGGCGTCCTGCGATTCGGTATTGATTCCGATTCAGTGCGAATTTTACTCGCTCGAGGGCTTGGTTCAGCTTATGGACACAATCAAGCGCATTAAGGACGGCTATAATCCTTATATGCACATCGAGGGAATACTGTTTACTATGTATGTCGGCAGATACAATTTGACGTCGCAGGTAGTCGGCGAGGTCAAAAAGTATTTCCCGAACGACGTTTACGAGACGGTAATACCGAGAAACGTTGCTCTTTCAGAGGCTCCGAGCCACGGCAGACCTATAATGTATTACGACAGGTCGTCCAAAGGCTCTGAGGCTTATGAGATGTTCTGCAAGGAATTTTTAGCGAGAATAAAGCAAAGAGCAAAGAAAAACAATCTTTGATTACATCAATTTAATTTCAAATACACCACCGTTAGAATTTTAACAATCATGAAAGTGGGGGAGAGTCATATATGGCAAAGATAAAAGGCTTAGGAATGGGCATGGACGCACTGTTTACCGAAAACGAAACAGAGTCAAAGCTCCCTAAGACCCTCAGACTGACGGAGATTTTCCCGAATAAATCTCAGCCCAGAACAGATTTCGACGACGAAGCGCTTTCGGCACTGTCACGATCTATCAAGCAGCACGGCGTTTTGCAGCCACTGCTGGTCAGACCTCTGCCGTCGGGCGGATATCAGATAGTGGCAGGCGAGAGAAGATGGCGTGCTGCGAGAATGGCAGGACTTGAAGAGGTTCCTGTAGTTATAAAGGAGCTTGACGACAGAAAGACAATGGAGCTTGCGCTGGTTGAAAACCTCCAGCGTGAGAACCTAAACCCTGTTGAAGAGGCTTTGGGCTATAAGGAGCTTATGGATCTGTACGGATACACTCAAGAGCAGGTTTCATCAATAATAGGGAAGTCCCGTTCATCGGTTGCAAACTCACTGAGAATACTCGGACTGGACGAGCAGACTCTCAGTATGGTTCGAAGCGGCGAGGTTTCGATGGGTCACGCCAAGGTTTTAGCAGGCGTTGAGGACAGAAATCTGCGAGGCGAGCTTGCGCTCAAGGTCAAAAGGGATATGCTCACCGTACGAAACCTCGAGGAGCTGGTTAAGGCGGCGTCCGTGCCGAAAAAACCAAAGACTCCGGTCAGGAAGGACGTATTCTTAAAGGAAATAGAGCTTTCACTGGCAGACACGCTCGGGCGAAAGGTAACCGTCAACGGCAAAAAGGGCAAGGGCAAGCTTGAAATCGAGTTTTACTCGGAGGATGACCTTGCGGCAATAGCCAAGGCACTTGAAAATATCAATCAATAATATAACCGATGTTCCACGTGGAACACAAGTATCATCGCTTAAAGCGGCGGCTGACGGACAGCATAAGTGCGATAATAACGATTTATGCGGCTTATCGTCGGACTTTAAAGCTTTCCAAGCGGTACAGGTATAAAATGAAAGGACAATTAAAATGATAGACATTAAATTTTTAAGAGAAAACCCGGATGCAGTTAAGGAAAACATCAAAAAGAAGTTTCAGGACGCTAAGCTTCCCCTTGTCGATGAGGTTATAGAGCTTGATAAGCAGTACCGTCAGACAATAACAGAAGCAGACAGCCTAAGAGCTGAAAGAAACCGTCTTTCCAAGCAGATAGGCGGACTTATGGCAAAGGGCGAGCGTGAAAAGGCAGAAGAGGTTAAAAAGCAGGTCGGAGAGCAGGCACAGCGTTTGGCAGAGCTTGAAAAGCTCGAGGAAGAGCTTCAGGAAAAGATTCAGAAGATAATGATGACAATTCCGAACATCATCGACCCCAGCGTTCCGATAGGAAAGGACGATTCCGAAAACGTCGAGGTGCAAAAATACGGCGAGCCGTTCGTACCCGATTTTGAGATCCCTTATCACACTGAAATAATGGAAAGCCTTCAGGGAATCGACCTCGACAGCGCAAGAAGAGTCGCAGGAAACGGTTTCTACTACCTTATGGGCGATATTGCACGCCTTCATTCCGCTGTTATATCCTACGCAAGAGATTTTATGATAGACAGGGGCTTTACCTACTGCGTTCCTCCGTTCATGATCAGGTCAAATGTCGTAACAGGCGTTATGAGCTTTGCCGAAATGGACGCCATGATGTATAAAATTGAGGGTGAGGACCTGTATCTTATCGGTACCAGCGAGCATTCGATGATAGGAAAGTTTATCGACCAGATCATCCCCGAAGAAAAGCTTCCTATAACCCTTACAAGCTACTCACCCTGCTTCAGAAAGGAAAAGGGCGCGCACGGACTTGAGGAGAGGGGAGTATACCGCATTCACCAGTTCGAAAAGCAGGAAATGATTGTTGTCTGCAAGCCCGAGGACTCAAAAATGTGGTTTGATAAGCTCTGGCAGAACACCGTCGACCTGTTCCGCAGCCTTGATATCCCCGTAAGAACCCTTGAATGCTGCTCGGGCGACTTGGCAGACCTGAAGGTTAAGTCTGTAGACGTTGAAGCATGGAGTCCCAGACAGAAAAAGTATTTCGAGGTCGGCTCATGCTCAAACCTCGGCGACGCTCAGGCAAGACGCTTAAAGATAAGAGTAAACTCGGAAAACGGCAAGTATTTGGCTCATACTCTTAACAACACAGTTGTCGCACCTCCGAGAATGCTCATCGCCTTCCTTGAAAACAACCTCAATGAGGACGGCAGCATCAGAATCCCCGAGGTATTAAGACCTTATATGGGCGGCAAGTCTGTTATAGCTAAGCCGTAACCGTATATATAAAGGTATATCACAAGGACAACACATGGCTGACTCGCAAAAAGCTACAGAAAGGAGCATGACATGAAGACACTCAAAGAAGCGTATAAGGATTATTTCACGGTGGGAGCGGCTGTAGCGGCTCATTGGCTCGACGAGGCAAAGGACTGCGTTAAGGCGAACTTTAACACCCTGACAGCCGAAAACGAGATGAAGTACATGGGTATACACAACCATGAGTACCCTAAGCCCGATTTTCGCAAGCTTCAAAAGGACGAAAAGCCCGAACCGCCGGTTATAACCAACAGAGAGCGCTTTGTACACCCGAATCTTGAGCTTGACACCGCCCCTGCAGACAAGATTTGCGCCTTTGCAAGAGAAAACGGAATCCTCATAAGGGGACACTGCCTGTCATGGCACGGCTCTTACCCCTGGGGAATCTTTGAACAGCTTACACCCGAGGAGCTGGACACAAACACCCGTGAGCATTATGAGTTCGTCTCCAAGCATTTTCCCGACTGCTACTGCTGGGATGTAGTAAACGAAGCCGCCGAGGACAAGCCGGATGCAGGTATTTTGCGCTCAAGAACTCCGTATTTCCAAAAATTCGGAGAGGAATACCTGATAAAGCTGTACAGCTTAGCAAGGGAGTACTTCCCCAATGCCGAGCTTTGCTGCAACGACTACAATGAGTACGCCCCGGCAAAGCGTGAAAAGATATTAAAGATACTGGATTCACTGATGGAACGCCGCCTTGTAGACGTTGTCGGCTGTCAGTGCCATGTAAACGTTCATATGTTAGATAAGCCGAACTCCTTTGATAACCTGAGGCGCACCTATGATATGTACGCTGAGACAGGCTTGAAGATACATATTACCGAGCTGGACGTCAACTGCGTAGACTGGGACAATCAGAGCGAGGAAATTACACCCGAGGCTGTAGAAAAGGTCGCAAAGGTATATTCCGAGCTGTTTAAGATATTCCGTGATTACAAGGGAGTTATAGAAAACGTCACCCTTTGGGGCGTTTCAAATAAGCATTCATGGCTCAATTCATTTAAAATGAAGGGCAGAGTTGTTCAAAACTGCCCACTGCTGTTCGACGGCAACTATCAGCCAACGGAAGCTTATTATAGGGTTGTCGAATTTTAAGTTCATACCTACCTTGCCGCACTGCGCCCCATAAGCCCGGTGCGGCGGTTTGCAGTACTCTATATAAGAACATATGTGTTTCACTGAAAGACATTATCAACGATTATGTTTTTACTGCAAAGAAAAATCGCTCAAAGCTCTTGACTTCTTAAGACTTGTGATGTATATTAGATAAAATACAAAAAAATAAAAATAAATATGGAGGTAAGTATGCTCGAAACTAATTTTGATGTTAAGTTTGGCAAAGAAGGTTTGACCTTCGATGATGTGCTGCTGATTCCGGCTGAGTCGGATGTAACCCCCAACCTGGTAGAGCTTAAAACTACTATTGCAAAGGGTCTTACTCTTAATGTTCCGATTTTGACCTCGGCTATGGACACTGTAACCGAGTCCGCAATGGCAATAGCAGTTTCAAGAGAAGGCGGCATGGGAATTATCCATAAGAATATGACTATTGATAAGCAGGCTGAAGAGGTCGACAAGGTTAAGCGCTCGCAAAACGGCGTTATTGTCAACCCATTCTTCCTTTCAGCTGATAACCTTGTTTCAGATGCGGACGAGCTTATGGGCAAATACCGCATTTCAGGCGTGCCGATTGTCGACGATGCAGGCAAGCTCTGCGGCATTATAACAAACCGCGATATGCGCTTTATTTCCGACTTCACAATGAGAATCGGCGATGTTATGACAAAGGAGAACCTTGTTACCGCTCCTGTCGGAACATCACTTGAGGAAGCTCAGGAAATCCTAAGAAAATATAAAATAGAAAAGCTCCCCTTGGTAGACGATAAGGGACATTTAAAGGGACTTATCACCATTAAGGACATAGAAAAGGCTGTTAAGTACCCCAATTCGTCAACAGACTCACAGGGCAGACTTATCTGCGGCGCCGCTATAGGCGTTACAAACGACGTTTTAGACAGAGCCGGAGCATTAGTAGCCGCAGGCGTCGACTGCTTGGTTTTAGACTCCGCTCACGGTCACTCTAAGAATATACTTACCTGCCTTGAAAAGGTTAAGAATGCATTCCCGAATATCCCTGTTATCGGCGGAAACGTTGCAACTGCCGAGGGAACAGAGGCGCTTATAAAGGCAGGCGCAGACTGCGTCAAGGTCGGTATAGGTCCCGGCTCTATCTGCACAACAAGAGTTGTAGCAGGCGTAGGCGTTCCTCAGATTACAGCTATATATGACGCCGCCTGCATGGGTGCAAAGTACGGCATACCCGTTATCGCAGACGGCGGTATCAAGTACTCAGGCGATATCGTAAAGGCACTCGCAGCAGGCGGAAGCGCAGTAATGCTCGGCTCACTCCTTGCAGGCTGTGACGAAGCTCCCGGTGAGATTGAAATATATCAGGGACGTTCCTTCAAGGTCTACAGAGGAATGGGAAGCCTCGGCGCAATGGCTTGCGGCTCTAAGGACAGATACTTCCAGACAGGCTCGAAAAAGCTCGTTCCCGAGGGAGTTGAGGGTCGTGTACCTTATAAGGGACTTCTTTCGGATACAATCTTCCAGCTCTGCGGCGGCATAAGAAGCGGTATGGGCTACTGCGGCTGTCACACAGTTCAGGAGCTGCACGAAAAGTCAAGGTTCGTAAGAATCACAGGCGCAGGACTTAAGGAATCTCATCCTCATGATATTTATATCACCAAGGAAGCTCCTAACTATTCGGCACAGATTTAATATATAATAAGAAGGGAAGCTGATTATGCTTCCCTTTTTTCATGTGGGGGTAAATTAGGATGAATTGCAGCAGCTTAACACACGGTATATACAAAATAACAGAGTTTGACGTTTTAGATTCAACAAATAACTATCTTGTGTCGCTGGCTAAGGACGGCGAACCGTCGGGCAGGGTAGTAATTGCTAAACGCCAAACGGCAGGAAAGGGGAGCAAGGGCAGGAGCTTTTACAGCCCCGAGACGTCAGGTCTTTATATGTCGGTGCTGATAAGAAAGGATTTCAGCCCGAAAACCGCCATGCTGATAACTCCGATGGTCGCCTGCGCCGTTGCAGACGCCCTTGAAGCGGTTTCAGATAAAACAATGGGCATTAAATGGGTCAACGATATCTACTGCGACGGCAAAAAGCTCTGCGGAATTTTAACAGAATCAAGGTTCGATTTCACATCAAACCGCCTTGACTACGCCGTTATCGGAATAGGAATAAACCTGACCGAGCCGAAAAGCGGCTTCCCAAAAGAAATAAGCGATATCGCAGCGGCTTTATATAAGGGCGAAATAACCGAAGAGCAAAGGCAAAATGTAATCAGCTCCGTTTTAGACAGGCTTGAATTTTATTTATCCGAGCTGACGGACTGTGAGCAATCAAACTCTGAACCCCCGAAATTCCTGTCCGACTACCGCCGCCGCTCTGTGCTGATAGGAAAAACAGTTTACATCACCGGCGCAAACGGAATAAATGCAGCCGCCACGGCAACAGCCAATGCCGCGCCGGCAGTTAAAGCCACGGCAGTTGATATAGACGACGAAGCAAGGCTTGTTGTTGTGCTTGACGGCAAAAGGATAACGCTTGATTCCGCCGACGTCAGCGTTAAAGCTGTGGATTGATGTTTCACATGGAACAATAAAAACTGAATAAATAAAACATAAATCTCCCCCTGACCCATAAAAACGTATAGGTCAAGGGGAGATTGTTAATGTCAATATGCTGCAAACAAGCTAAGCTATCAGAACTTAATTCTCTCGGAAATATAAGCCTCAAGCTCATCGATAGGAAGTCTAACCTGCTCCATGGTGTCTCTGTCACGGACGGTAACGCAGTTGTCTTCTAATGAGTCGAAGTCGAAGGTTATGCACCAGGGTGTTCCTATCTCGTCCTCACGGCGGTAACGCTTGCCGATTGAGCCGGTTTCGTCGAAATCGACCATAAAGCTCTTGGAAAGCTTCTCATAGACCTTCATAGCGTCGTCCGAAAGCTTTTTGGACAACGGCAGAACAGCAGCCTTATAGGGAGCGATAGCAGGGTTGAGGTGCAAAACTGTTCTTACGTCGTTCTTCTCGGCGTCGATAACCTCTTCGTCATACGCTTCGCACAAAAGTGCAAGAACTGTTCTGTCAAGACCGTAGGTAGACTCGATTATGAACGGAATGAATCTTTCGTTTGTCTCGGGATCGAGATAGTCCATCTTTGTTCCCGAATACTCCTGGTGACGGGTGAGGTCGAAGTTGGTGCGGTTGTGAGTGCCGTTAATCTCGCCCCAGCCGAACGGGAACAGGAACTCGATGTCGCAGGCAGCCTTTGCATAGTGAGCGAGCTTTTCGTGGTCGTGGAAGCGAAGATGCTCAGCCGGAAGTCCTAAATCCTCAAAGTACTTCTTGCCGTATTCCTTGAAGTAGGCGTAAAGCTCGGTGTCTGTGCCCTCCTTGCAGAAGGTCTGGAATTCCATCTGTTCAAATTCAATGGTACGGAAGGTGAAGTTGCCGGGGGTAATCTCATTTCTGAACGCCTTGCCTATCTGACCGATAGAGAAGGGGAGCTTCGCACGCATTGTGCGCTGAACGTTTAAATAGTTGACATACTCGCCCTGCGCATTCTCCGGACGAAGATAGATGATGTTCTTTGAGTTCTCGGTTACGCCTCTGTAGGTCTGGAACATTAGGTTGAACTCTCTGATCTCGGTGAAATTGTGCTTGCCGCAGTGAGGACAGGGGATAGAATGAGCCTTGATGAACTCAAACATTTCCTGCTTTGTCATTCCGTCGGCATGAGCGTTGGGGTCGAAGTCGTCGATAAGATTATCCGCTCTGTGACGCATCTTGCACTCCTTGCAGTCCAAAAGCGGGTCGGAAAAGCTTGCAACGTGTCCGGAAGCTTCCCATACTCTTGGGTGCATCAAAATGTCGGCGTCAACCTCGTAGCTCGATTTTCTTTCCTGAATAAAGCGCTTGCGCCAGGTGTCCTTGACGTTGTTCTTCATGCGTGAGCCTAAGGGACCGTAGTCCCATGTGTTGGCAAGTCCGCCGTAAATGTCGCTTCCTGCAAAAATAAAGCCTCTGCCTTTGCAAAGAGCGACGATTTTATCCATAGTCTTGAGTGAATTGTCCATAAAACTTTTTACTCCTTATAATTGTATTAGTGTCAAGATGTATTTTAGCTTATATTTGGGGAGAAGTCAAGAAAAATAGTTTATGTTTATATTGATTCTATGAGAAATTTGTAATATAATTTAACATAAATACCTTGAGCATTGTAATTAATCATCCCAATAGCGGAGAGCATTCGTATGGAAATGAATTTTAACACACAGTTAACATCAAAATATCATTCTAAAACACAAATAGCAAGGGTTTTAACAGAAGACTGGGTAGGTAGGAATATGTTTTGCCCCCGCTGTGGAAATCCTCATGTTAGTCATTTTGAAAACAATCGACCGGTGGCTGATTTTTATTGTCCGGCATGTAATAGTGAGTATGAATTAAAAAGTAAGAATGGTTATTTGGGCGGAAAAATAAATGACGGCGCATATGATACAATGATTAAGAGAATAACCGATAATAATAACCCGGATTTTTTCCTTATGAGTTATTCGAAAAGTCAGATGAGAGTAACAGATTTTATATTGATTCCAAAGCATTTTTTTGTTCCTGATATTATTGAAAAACGAAGACCACTGGCTCCAACTTCTGTTAGAGCAGGTTGGGTGGGTTGCAATATTTTGATTGATAGAATACCGCAGCAAGGTAGAATATCAATAATATCAGCCGGAAAGGTGTTAGACATAAATAATATTATACTAAGTATCAATAAGAGCAGTTTATTAGAGGTAAATGATATTGACAGCAGAGGGTGGTTATTCGATGTTTTATCTTGCGTCAATCGGATTTCTAACGATGTATTTGAATTAATGGAAGTATATCAGTATGAAAAAATACTACAGCAAAAGCATCCGAATAACAATAATATAAGAGCGAAAATACGTCAACAGTTGCAGATTCTCAGGGATAAGGGTGTCATTAAATTCTTGGGCAATGGAAAATATTTAAAATTGTGAGGTAGTGTGATGAAGAAATATATAGTTGCAATTGAGGAAACAATAGTACAAGAATTTGAACTCGCAGCTGATAATGCCGATGAAGCATTAAATGTGGCCAAAGAGAAGTACAGAAACGGAGAGTTCGTTTTAGATGCAGGGGAAGTTCAGCTTAAGCAGATGTCCGTTATACTTCCTCAAGATAAGGCAACAGAATGGACTAAGTTTTAACATTTCATTATGATTATCGCAATAATCGGTCGCTGAATATCCTTGAATTGACCGTGTTTATTGCGCCTGTCATCTCCCCCCAACATAATACAAAAAATTCCTCGCATTAATGCGCTGAATTTTTTGTTTTCTACTGTTGACACTTGTGCGCCGGTAAAGTATTATTATTATATTTCATAAGCTAATAAGTCGTTGGGAGGTAATTGCGTGAGAAATATTACACATTATTTCTTGTTGTGCATAGTAATTGCAGGTATGCTGCTTATTACTTGCTGTACAGATAATGCAAAAGGAGGAGCACGCTACTCTGAGGCGGCTGATAACATAAGACAATTAAGAGATAGTGATGAGATATATACTTATGATAATGAAGATTTCATATTAGGGGATACAGAAAGTGAGTGTAGATTAGTTGCGTATAGTTATCTACACAGCGGCGCCAACGATGTTGATACCGTAAGTTCGATAGTGCCGTTGTATAATTCAAAAAGCGAAATAGTTGCCTATTGCATAAATTTTTCTCCAAAAGGATACGTGGTTATAACTACTTACGATTATACGGTAGCCAGATATGATTATGACTCGGACTCGCCTTGCAGTGATATACCGTTAGATGGCATATATATGTTTGTTCCGCCTCATGCTATATATCATTACGATGGGAAAAATACAGTGACAAATATGTATGATGGATATATTACTGAATATAAATTCGGATATAATTTCCCGTGTTTTGAATTTGAAGCCAACGAGCACATACGCACCTATTCTGTACTAAATGCAATAAACAGATTAGAAGGTAAGGCAGAAGAATATCCGTTAACATAATTGTATCACGTTAACGTTAACACAGCTGTAAGCTTTTGAGCGGTTACAAAGGAGAGCTTGCCTGCACTGCGCAGCAGTCACATTTAACAGTGAAGCTGTTTCACAAATACAATAAGGGATTTATTTCGTTGGGGGCGCACTTAATCGTGAAGTGCGTCCCCAATTGCGCATATTTTCTCGCACCCCAACATAATACACAAATTTTCCACGTTAATGTGCTAAATATTTTTGTTTTTCTACTGTTGACACTTGTACGCCGACAAAGTATAATGTTAAACATAAGCTATAATGAATAGTATAGCAATATAACAACTTATGATAACGGAGGTATACGATATGAGAGTATACAACTTCAGCGCAGGTCCTGCTATCCTGCCGGAAGAGGTTTTAAAAAGAGCTGCGGATGAAATGCTGGAATACGGCGAATCAGGACAGTCTGTAATGGAGATGTCCCACCGTTCAAAAGAATATCAGGCAATTATTGATTCAGTTGAAGCTTCGCTTCGCAGAGTTATGTCTATTCCCGATAACTATAAGGTTTTGTTCCTTCAGGGCGGCGCATCCAGCCAGTTTGCAATGATTCCACTTAACCTTATGAACAAGAACCACAAGGCTGATTTCGTTTTAACAGGTCAGTGGGCTAATAAGGCTTATCAGGAAGCTTCAAGATACGGCACAGCTAACGTTGTCGCATCCTCAAAGGATAAGACATTTTCTTATATCCCCGAGCTCGACCCTGCAAAGTTCGACCCCGAGGCTGATTACTTCCATATCTGCTATAACAACACTATCTACGGCACACGCTTCAACGAGCTTCCGGACACCAAGGGCGTCCCGATAATCGCCGATATGTCAAGCTGCATCCTCTCCGAACCCGTTGACGTTTCAAAGTACGGCATGATCTATGCGGGTGCTCAGAAGAACATGGGTCCTGCAGGTCTTACAGTTGTTATAATCCGTGAGGATTTAATCGGCAACGCTATGGATATCACCCCCACAATGTTCAACTATCAGACACACGCCGACAACGGCTCAATGTACAACACCCCTCCGACCTACGGAATTTACATCCTCGGCTTGGTTCTCGACTGGATCGAGAAGAAGGGCGGTCTTGAGGCTATGGCTGAGCTTAACAAGAAGAAGGCTGAGCTTTTGTATAGCTTCCTCGATTCCTCTAAGCTCTTCAAGGCTACAGTTCAGGGCAAGGATCGCTCACTCATGAACGTTCCCTTCGTAACCGGAAGCGACGAGCTTGACGCTCAGTTCGTTAAGGAAGCAAAGGCAGCAGGACTTATCAACCTCAAGGGACACCGCTCGGTAGGCGGCATGAGAGCTTCTATTTACAACGCTATGCCTTATGAGGGCGTTGAAAAGCTTGTTAAGTTCATGAGCGATTTCGAAGCTAAGGCTTAAAAACAGCGAATGTATATGGTTTGAGCTTTGTCGGACAGGCGGTTTCAGATGCTTTGGGCGGAGCCGTCGCTG
>ULUB01006590.1_pt1 | contig 13270 bp, 9 predicted proteins | sample 1958111 | NCBI WGS metagenome assembly ULUB01 (sample SAMEA4835749, study PRJEB28245) | human gut metagenome | biome: gut microbiome; material: fecal sample | place: Denmark | collected 2008
TATTATGGCAAAAGATCGTGTAAAAAAGTGTATCTTTGCGATGTAATCGTCTAAAATATAGAAAAATAATCCTTAATGTCTGAAAGATATGGAAAGAACGGTAATGATGCAATTGAAAAATTGGAAAAACAGTCAGTTCAGAAAACCTTTGATTTTGACAGGGGCAAGGCAGGTTGGGAAGACGTATGTGCTGAAAGAATTCGGCAAGAAGGAATTTAAAAATGTTGCATACGTAAACTGCGACAATAACCCTGACGTGCGAAGCCTTTTTGATGAGGATTATGATATGAAAAAGGTGCTGATGATAATAGGTGCGATTACGAAGCAGCCTATTGTCCCTGGCGAAACCTTGATAATTCTTGATGAAATTCAAGAGTTGCCGGGAGGCCTCTCTTCGTTAAAATATTTTTGTGAGGAAATTCCGGAATACCATGTCGTGGTGGCTGGCTCGTTGCTTGGCGTGGCGATGCGGCAAGGTGAATCGGCGCCAGTGGGGAAGGTTAATGTTATGCAGATGTTTCCAATGTCGTTTGAAGAATATCTGATGGCAAGGGGAGAATCGCAGGTTTGTGGACTGCTTGGCAAAAAAGATTGGGCGTCGATTAACATACTTCACGATAGGCTAACTAAATTACTCCGGGAATATTATTTTGTCGGAGGTATGCCAGAGGCTGTGAAGACGTTTGTCGACACAAATGATGTAAATGCGGTGAGGCAGGTGCAAAACGACATTTTGTTTGTTTATCGCAGCGATATGTCAAAGCATGTGACGCCAACTGTGGCAACTCGTATAAGTATGGTATGGCAGTCGATTCCGACGCAGCTCGCCCATGAGAACAAGAAGTTTGTTTATGGTGCTGTCAAGGCCGGTGCGAGGGCGAAGGACTTCGAGTTGGCAATACAATGGTTGGTGGATGCCGGGTTGGTTTATCGTGTGCCGCGTGTGAAATCAGTTGGAAAACCATTGAAATTTTATGAAGATTTCAATGCATTCAAGCTGTTTGTTGTCGACAGTGGACTCCTTGGAGCAATGGGCGAGATGGAGCCGATTGACATGCTTATGCCAGGCAATTCAATGGCGGAAAGCAAAGGTGCGTTTACGGAGAACTATGTGCTGTGCCAGCTGATGTGTCTAAATGACATCCATTGTTATTATTACAGCCGCGATGATTCCAGACTGGAGATAGATTTTGTTGTGCAGTATAAGGGCGAAATAGTGCCGATAGAGGTTAAGGCAGAGGAGAATTTGAGGTCAAAATCGCTTCGCTCATTTGTCGACAGTCACAAGGGTCTGGAGGGAGTCAGATTCTCAATGTCGCCATACCGTAGGCAGGATTGGATGCGCAACATCCCGCTGTATGCCGTAGGCGCATTGTAGGCGGTGCGGTTGGCAAGAATCATAGAAATGCTTGTGGAAAATATGTTGTTAAGCAGATTTTTTAACCGTGTCGGCGAAAATAATATGACAATAATAATGGAGAATGCTAAAAATATCGTAATTTTGCGCTCAAAATAGGTATAGTTTATATGCAGAATATCAGAAACATTGCCATCATCGCTCACGTGGACCACGGAAAGACGACATTGGTGGACAAAATGCTGCTTGCGGGAAACCTTTTCCGCGACAATCAGAACACAGGAGAATTGATGCTCGACAACAACGACCTTGAACGCGAGCGCGGCATCACAATCCTCTCGAAAAACGTTTCAATCAACTACAACGGTTACAAAATCAATATTATCGACACTCCGGGACACTCCGACTTCGGTGGTGAGGTGGAGCGCGTGCTCAATATGGCTGACGGATGCTTGCTGCTCGTCGACGCTTTCGAGGGCCCGATGCCGCAGACGCGTTTCGTGCTTCAGAAAGCCATCCAGATGGGGCTGAAACCGATTGTCGTAATCAATAAGGTTGACAAGCCGAACTGCCGTCCTGACGAGGTCAACGAGATGGTGTTTGACTTGATGTTCAACCTCAATGCAACCGAAGAACAACTCGACTTCCCGACAATCTATGGCTCTGCAAAGCAGAACTGGATGAGCGACGATTGGAAAAAACCGACCGACAACATCATCCCGCTGCTCGACGCCATCATCAAATATATTCCAGGACCTCAAGTGCTCGAGGGCACTCCGCAAATGCTCATCACGTCGCTCGACTACTCGTCGTATGTAGGACGTATCGCAATTGGCCGTGTGCATCGCGGCGAACTGCGCGAGGGCATGGAGATTGGCCTTTGCAAGAAGGACGGCTCGGTGGTGCGCCAGCGCATCAAGGAGCTTCACACATTCGAGGGTATGGGACGCCGCAAGGTGGAAAGCGTGAAGAGTGGCGACATCTGTGCGCTTGTCGGTATCGAAGGCTTTGAAATCGGCGACACTGTGACCGATCCGGTCAACCCTGAACCATTGGAGCGCATCGCAATCGACGAGCCTACAATGTCGATGGTGTTCACTATCAACGACTCTCCATTCTTCGGAAAAGACGGCAAGTTTGTGACGTCGCGCCACATTGCCGAGCGTTTGGAGCGCGAGCTCGACAAGAACCTCGCTCTCCGGGTGAAGAAAGAGCCACACGAGGACGTTTGGACGGTGTTCGGCCGTGGCGTGCTCCACTTGTCTGTGCTTATCGAGACAATGCGTCGCGAGGGCTACGAACTGCAGGTGGGACAGCCTCAGGTTATCATCAAGGAAATCGACGGTCAGAAATGCGAGCCGGTGGAGTTGATGACTGTCAACGTGCCTGAAGAGTACTCAAGCAAGATTATCGATATGGTGACACGCCGTCGTGGCGAGCTCGTGTCGATGACCACGCAGAACGACCGCCTGCAGATGGAATTCCACATCCCGTCGCGTGGCATCATCGGTCTGCGCACAAACGTGCTGACGGCATCGGCGGGCGAGGCTATCATGAGCCACCAGTTCTTGGAATATCAGCCGTGGAAGGGCGAAATCGAACGCCGCACCAACGGTTCGCTCATCGCAATGGAGTCGGGCACTGCCTATGCTTATGCCATCGACAAGTTGCAGGATCGCGGACGTTTCTTCATCTTCCCGCAGGAGGAGGTGTATGCCGGACAGGTGGTTGGCGAGAATGCCAAGGACAACGATATCGTGGTGAACGTCACCAAGTCGAAGAAGCTTACGAATATGCGTGCGTCGGGTGCCGACGACAAGGCGCGCATCATCCCGCCGGTTGTGTTCAGCCTCGAGGAGGCGCTTGAATACATAAAGGCTGACGAGTATGTCGAGGTTACACCTAACCACATGCGTATGCGCAAAATCATTCTTGACGAGCTTGAGCGCAAGCGCGCCAACAAGAACAATTAGACAATAGGTAAAAGAAAGAGAAGTGGCGATGGAATGCGGATGTGATGACGCGTTCCATCGCTTTTTTAGTATGCAATGAAGCCCCGGTTAACGACTGGGTGATTTCTATATAACGGAATTGCCCGATTCTCGCCGAATTGTAGTAACTTTACCACACTATGGCAACAACGGTCGATTATAGTTATAAACAGATTTGGCGAGTGGCTTATCCTATTCTGGTAAGCCTTTTGATGGAACAGATGATAGTGCTTACCGACACGGCTTTTATGGGGCGTGTCGGCGAGGTGGAACTTGGCGCGGCGGCTATCGCCGGCGTGTTCTATATGGTTATCTTTATGGCTGGCCATGGATTCTGCGTGGGTACGCAGATTCTGATTGCGCGACGCAATGGCGAACGGCGTTACGGTGAGGTGGGGCAGGTGTTCTACCAGGGCTTGTATTTCTTGATGGCGCTTGCCGCGGTGTTGTTTGTCGTATGCCAGATGTATGCCGATGAAATTCTGTCGATGATGATTTCCTCGCCCAACATTCTTGCCAAGGCGGAGGACTATATCCATTGGCGTGTCTATGGCTTCTTCTTTGCCTTTGCCGGCGGTATGTTCAGGTCGTTCTATGTTGGCACGACGCAGACAAAGACTCTCACGCTCAACTCCATTGTAATGGTGCTGTCGAATGTGGTGTTCAACTATGTGCTCGTGTTTGGCAAATGCGGCCTGCCCGCGCTCGGAATCGCCGGCGCGGCGATAGGCTCGTCGCTTGCCGAACTTGTGTCGCTGGTGTTTTTTGTCTGCTATACGCGTGCGAAAATCGATTGCCGTCATTTCGGATTGTCGCGTTTCCCGGCTCTCGACATCAAGCGCCAACGCTCGATTCTCAGCGTGTCGATGTGGGTGATGGTGCAGAGTTTCGTATCGCTGTCCACGTGGTTTATCTTCTTTGTCTATATCGAGCATCTTGGCGAGGAGTCGCTTGCCATAGCCAACCTTGCACGCAACATCAGCGGACTTCCGTTTATGATGGTGATAGCGTTTGCCTCGGCGGCAAGCTCGATTGTCAGCAATATGATAGGGGCTGGTCAGACCGACAAGGTGGCGCTTGCCATACGCCGCCATATATGGCTCGCATATCTTTGCGTGGTGCCGTTGCTGCTGGTTGTGGCGGCTTTCCCTCAAATGTTTATACGCATCTACACCGACATTCCGCAACTTATCGACGCTGCGGTGCCTACGGTGTGGGTGATGTGTTCCGCCTATACGGTGCTGGTGCCTGCAAACGTGCTGTTCAGCAGCGTGTCGGGCACAGGCGACACTCGAATGGCATTCTGGCTTGAGATGGCTGCGCTGGTGTTCTATATGATATATAACACATGGGTTGTCTACATCATGCGTGTCGACGTGATGTGGGCATGGACGGCGGAGATTGTCTACGGGTCGCTGATGTTTGCCTTTTGCGGGGCGTACATGCGCCGAGGCTCATGGCGCAGACGCTCCATATGACGCTGCTTACCGAAGCACTACCTTCTGCGTGTCGGCGCCTTGCTTGCGGATGTAGACGCCTCTTTCCGGATGGATTACTTTCCTGCCCTGCAGGTCAAACCATTCGTCGGCGGCATTGTCGGCGGCAATCTCGGAGACTGCCCCGTTGCCGTCTCTGAAAGGGTCGAGGGCTGCGGTAGGACGTCCCTCGGAGAAAGCTCCCATAGAGTATGCGTCCCATCCTATGTTGTTGTAATACGCCGGTTTCCATTTCCCGTCGGTTTCCGGCTCCCAATAGAAGATTCCGGCACATTGCGGGATTGCCTCCATACGCTTGAGTAAATCCTGCATCACGGTGCGCGCCCGTTCGGGGTCGTAGGTGCTGTAGCCGGTCTCGCATATCATCACGGGTACATTGTAGAGTTTGCCCAGAGTGGCGACACTGTTGGCTGCGTTGGCATTGCTTACGGCGTCGTCGACGTTGCTGTTCCACTGCTCATAGTCGGGGTAGTGGGAAAGTCCGATGATGTCGAATTTCGCTCCGGCGGCGGTGATGTCTTTGAAAAACCAGCCGTCCCAACTGCCTGCATTATAGGCGTTGGCGATGTGCAGAATCACCTTTGCGTTACGGAATACGCTTTTGACAGCGTCGTATCCGGCATTGTTGAGCGCCACGTAATTGGCATATCGTTCTGTCCCGCTCTTGTCCCAATCAATTTTGCCTGTAGGCCATAGCATTCCGTTGTTGGTCTCGTTGCCCACCTGCACCCATCGAGGTTCGATGCCCTCATCTTTGAGTGCTTGGAGCACATCGGCGGTGTGGTTGGCAACAGCCGTTTTCAGTTCGTCGAGCGACATATTTTTCCAGAGAGCCGGAGTCGTCTGTACGCCCGGATCCACGAAAAAGTCACTGTAGTGGAAGTCGACCATGATGTCAAGCCCATTGCCGTGCGCCCTTTTGGCTTTTTCCACCACATCGGCTTTGTCGGAATAGGCGCCATAACCGATAGTGGCAGGGTCGACCCACACGCGCAGGCGTATGGCAGACATACCGATTTCCTTCATTAGAGCGAAGATGTCGGTTTCACGGCCGTTTGTGTTGTAAAACTTCACACCGTCGTTTTCCATCTCGGTGCACCAGCTGATGTCTGCGCCGCGCACTAATGCGTTGGCCTTCGTCGAGTTGAGGGTCAATATCAACAACGCTAATATAAACAAGCGATTCATAGGAATGGTTTTTGTGAATAATGTCGGTGCAAAGTTATAAAAAAGGTTTTTATGCCAGATGCGGATTTGCAAGAAACCTAGTCTAAAGAAACAAATTATGATGAATCCTATGCACGCTTATTTCATTAGAATCGCTGCCGCTACTTGGAGTTTTGCTGGACAGCAATATTTGATAATATAGGCTGCGGTTCGGAAGGGCAAAATCAAATAAATTTGTTTTGCTCTTCTCTCACCTTGCACTATCTTTTGATAATATAGGCTGCGGTTCGGAAGGGCAAAATCAAATAAATTTGTTTTGCTCTTCTCTTACCTTGCACTATCTTTGTCCTTGAAAAATATTGAGATATGGAAATATCCGAACTTTGCGGACTGCTGATGCCGGCAGCCCGCGTTGCGGCATTGGGTAAATGCTTTAAAGATAAAAAGATAAAGAGAATCAAACTTGACGGGCTTGTGGGTTCGGCTCCATCAGTCGTGTTCTCGCAGTTGCCTCGATTGAAGCAGCCTTATCTTGCAGTTGCCAACGATATGGATGAGGCGGGATATTTATATAGTGACCTGTGCCAGATTTTAGGTGAACAGGCGGCTTTGCTTTTCCCGTCGGGCTATAAACGCGACATCAAATATGGTCAGGAGGACGCTCCGTCGCAGATTCTGCGTGCGGAGGTGCTTAGCCGATGGGACGACCCTCAGTTGCGCGTTGTGGTCACATATCCTGAGGCGCTTGCTGAAAAGGTGGCTATGCGTCAGCAATTGATCGACAGCACATTGTCGTTCCGTCGTGGCGGCACAGCCGACTTGACGACGACGGCGCAGCGTCTGCGCGACTTTGGCTTTGTGACGGTCGATTACGTGTACGAGCCGGGGCAGTTTGCCGTGCGCGGCTCAATCCTTGATATTTTTTCATTCACCAATGAGCAGCCCTACCGTATCGACTTTTTTGGCGACGACATCGAAAGTATTCGCACGTTCAATATAGAAACGCAGTTGTCGGAGCGGTCGGTCGATGAGATTACGGTGGTCAATAATTTGTCTACCGGCGCAGGCGGCGGCGAGTCGTTGCTGCGGTTTGCAGGAGCCGACACGGTGTTGCTGATTCACGACCGCGAATGGTTGCGGCAGCGTGTGCGTGCCGTGGCGGAGGAAACGTTGTCGGAAAGTGCGTTGATTGCCGATGAGGGCGACAAGCATGCTATGGACAATGTGGTCGACGCTGAGCAGTTCTGCTGCGACATCGACAGCCACCGCTATGCCGACTATGCGGTTAACAATCGTGGCGACTACGATGCCGCTTTGGCTTTTGACACAGCGCTGCAGGGCGTGTTCCACAAAAATTTCGACATCATCAGTTCTACGTTCCGTCAGTTTGAGTCGGACGGCTACAAAATATACATACTTTCCGACAGCGAGCCTCAGTTTGAACGTCTGCGCTCTATCTTCGACGACCGAAAGGACGATATCCGCTTCACGCCGGTGCTGCGCACGCTTCATGAGGGATTTGTAGACAACGAGCGTAAGATTTGCGCGTTTACCGACCATCAGATTTTTGAACGCTTCCATAAGTACACGCTCAAGAGCGACCGTGTGCGTTCGGGCAAGTTGGCACTGTCGCTGAAGGAGTTGTCGCAGATAGAGGTGGGCGACTTTATTGTGCATGTCGACCACGGAGTGGGACGCTTTGGCGGGTTGGTGCGCACTGCCGTCAACGGAAAGATGCAGGAGATGATAAAACTCACGTATCTCAACGATGATAAGATTTTTGTGTCGATTCATTCGCTCCACAAACTGGCAAAATACCGTGGCAAGGAGGGTGTGCCTCCGAAGCTCAACAAACTTGGGTCGGGGGCGTGGAACAGGGTGAAGGAGCGCACGAAGTCGAAACTCAAAGACATCGCGCGCGACCTTATCCAGCTTTATGCCGCACGCCGCAAGGAGAAGGGATTCGCATATTCGCCCGACGGATATCTGCAGCATGAGCTTGAGGCTTCGTTTATCTATGAGGACACGCCCGACCAGCTGAAGGCGACGGAGGCGGTGAAGGCCGACATGGAGAGCGAACGCCCGATGGACCGCCTGGTGTGTGGCGATGTGGGATTCGGCAAGACGGAAGTGGCGATACGCGCTGCGTTTAAGGCTGCTACCGACGGCAAGCAGACCGCTGTGCTTGTGCCCACCACGGTGCTGGCTTATCAGCATTTCACTACGTTCTCAGAACGCTTGAAGGACTTTCCCGTGCGTGTCGACTATCTCAGCCGTGCGCGTAAGCCGAAAGACGTGAAGCGCATCCTTGAGGAATTGAAGGAAGGTAAAATAGACATAATCATAGGCACTCACAAACTTATCGGAAAGACGGTGCAGTTCAAAGACTTGGGGTTGCTCGTGGTTGATGAGGAACAGAAATTCGGCGTCGGTGTGAAGGAAAAACTGAAACAGCTGAAGGTGAACGTGGACACGCTTACAATGTCGGCTACGCCGATTCCGCGCACGCTGCAGTTCTCATTGATGGGCGCGCGCGACCTCAGCGCCATCAACACGCCGCCGCGCAACCGCTATCCGATTATAACCAATGTCACTGTCCTCGATGACGAAATACTGCGCGAGGCAATCAATTTTGAGCTGGCGCGTGGCGGACAGGTGTTTATTGTAAACAACCGCATCGAGCAGCTGTTCGACCTTGAGAGCCGGGTGCGCCGTCTGGTGCCCGACGCCCGCACGGTGGTGGGGCATGGGCAGATGGCGTCCGACAAGCTGGAGCAGACAATCATCGACTTCGCCGCGCATCAGTACGACGTGCTGCTTGCCACCACAATCATTGAAAGCGGCATCGATATGCCGAATGTCAACACCATCATAATCAACAATGCGCAGAATTTCGGCTTGTCGGAACTGCATCAGTTGCGTGGACGGGTGGGGCGCAGCAACCGCAAGGCGTTCTGCTATCTGCTTGTGCCGCCCGAAGCCGCGCTCACTCCGGTGGCGCGTCGCCGTCTGCAAGCCATTGAGAGCTTCTCCGACCTCGGCAGCGGCATACATATCGCCATGCAGGACCTCGACATCCGCGGCGCCGGAAACCTGCTCGGAGCCGAGCAGAGCGGCTTTATCGCCGACCTCGGCTATGAGACGTATCAGAAAATTCTCAAAGAGGCGGTGCTTGAATTGAAGACGGAGGAATTTGCCGACACCTTAGCCGACGAGCATCAAGACTCCGCCAACGCCGAATATGCCAACGACTGCACCATCGAGAGCGACCTCGAAATCCTCTTTCCGGCATCCTACGTGCCTCAGGAGAGCGAGCGCATACTCCTGTACCAAGAACTCGACAACATGGAGCGGCAGGAGGATGTCGACGCCTTCTGTAAACGACTTGAAGACCGTTTCGGAGCGATTCCCGACCAAGCGCGCGAGTTGATTCTTGTGGTCACGTTGCGCAGGCTTGCCCGCCGTCTCGGCATTGAGAAAATCGTGTTGAAGCAGGGGCACATGACAATGTTTTTCGTTTCGTCGGAAAACGCGGCCTACTATCAGTCGCCGGCATTCGGACGCATCCTGACTTATCTGCAGCAGAATGTGCGCATAGCCAACCTCAATGAGCACAACAACCGCAGGTCGATGCGCATCGACGGCATCAAGACCGTGCGCGAAGCCACCGACGTTGTGCGCCACATCCTTGATCTCCCCGTCTGCGATTAGACGTGGCGCGCCTTTCTGAAACCCATGCGGAATAGGCGATGGAGGGGAAAGCATACTGTCGCTGAACAAGGAGCTTATACACAAACTATGCTGATGGCAAGGCATCATAAAATAGCTAAACTTTTCGATGGAGATTTTATGGTACGCAATGGCGAAGTAGGGAAAGAAACTCATTGGCGATGAGTCCAAACTTCTTGAAGACCACTGAAAGGCGAATAAGGAAATCCTCACTCGCCATTTCTATGATATGTCAAATATGATGTCAAGGAATGAAGGCGTGTGGTTGGCGAATGGTTGGGTGAAGGTCTTTCTTTGGATTTTCTTGCCGTGTCTGCTGTACACAATATTCTCGATTGTCTATTTTGTAGCATCGTATTTTGATAAATAATAAAATCCTTCAACTCTCATTTGTAATACGTAAACTGAGTGTTGAAGGATTTTGTTTTCGTATCATTATTTCATCTTGATTGCTTGAAACTTTGTTTTCTTGTTGAATCCCATAATGACTATATTGTATTCATATGGATAATATACGAAACCTTTATATACAATATATGGCATAGGGACATTTGATGGTAATGATACGCTTACATTATTAACTGTATCTTCTATTTGGATGCCTATAATCCATGGCCCAATGCTTTTTTCAGTAAACTTACATTTTCCAGAAAAATCAATCATGGCTTGGGGAGAATAGTCTTCTTCTATAACTTTTTGGCTAACACATTGTAAAGTGTCTTGCACATCTTTACTTAGCTCACCAAATGTTATGTCTTTGCATTTTTTATTTATACTGGAACACGAAGCAGTAAGTAATATGGCTGAAATGATAAAGCTATAGACTGATATTCTCATTGTTTTATATTGCATTAATATTTGTTTTTAGGAGATATATCCTTGATAATGTTTATACCATAAAGACCTTTAACAAAAGTGACACATACAGAATCACCTTGATTGATTTTTTTGAAAACTTTTGAATCATCCAGACGAAATGTTTCTTGGTTGTCTATAAATTTCAAGTTCACGTAGTATTTTGAAAGTCCCCAACTACGATAACCACCACGTCTTTGAATATATCTCTTACCAACAACGTATGCGTCAAGATGGTACGTATGGGAACTGGTGAACCAATAATTTGTTGTATAGAACAAGACACACAAAACACCAGTAACCACTATTCCAAAGCAACATCCCAATACAACGTGAAGAAATATAGATTTTTTCTTAATCCCAAATTTAGCAAAGAATATGAGGATTGTTACCACTGGAATAATACCCCATATCCACATTGGGATACAAATGATGGTATGTGTAATAATACTGTGAATATAATCATATAACGTGGAGAATGTAATTATACAAATGGCATATGACAACCATCTGTATGTTTTCTTCTTCCAAATGCGTTTTATAAGTTTACCTAATCCCACCAAAAACACCATACTGTCCATTATCAGAATTAGATAATTCTGTTGTTTTTTTCAATTTACTACCTTCATAAAGGGTTCGGTAAGAAATCTTGCGATGCCTTACAAAGCGTAGCCATAGATAGCGTAAGCCTGTACCGATACGAATAATAATAATATTCTCCAAATAATATCTGAAAAGTTCTTCCATACTCAATAGAGAACTCTGTTTTTTTCTTATCCCCTGTTGATTCTTTCCACCAATTCGTCTGGTGTAAGTATCTCCATCTTGGAGAAACCAAACCACTTCTTGCCCAAGTCCTTTATGGATGCTCCTATATGATACACATCATCGTCTATACAAAGGAAGCGGTCATGTGACAAACGGAATGTTTCAACATCAATCGGTGCATATTGAGCATTATGACGGTCTATGTCGAGTTGGAACTGACGGCTTATCTGCTGAGTGTAGATGATTGCAGACACGTTATTTTCTCTTTTATCGAGCAATGTCAATACAGTCTCGTCAACATAGTTGTCGATAAGAATGATACGTCTTTTTGCACTCTTAATCAAGCCGGACACGAAAGTATAGGCATCATAAATTTGACCATTGTAGAACACACCTTGTTTCGGCTTTGCATTGCCCTCGTCCAATCTGCGAAACACCTCGTCTATGCGCTTATTGGTTGCTTCAATGTGCTTATCGGTATCTTGTTGATGTTGCAGGATTTCCAACTGATGATATTCCATAGTTTCCAAACGACTAAAAACAGAAGCATTGCTTACCATAAAGTGACGCATGGAAACAAATGCTCGCATGATCTGAATATTAACCTCAATAGCTGTTTGTGAACGAAGAACGCTACTAAGCATTGCCACTCCTTGCTCTGTAAAAGCATAAGTTGAATAGCGGTTGCCGCCTCTTCCATTTGAGATCACAATTTGTGACCTCAAACATTCTTCTCTACTCAATTCAAAACGAAAATCATCGGGAAATCGCTCTATGTTACGCTTAACGGTCTGATTAAGCACCCTTGTTTCTACACCATATAAAGTGGCTAAATCTTTATCAAGCATAACTTGTTGCCCTCTAATTACTTTTATTAGAGGTTCGATATTACCTGCGAGTTCATGGTTATCGCATTTTGTAACATCTATTTTGGACTGGTTGCAAATTGCGACTGGTCCTTTTTTATCTATGTTGTTTGCCATATTTCTATCTTTATTTTTGAGATAACAATTTGTGACCTTAGACGTGTTGTTACTTATTATTGTATGCAAAGGTAGTGCTTTTAGCCTTTAAGCCACTATTGCACAACCCCTTTCTTTGAAAAGAACGTAAAATCAATAGTGTTATTGCGATGATTGTACTTTTAGTAATCGCTTCACTCGTTGTACGGTACTTACCCCTTTACCACACAACTTTGCCACATCCCGAATGGAAAACCCCTTGCGGAGCAGACTTATTACCTCCCTATATTCGGTTTTCATCTGTTCTGCCGTTTTTACAGAGCCTACCTTGCGTCCGAGTTTTCCACCTTTCTCTATATACCGCTTCCTTCCTGACTGCAATCGGAATGAGATATTATCACGTTCCAATTGCGCACAGGTTGAAAGCGTGGCTATCATTATCGTGGCAAAGAGGGACGGATGTCCTTCTTCGTCTAATAATGTAAGTTATTCCTTTTGTATGTAGAGGTTGATGCCACAGTCAATGAGTAGCTGGCAACGGGCAATGTAAACATTGTTTACCATAATCTGCAAGCAGACAAGATACGCAAACGCATATCGCATTACTTTGTCTTGCAACCAATCGTCTTAGAATCGTGGATAACGTATTTGGCATTGTTGCGAAATGCCAGTTGCCACCATTCAAGAGTGTGGAACAAAGTAAGCTCCATTATGCCTGTCTATCCAAGAAGAATTGCTCATTCTACTAATCGTCAAAAATCATACACTTTTGGGTAATATCGGCGTGATAGAAAGTTAAATACGTTAAATTTTGCCAATCTCGTATCTATATAGAATCTATACAATCACTTTTCTATCGTTTAGAGCGTATAGTATTGTAGAAATGTCTCTTTCCAGAGAAATTTTGGCACAGTTGCATAAGTCCGTGGCAATATAATCATGTTA
>ULUB01080596.1_pt1 | contig 13215 bp, 11 predicted proteins | sample 1958111 | NCBI WGS metagenome assembly ULUB01 (sample SAMEA4835749, study PRJEB28245) | human gut metagenome | biome: gut microbiome; material: fecal sample | place: Denmark | collected 2008
GCGTCGAACTTGTCGTAAGGTACATCGCGTAAAACGCTCGGCACCGTTTCCCGGGCCATCAACTCGAAGGCCGTCCGTTTGGCACCCGTCGCAGAAACATAGGTTTCCAGACAGCCACGGCGTCCGCAGCCGCATTGCCGTCCTCCGGGTTCGACAACGACATGCCCCAGCTCTCCGGCCATGCCATCGTGCCCGTAGATCATCCGACCGCCGGCAACGAATCCCGATCCCAACCCGGTTCCAAGCGTTACCATGATGAAATCCCGCATTCCCCCGGCATTGCCGTAAGCGATCTCCCCGAGAGCGGCGGCATTGGCGTCGTTGGTGATACGGACGGGAATCCCGGGAAAAGAGTTGCCGACCTCCTTGCAAAGCGAGAAAAACCGCCGCCCTTCCTCCGGATTCGGCTCTCCGGATCGAAACTTCCAGAGATTGACCGGACGCTCGATCCGGCCCGTATGATAGTTGGCATTCGGAGCACCGATCCCGATACCCGACAGTACAGCCCCGGCAGGCATCGCCGCACAAAGCTCCCGCAGCGTCCGTACGAGCATTTCGACATAAGCCGGATAGTCGTCGAAAAAAGGGTATTCCGCCGTACGAAAAGAAGACCGGGCATAGACTTCACCCGTGCGATCGACCAAACCGAGAACCGTATTGATCCCTCCGATGTCAATGCCGATGACCAATTTTTTCATAAAAAAGATAAATTTTACAGGTTTATCAGCCCAAAGTTAGAAAATAATTGCACGCTATCGACTTTTTTTCCTACTTTTGGGGGAATGTTTTCGACAAGAGCAGGCAAAACGAATTTCCCGAATTATGCCGAGCGAAGAAAACGACGACGAAGTTCAACGATTCTTATCCAGCGAGTTTCAGCATGCAAAACAACGACCAAATTCTGGAGGCCATCGAACATTATCTGGGACAAATCGGATACCCCGAAGAACCCGGCAGGTTGTACGCACCGATCAGTTATTCCCTCACGATGACCGGGAAACGGTTGCGTCCCATGTTGCTGATGCTCACCTGCGGAATCTTCTCCGACCAGCCCCAGGCGGCCATGCCGGCAGCGGCAGCCGTCGAGGTCTTCCACAACTTCACGTTGCTGCACGACGACATCATGGACAACGCGGCGATGCGCCGGGGCAACCCTTCCGTCTTCGCCAAATGGGGACAGAACGTCGCCATCCTGTCGGGCGACGCGATGCTCATCAGCGCCTACCGCCTGTTGAGCGAATACCCGCCTCAGGTGCTGCCGCAGATTCTCGCCCGCTTCAATACGATGGCCATCGAAGTCTGCGAAGGACAACAATACGATATGGATTTCGAAGCCCGGGAGTCGGTTTCGGTCGAGGAGTATCTCCACATGATCGAACTCAAAACTTCGGCCCTGCTGTCGGGTGCGACCGTCATCGGAGCGATCATCGGCGGGGCGGGCGAAGAAGACTGTCAACGCCTCTATCGTTTCGCCACCGAACTGGGACTGGCGTTCCAGTTGCAGGATGACCTGCTGGACAGTTACGGCGACGAACGGCTGGGCAAGGCGATCGGAGGCGACATCCTCGAAGGCAAAAAGACCTACCTGATGGTCATGGCCCTCAGCAAGGCGTCGGCCGCCGAGCATCGAATCCTCGCTTCGACCTATTCCGATCCGACTCTTTCCGATCAGCAGAAGATCGCACGTGTGCGTGAGGTCTTCGACAAACTGGGCGTCGCCCGTCTGACCGAACAGCAGATCAACCACCGCTTCGAGCGGGCGTTGAACACTCTCGATACGTTATCCGTACAGTCGGAAGGCACGGCCCGCCTGCGGGAGTACGCCGGCAGCCTGATCGGACGCAACAAATAAATCCTCGGCCCAATGAAACGCAGCGACATAGAGATCATGGCTCCTGCAGGAAGTTACGAATCCCTGCATGCAGCGATCGACGCCGGAGCCAACTCCGTTTATTTCGGAGTGGGAAGGCTCAATATGCGGGCCCAATCCGCCGCCAACTTCACCCTGGAAGATATGGGGCAGATCGTTTCGATCGCCCGTGAACACGGCGTGAAAAGCTATCTGACGGTCAATACGGTGATTTACGACGAAGAGATCGAAACCCTGCACGCGACCATCGACCGTGCCTGCGAGGTGGGCGTGGACGCCATCATCGCCACCGATATGGCCGCCATCCAATATGCCCGCAGCGTCGGCATGGCCGTACATATCTCCACGCAAAGCAACATCTCCAACATCGAAGCCGTCCGGTTCTTCGCCCAATGGGCGGACGTAGTGGTCCTGGCCCGGGAACTGGACCTGGTGCAGGTCGCCCGTATCAGCCGGGAAATCGAACGGCAGCGGATCACGGGCCCCGGCGGAGAGCTGGTGCGGATCGAAATGTTCGCCCACGGCGCCCTCTGCATGGCCATATCGGGCAAATGCTACCTGTCGCTCCACACCAGCGACGGATTCTCGGCCAACCGGGGAGCCTGCCGGCAGATCTGCCGTCGCAAATACCTGGTTACGGACCCCGAAACGGGCGAAACACTCGACGTCGAGGGCAACTACATCCTCTCGCCCAAAGACCTCTGCACGATCGACTTTCTCGACTATTTCATCGAATCGGGCGTGCGGGTCCTCAAGATCGAAGGGCGTGCCCGAGGTGCGGAATACGTCAAACGCGTGGTCGAATGTTACGACCGGGCGCTCCGAGCCATGGAAGACGGCGACTACACGCCGGAACTGGCCGCCGCACTGAAAGAGCGGCTGGCAACGGTATTCAATCGCGGATTCTGGGAAGGATACTACGCGGGACGCCCGATCGTGGAGCACAGCCGCCACCACGGATCGGCCGCCACCAAACGCAAAGTCTATGTGGGCAAGGTGACCAATTTCTTCAAAAAAATCTCGGTGGCCGAGGTGCTCGTCGAAGCGGCTCCTCTACACGAAGGGGACGAACTGCTCTGGATGGGCGAAACGACCGGAGTGGTCGAGCAGCACGGGGACGAAATCTTCGTGGACGAGCACCCCGTGCAAACAGTACTCCAGGGAACGACCTGCTCGGTCAAAACCGTCCAACTCATCCGCCGGGGCGACAAGCTCTACAAACTGGTCGATACGATCGGATAAGAAACAAGGCACCGGACTATGAAGTCCGGTGTTTCTTTTTTACAAATACACATTTTAATTACCCCGATATTCATCGGCTTCCGATCGGGCGGAAAACTTCGATTCGATCTCTTGCAAAAAGATCCGGAAGGCTCGCACACACCGGATAAAGGAGTGACGAACTACACCCGTCGGATTCGTAAAATCGGGGAAATCCCCTCGCAAATCGCCCTCCTCTCATAACAGCTTGCACGATAGACGGCACATACGCCCTTGCTGGCAACTTCGCCCCGGAGAAAATCGGGAGGGGCTACCTTCGAAGCGCCGCAATAAAATCGGGAAAAAGCGTCCAGAGATTTTCAGTGCGGAGCCACAGCTCACGAGCCTGGGCCTGCACCGAAGGGCGTTCGCTCTCGATATCCTCCAGGTACTGCCCGTCGGCAGGATGTTCGTCGGCGGTAAATTCGGCAAAATAGGGTGCGAATCGGGTCCTGAAACGGATCGCATCGCCCTCGGGAATACGGCCGCTGCGCCGAAAAGCCGCCCACATGGTCAGCACCTCCTTGCAGGCGTATTTATCGGAAATATCGTTGCTCACCTCGTCGAAAAGTTCGTACTCCTCCATTGCCAGGTAATTGAACGCCAACAGGATAATTGCCTCCAGATGGTCTTCGGGATCCAGTTCGAGAAGCAATTCGAGCATGGCGGTAGACATTTCGAAATCGTTGATCAGGAAATGGTCGATCGCCGAAGCGTGAATCACCTTGAGCGCCGCACGCGTATTGGGATCCTCCCATTCGAGAATCACCTCCTCGTCTTCGGGCAATAATTCGGAAATGCGCTGAAAGGCGTGAAAGCGTTCGTTGCAGGCCTCTTCGACCCGACCCTGGCGCTGCAACTGTTTGGAATGGGTCAGAACCCGTACAAAATCATACGCCCCCTGACCAACGATCTCGAATGTCTGATCCGGAGTAGGATTGAGCGTAGCCTTATCTTGCATGACGGTTTTGTTTATTAGCGGATTAACTCCTCGTAATTTTTTATCTTCCCGAGGATTCGGATTCCGGTCCGTACGACCTCCGAAACCATGGCGATACGAAATTTTCGGGGCGAAGATAGCAAGAATGAGAGAAAAAATCGCACTTTTTCCAAGAAATAGTCCTTACCATTTGATTTTATTCAAAAAATTTTCCGATATTTGCATCCCGAAAGGGTTTCACAAAACTCCCTATTGCCGAAATAGCTCAGCGGTAGAGCACTTCACTCGTAATGAAGGGGTCCCGAGTTCAAATCTCGGTTTCGGCTCGAAAAATCAACACATTATCCCCGTCCCCAAAGCAACTGTTATGCAACGTTCATAAAAAGAAAAGAGACCCAAAAGACCTTTCATATATTGGAAGTATTGCAATATTCAACTGATTTTGCAACTTCTAATTTCCGTTTTTCTGCCGGCACAAAGGCGGCAATCAAATGCAATGAATAATTGCAACACATTATTTCCGCACTCTTGTACCCTTACCCTCGAAATACTTCCCCTCAATTTATGAATAACAAAGTTTCGAATCCACACGCTCCCCTATTGGATAGAAATTTTGTTTTCAAGAACTTTGCCACAACAATACCCCAAGAGTATTGCGTATTGAGAAACATTTTCTAACTTTGTGGTACTGTCCCGAATGGGCAGTAACATATTAGTTTAGTGAAAGTGTTTCGCTAATCCTTGATACGAAATCTGGTAAATTTCAAATGCGCAAGGATAACGCAACGCTCATCACCGTATATAGGCATATATCATTCTCGATATATTCTATTCGGTGTGGGGTATTGTTTATTTGCGCATAGGTATTCCAGAACCTCGTATCAGATAAACGAACAACTCCACACTTTCTTTTTGTTAATACCCCATCGTAGTAGGAGTTAGACGATAAATTAATATTATTTGCCTATGGGAATCGTTGAAATTTAATCGTGCATTGTTTCTATTAATCACTTAAAATTCACAGAAAATGGAAGAAACTCTTTTTGAAAAAAGAATAAACAGACTTAGAGAATACTTTGGGAATAGTATTTTTTCTTACAATAATGCTTATGAATATTTATCTTCATTTGAAGACGATAAATATTTAAAAGAGGTCACTTGTAATAGAAATGTTATTGAACATGCTGTTAAAATAGGTATTTTACGATATGTAGGAATCAATCAATATCAATTTTCTTAAATCAACAAAATCATGAGATATATATTTTATTTGTTTATTGCATTAATTCCAAGTATTTCTTGGGCACAACAGCAAGACACCTTATTCTTTAAGGATAATACGACAGGAGAAGTTGTCTCTGTTATTAAAAAAGTTTACGACGGAAACTATCCAATGACAATTGATGGCGTAGACTGTATTGGAAATTGTCGTTATGAGTATGTGGTATTTCCAAATGAGGAGAATCGGGTATATCATGGGACATTCAAATTCCAGACAAATAGAGTGAAACCAATCGGAAAAGATCGCCCCTATTCTTTGAGTGGTAATTTCAATCTTGATGGGAAAAGCGGAGAATGGCTTGAAGAATATATTGGATATGGAGATGATAACGGGCTTGGATTTAGGAATAATATAGGTAAGCACATTACTAAAAGCTATATGCAGAATGGCAAGTTGAATGGACCATTTGAGTATGAGTTTATAGAGACGGAGGGGAATGTTAAAAGATTACATATAATGTGTCAATTCCAAGATAATCGATTAGTAGATTCTCTTCAAATTACGAGATTTTATACTGATGGTCAGATGAAGTTATATGCATATTTTAATGAACATGGGAAAGCAGATGGATTATGGAAATGCAAAGTAATTCTTAACAATGGAGTATCTTATGTTACTCATGAATGGCAATATAATAGAGGAATGTTAGAAACTACAAAAAACAAAAATAATCAAACAGGAGAAGTAGTTACAAAAAACATAGGTTTATACGAATTTGATAATTCTAATATCCAATTTCCAACAGACTTTGCTATTGAGAATTTTAACAAAATTGCGTCTATGGGGTATCGATTTAGAAAAGGACAAGACTTTAGAATAGTTCATCCCTTTACTAAAGAAGAATAACCCATTATTGTAAAAAGGACAAACTTGGGCAGCACGGTCTATCTATATTATACCGTCTGCTCAAATTTGTTCTTTCTAAAACATTAATAACAATGAATTTTCGTGATTAGCACCCATTAAGGACACAACACCCCAAATCTCCTCCTCGGATTCGTCGCCGCTATGCCAATGGGATAAAGAATTTGACCGCTCTTTATATTCCCCTTTGCAACTATTGGGCGATCTACGACAACAGTTCGGCAGACGAACAGATCAGAATCATCGCATTGGGAGGAAAAGACATAACAACCCATATCGAAGATACGTTATCCTATAAAACGATTGCAGATTATGAGCGAAATTGAGATCAAGCAGATGCAGGAGAAAATCAACGCCGGAATTTTGCTTGCCCGTAAGCGTTTGATTGAAAAAGTCAAAAAAGAAGATGGCGAATTGGTCGTTGTCCGGGATGGAAAAATCGTCCGCCTCAAAGCCAAGGACCTCAAATAACACCGCTTACACTAAAGCAGCGATTATATCCTCGCCACACGGTCGAGGATTTTTTACATATATTCGGAATGCGACAGAGCATCCGCAACAGAAAAGCCGAGAACACCCCGGCTTTTCTGTTTTCTTCCCATATACAACCGAAACTATTTGACGGACTCATATTTATAATCGACTTTCCCGCCGACGGGACATACGGCCCCGTTATTGACGACAAAGGCAGCGCCCTCCTCTTCCTTGAACACATAGATAACAAATTCGCAATTCCGAGAATCCCAGCCGTTATTCAGAGTGACCTCGAAATCGAAACTGCGTTCACCGGCTTCCGCAACGGCAGGAGCGATCGGATCACCTTCCATATTCGTAAGTGCCGCCCGCAGAACATGGTTGAAAACGGGTAGCGTTTCATTGTTAGTTTTCTGAATATCATTTTCGGTAAGCACACAGGCGATCTTATAATTACCGGCCTGTTGGAACCTTACCGTCGCCCGAATCTTTGCTGTCTGCCCGTCAAGTTCCGACTCGGCCTTCACACCGCAAACGGCCGGATACTCCTCCATAGCACTCTTGATCTGGTTACGGATCGACGTCGCCGTAATACCTCCCGTACCTACACTTTCAAAGACTGTTCTAAAATCATAATTCCAAGTCGGCACATACTGATACCCCAACTTCGCACCGAGTGCGCTCCCTACCGGGACAGTCAATCGGTCCCCTTGGTGTGCGGCGACAACCAGGAAACGTTCGGATTCTTCCGGTTTCAATTGCTCGAAATACCGTTGCGCCTGCGCACAAGGCCCGCACCATGTCGCCGTGAACTTCGTCAACAACACATGTCGGTAAAAAGCATCGGATTTCGAGTCAGATTCTACCTTCACCGAAACGACGTTCGACAACATGCCATCGTATGCGGCCTGGAACTCATAGGTACCTGCCACATTCGTCGTCCAAGTGGCATTCTGAACTTCAGAGCCAGAGGTTACATTCTTAATCACGGCCTCGGCGGTTACATCCCTGTCCTCAAAAGCCACCGTAAATGTCACGCTGCCCCCCCCCGCTAACGAAGAGGTACTCGCCGACAAGACAAGTTCCGAGCCGGATTCGGAATCGTCGTCGCTAAAAGCCATAAAACCGGCAAGGGCAACAAAAGCCGCACACATGACAGCAAATCTAAAGAAATTAAAATGCCATTTCATAGTTATTATTGATTAAAGGTTAAAATTGGATGAAAAAATCAAAAGTAAAAATGTATAAGTTACTCATTATCTATTGAAAGATAATATTCTCTTACAATTCAACATTTTCAAAAAAACTTCTAACAATAATTAAAGTTTTAACACATTGCAAGATATAAAAAAAATCCTTTACTGTTGCTAGCAAAGGATTTTTTTATACAAATTATATCCTACAACTCATATCTGTAATCCACAGAACCATCAACAGTACATTCAGCACCGTTATTGACAATATACTTGCCATTGGCCTCCTCTTTGAATACATAAACCACGAAGGCGCAGTTCTCGGCATTCCAGTCCTCCCCGATCGTCGCCTCGAAATTGAACGTGCGCTCCTCCGGAGCAGTTACGGCCGGCGTAACGGCATCGCCCTCCATATCGGTCTGGGCCGCACGCAAAACATGGTTGAAAGTATTGTACGTCTCCTTGTTTTCAATATTATTCTCAACCAGCACGCAAGCGATCTTGTAATTACCGGCCTGCTGGAACTGAACGGTCGCCTCGATCTTAGCCGTCGAACCTTCGAGCGTGGAGGTCGCTTTCACACCGCAAACGGCCGGATAGGTTTTCTCCGCATGACTGATCTGCTGCCGGATCGAAGTTTTGGAAATGGCACCCGCTCCGATACCGACAACCAAATCCTCGAAATTATAAGACCAAGTAGGATACACACCTACTTTCATCTTACTCTTCAAACTAATCCCCTCCGAACACCAATAAGGATCCATTGGCATTCCTTCAGGCTGGTGGGCGGCAACGACCAGAAAATGGTCACGGTCCGCTTCATCCAGCGCATCGAAATATCCTTGTGCCGTAACACAATTCCCGCACGTCATATACGTAAACTTGAGCAGCAGTACGTAGCGATAGAACTCTTTGTCTTTGTCTTTGTTTTTGTCTATGGCGCTTACCGTAACGGGATCCGAAGTATAGCTGTCGTAAACAGCCTGGAACTTGTACTCGCCGATCTCTGTCGTGGTCCACGCAGCGTTTTCCACCGGTTCACCGGTCGTCACATTGGTAATCGCTGCTTGCGAGGTCACATCCTCCCCGTCATACGTCACCATGAAAGTCACGTTGCCTTCACCGGCGACAAAAGAAGAAGCGCTCGCCGTCAGCACCAATTTGCCGGACGGAGTCTCCGGATCATCGTCGCTGCACGCTGCGAAAGTCGCCAGAGAGAGCGTCGCAATGCAGGCGATGAAATAGTTGAAAAATTTAGTTCGTCCTTTCATAATTTCAGTAATTTTGGTTGATTTTTCTCTTTCTTAGATTTTCAAACATACGGGAATTTTCGACGATCAGAATCTTCACGATCAGAAAGTCAGCGTCATCGCCAGATTACCGCCCGTATAAGCCGGCATCTCGCGGCAAACACCGCCCGAGCAGATATACCCTGCGCGGTTACGTCCGTAACTCAATGCGATGCGAATGAACGAGTGGGTGAAGCTGGCGCCCGCCGAGTAGTAGTTGATCTCCGAACCGCCGTGGTTGTACATATCCTGTACGAAGATACTCCACTTGGGGGCGAAGCTGGCTTCCAGCAATCCGGCCACCCAGTCACCATCCACCTCTTTGGAACCCTCCGCATGAGGCGCATAGAGATATTGAAGCTCGGCCCGCAACGAGAATTTCGGCGTAAACTTATAGGTCACGTCCGCAACGAAAACATTCTGGCGGATGACGTCTTCCCCACCGTGCATCGCATTCTTCTGCAACGACACGAAAAGAACCGTGCGCAGTTTGCTGTTCCAACTCTTATCGATGTCGAACGAGAAATCCCGGTAGTAGAAATTGGTTCCGGGTTTACTCATCGTCCCGTTGATGGAATAATAGCGGGCATAATTCGCATGGATCTTCAATCCGCGCTTGCCACCGATGGCCGTACCGCGCCTGAACGTGTAAAACGCGTCGATCTGACCGCCGATCTCTCCGTTTTGCTGGGGACTGTTAGGATCCAATCCGGCCAGCATATAGGTATGTTGCGGACTCAGGGCCGGAATGTAATTGATCGTATTGCCCGGCAGGAGGCCCAAACTGCCGCTTCCGCCGTCGGGCCGGTAAAGCTGGCTCTGCATGTAGTTCAGGCGGCGGAACTGCGCCATCACAGCATAATTGCTGCCGGTGTAACCGATTTCGAACAACTGTGCGTCACCGCGCTTGAACACCTCTTCACCGGTCATATTGTCCAGATAGACATCCTTGCTTTTGCCTACATACTCGAATTTGGCCGACAGTCCCCTGTACTCGTAATTGACACGCCCCGAATAACTGATTACGTTCTTCGAAAGGTCGAAATCATAATCGTCCCGATACTCGGTGTACCACGAAGGCAGGTTCTTGAAATGCCGGTTGACGATGCTGCCCTCGAGCGAAAGCCGGTGATCCAGCAAGCCGATGGCATTCGAAAGCGAGAATGAAAGGTCGCCGCCAGCAATCTGGGTCGAAAGGTATCCCAGGTTGAAACGCGGGAAGGCATACAGCACCTTACCTTCCACGATGTCCTTGATATTGAACGTGACCCGTGCACCGCCCAGCGAATTGTTGAAGCCCAAAGCCCGGTCTTCCCAAGCACGGAGGATCAACCCGCTGCCGAACTGTTCGTAAAAGTCGCCGACGGTCACCGAGTAGTTGCGGTCCGTCCACGAGATATACTTCTCAGTCAGGTTATTGATCGAGAAACCTTCCATCACATATTCATAACCCTGCATCGGAGTCCCGACCAGCGGATGGGGATAATACTCGAGCTGCACGCCGGCCGAAAAACGCCCCAACTGGTAGTCGAGCTTCAGGAAGTTGTTCGAACCGTAACTGTTGTGAGGAACGACCGCACCGGTCTTGCTGTCCTCCACATAGTAGATCGTATTGGTTTCGAAACTGCCGCTCAAATGACCCAAATTCCGCTTGCGTTTGGGCTCGTCGGATTTTTTATCCGATTTCGGGTCCTTCTTATCCGCCTCCGCTTCAACAGTTGCGGAAACCGTTTCTTTCTCTGCTGCGTCCATCGCCGGAGTTGCAGCATACCCCTTTTCGCCCCACCACAACAAGGTTACGGAGAACAGGACCGTGATTCGTAAAAGTCGCTTCATTCGTCGCTCAATTTGGAATTACAGGACTACTGCAGGGTCTTGATCTTCTGAATCAGCTCCATCTCACCGCCGGGCAGATAGCTCGTGTGCGAATACACCATCTTTCCGTCCTTGTCGAAGATGAACACGTGGGGAGTTACATTCACGTTCAATGCACGCTTGAAGTCCTGGTTCTTATCGTAGGCCACCATCAAATCGGTAGTCCAACCGCGGCTGGCCGCCAGAGCCTTGGCTCGGGAAATAGACCGGGAATCATCGACAGAAACAGCCACAACCCGGAAGTCTGCTTCGTCCAGCCAGTCGATCATCTGCTCGCTGATGGCGTCTAACTCCTTGATGCAGGGCTTGCAGGTGGTGGACCAGAAAGAGATGATGACCGGGGTCTTGCCGTCGATCAGGGTTTTGGTGTCGATCGTCTTGCCATCCTGGGTTTCGATCTGCACACTGGGAAACTGCTGTGCCGATGCAACGCCGAAAGTGCACAGGACAGCCAAAATCGTCAGACAAAAGATTTTTTTCATAGTTCAATAATTTTGAAATTTACATTAAAATGCCACGAACGGGTATTTTCTTCGTGACAACAGACCAATGGGACAAATATAGTATTTTTTTTAATAGGTCATCTAAAATCCGCTCCATTTTTACTGACGATCCGGCCGCAGAACCCGTTCCCTGCGTCCCGTCGCCCATTCGGTCCGGCGGAATCGGAAGCGATTTGCGAAAACCGGCATAGACTCCCGAAGCCGTTTCGACACACTGTTTTTAATAAAACGTCACAAGGAGTCGTTTTATGACACGAATTACCGATTTTTTTCACTACCTTTACCAAAATTAGGTTCGGACGGCGTGCGCTCCGGCATCGCGGATGGACAGAAGCCGGGCCCGTCCTCTCGAAGAACGAACCGTTTCGCCGGAAAATTATAAAAATATACGACTATGTTTGCAAAAGAAATCTACATCCGACGCCGCAGCGCCTTGTGCGGCAAGATGGGCAGCGGCCTGATCCTCATTCCGGGCAATATGCTCACACCCAACAACTACCTCAACAACGCCTATTATTTCCGCCAGGACTCCTCGTTCCTCTACTACTTCGGACTCAACACCCCGGCGCTGGTCGGCCTGATCGATGCCGACTCCGGAGAGGTTGCGCTGTACGGCGACGACTTCACGGTCGAAGACATCATCTGGACGGGGCCGCAGCCTTCGCTGTGCGAACAAGGGGCCGAAGCAGGCGTTTCGAACACCTTCCCGCTGGCCGACATGAAAACGCACCTGACCAAAGCCATCGTCCAGGGACGCCGCATCCACTACCTGCCCCCTTACCGAGGCGAAACCAAGCTGCTGCTCGCCGACCTGCTGGGCCTCAAACCCGGCGCACTCCACGATCACAAGTCGGTCGAGTTGATGATGGCCGTAGCCGAGATGCGGGAAAAGAAAGGTCCCGAGGAGATCGAGGAGCTCGAAAAATCGTTCCACATCGGCTACGCCATGCACACTACGGCAATGAAGATGTGCCGTCCCGGCATCGTCGAGCGCGAAATCGCCGGCACGATCGAAGGCATTTCCAAAGCATTCGGACGGGGCGTGTCGTTCCCGCCGATCGTGTCGCAGCACGGCGAAACGCTGCATAACCTGCACAGCGACGGCGTACTGCAAAACGGCCGCCTGCTGCTGTGCGACGCCGGAGCCGAGGGATTGAGCTACTACTGTTCCGACCACACCCGTACTTATCCCGTAAGCGGCAAGTTCTCCCAGAAACAAAAAGACATTTACAACATCGTGCTGGCGGCGCACGACCGGGTGGCCGCCATGATCGCCCCCCACATGCCCTACATGGATATTCACAACACGGCACTCCGCATCGAAGCCGAAGGACTCATTTCGCTGGGACTGATGCGGGGCACGGCGGAAGATGCCGTCGCTGCCGGCGCCATGACCCTCTTCATGCCTCACGGACTGGGACACGGCATGGGCCTGGACGTGCACGACTGCGAAGCCATCGGAGAACGCAGCTTCGACTTCTCCGAAATCGCGGAGCAGGCCGCCAAGTCGGGCACCTGCATCCAGCGTTCGACCTGGCGCATCGAGCCGGGTACGGTGATGACCGACGAACCGGGCATCTACTTCATCCCGGCGCTGATCGACAAATGCAGGGCCGAGGGCAAATACAAGGGAATCGTCGATTACGAAGCGCTGGACGCCTACCG
>ULUB01037974.1_pt1 | contig 12795 bp, 15 predicted proteins | sample 1958111 | NCBI WGS metagenome assembly ULUB01 (sample SAMEA4835749, study PRJEB28245) | human gut metagenome | biome: gut microbiome; material: fecal sample | place: Denmark | collected 2008
TGGTTACATCGTTGTAGTACTACAAACCGCAGATTTAGGTTGCCGAGGACTCTGGTTGAGCTTGAAAATCCAGTGGGTTTCATGTATCTGTAAATCTAATTCATCTCGCCGTCCCGGTCGGACGTAGCTTCAGTCGATTAAGGGGTTAACTTATTCTGTTTAATTTGATCGGGGTATTTCATCTTCTCATATGATCAGGAATTCAATCTATGCAATACATCAGATGGCAAGGTCAGAACGAAGGAATCAAATCTTTCGATTCAAAAATAATCAAAAATTCAAAGTACTGAATCTACGTTATAATATGTCAAAAATCAATCAGCCATTTTTTAGCTTCTTCTGTGTTGGGTGGTGTTCCTTTGCCATCTCTATACATCTCGCCCAAACGATTTTTAATCGATTGATCGCCGAGAAGTGCCGCTTTTTCATACCATTTTATGGCTTCTGAATAGTTCTTTTTTACACCTATGCCATCATAATAAATATTTCCAATTTTTTTAGCAGCATCAATATTTCCATTTTCTGCCAGTCTTTTTAGATCATCCATGTATTTTTCGTAAGACTGATCTTTTTCTAAAATTCCTGTCGAATATAAGTTCAGGATATTGGCTATTGCGGCAGTGTTTCCAAAAACTGATATTTTTTCAAACCATTTTTTTGACTCATCTATATCTGATGGTGTTCCCTTTCCGTCCCGATACATTTCTCCTAGACGAATCTCACTCCATTGATCGCCGAGGAGTGCTGCTTTCTTATACCACTTTAGGGCTTCCAAATAGTCTTTTTTTACACCCGTGCCATCATAGTAGTAATTGCCTACCTTTTTCGCGGCATCAATGTTCCCATTTTCTGCCAAGTATTTCATCGAATCTATTAATTCGCTGTATTTGTTTTCATTAAATTTCTTACTGACGATGGCTGTATTCAAGATGTTCGATAGAGCCAGAGTGCTTCCGCCATATGTGCTTTTGAGATATATTTCTTCGATTATTTGGGGATTGAAACCGTCTTGCATTTTAGCCCAATCTGCGGCCCAAATGTTGCTCCAAATCGTTGTAGAGTATGAAAATCTTTCAAACCATTTCTCGGATTCTTCAATATTGATCTCGGTTCCGATACCGTTCTGGTACATTTCTGCAACTTGGTACTGGCATTTCCCATTTCCGAGTCTTGCACCCTTGAGGTATTGTTCGAAAGCACCTTTTTCGTTTTTAGGAATAAATATTCCCTGAATATACATGTCTGCTAGAAGTATAATCGAGGGTAGGAATCCGAGATCGCTTGCTTTTTTCAGATTTTGTTCCATTTTTCTATAATCCTTAGTTGTGCCGATTCCATCTTTCTGCATCAGTGCTATTTGATGAACCGCATTGGGATATCCATTTTCAGAGGATTTCAAAAACCATTCGAATGCCTCTTTTTTATCATCTGCAGTCCATGCGGTTTTCAGAAGATAGTCCGCACATCTGAACTGATTAATCGGATCCCCTTCCTCGGCCATCTTCCTGAATATGTTCTTTATCTCTGTACGCAGACATTTATCTCCTGTATTCTTTCTGAATGATGCAATCTTCATCTGAGCATTGTTGTTCCCTTTGTTGGCAGCCGATTGATATAGAATCATGGCTTCTGGGACGTTCTTATCATTTCCGTCCTCTAATAGGATGTCCGCATACTCGACCTGTGCTAAGGTGTGGCCTTGATCGGATGCTCTCTTCATCCACTCTTTATACAGTTCCTCATTTTTATCGAAATTCGTACCATCCCGATACATTATCGCCAATTCGTATTGAGATTCGGATACTCCTGCCTCTGCCAAATCCGCAACAATTTCTGGGGAGGACGACATCTTGTTCTGATATTCCGCACAGATGTCCTTCGCTTTTCCATCCCTTATAATTTTTCCATTCTCAATAAATATGGCGCGGGTGCACATATCAGCTATGTCGTTTACGGAGTGGGAGACGAAGATTACAGTCTTTCCGCTCTTGGCTAGCTTTTTGAAATGCTCTTTGGCCTTGACTTTGAATGCGGCATCTCCGACACTGAGGACTTCATCCACCAGCATTATGTCGGATTCCACATTCATCATAATCGAGAACGCCAATCTTCCTGACATCCCAGAAGAGTATGTCCGGACCGGATTGTCGATATATTTTGATATGCCGGAGTATTCGATTATCTTTTCAATCTTGGAATTCATTTCCTTGCGGCTGAATCCGTACATCTCTCCCTTGAGGTAGATGTTTTCTCTCCCCGACATGTCGGGGTGGAAGCCCATACCTAGTTCGAGAATTGATGCGACCTTCCCGGAACACTCTATTGTCCCGGAGTCCGGTTCCATAATCCTGGCGATCATCGAGAGGAACGTACTTTTTCCGCTTCCATTCCTTCCAAGGACTCCAAGGACATCCCCTTTTTTGATATCCAGAGTAATTCCATCTAATACTCTGTTCTCAATGATTTTTGTGGGGTTTCTGTTGAGTATGTTTCCTTTCTTATCGGGGTCTTCTACTTCGATCCTGAATGTCTTGATGATGTTTCTGATTTCTACGGCGTTACTGGGATCCATTTGTCTCACAACCTTTCGGCGAATCCGCGTTTGAGTCTGCGGAAGACTGCTAGTCCCAGCAGTATCGAGATCAGCGACAGTACGGTGCATATCAGTATGATTTTGATTTCGGGGATCTCTCCGAAGTAGACTATGCTGTGGAACGCTTCAATGTAGTATGTGAATGGGTTCAGCCAGATGACATTGCTCAGTATCCCAGATATGCTGTCTGCAAGGAAATACATGGGCGTCATGAAGAAGAATACCATACTGATAGAGCTTAGTATGTACTGCACGTCGCGGGCGTATACGGTCAGCGACGAGAATAGGAGAGTGTATCCAGTGGTGAAGATGGACATTAGCAATAGAATGATTGGAAGCAGCAGAAGTGGAATCCAATTTAGATGATATCCGGCAGTTGCAATTATAGTCAGTACGGCAACATATCCAATAGTCATCACGATGAAGTTACTGGCGACATGTGCAAGAACGAGGATCTCCCTGGGGAAGTACATTTTCTTCACCATGCCGGAATTACTTACTATCGCTCCAGATCCCCCAGTTAGGTTGGATATCATGAAACTGAACGGGAATATGCCTGCGGCAATGTATACCCAGAAGTTAGGTATGGGCGAGGTTCTTACCTCTGTGAAGACCACATAATAGACGATTAGCATGACAATAGGCATGACGAAGTGCCAGCCGAATCCCAGAACAGAGTTCTTGTAGCGTCCAAACAGGTTCTTAGATATCAGGGATCTGAGGATATTCCGGGATTCATAGATTTCGCGGAGATCCTTTTTGATGCCGTTCCTCTTTTTGACAGGAACGGTGTTGCTGTCTGTCATTATGGATCGTTATTGAGTAAAGGGTCCTGATATTAAAATGGTGCAATGTGTAACTGAGTGCTCCCATGATCTCCGGCCGGCAAATTCCCCGGAACGTGAATTTGTACTTTGAAAAAATCCATGGATGTGAGACGATCTTTGTCACATGATCCTGCCACTAGGGGAGACGCATCCCGATATGCCGATCAGTCGTTCCGTAGGAGTGTGCGGAGGTTGTAATGTCCTGAACCGACGGTGAGGACATACGGATGTTCTTTAAAGTTTCATACTATAACATAATAATGCTCTAATATAATCTAATAGTTATGTTATAGTATGAAAAATAATCTGATTCCGAGGGACCAATACCTGGGCCGCCTCAAGGAGTTCAAGGACAAACCTGTGATCAAAGCGGTGGTCGGGATCAGACGCTGTGGAAAATCCACGTTGCTGCAGATGTACCGCGACTACCTTCTATGCTCCGGCATCAAAGAGGAGAGCATCCTGATGATGAACTTCACCCATGCGCCCTTCTCCGACATGTCTGCAGAGGATGTCATGGCCGGGGCGAGGGGGAGGTCCGGAAGGTTGTATATATTGCTCGACGAGGTTCAGATGCTGGAATCCTGGGACAGGGCCGTGCTCGAAATGTTCGAGAACGTCGATTGCGACATCTGCATAACGGGTTCCAACTCCGTGATGTTCTCATCCAAGCTGTCCACTCTTCTCTCCGGACGGGCGGTGACGATCGAGATGTTCCCATTCTCCTATACCGAATTCCTGAGGTTCACCGGGCAGGACGATTCGGACGGTTCGGTCATGGAATACATGACATACGGAGGGTTCCCGCTGGCACTCATGGTCCGGGATTCCGGGGATGCGGAGACGGCGGTGTTGGAGGATGTCTACAGCACCGTCATCCTGAAGGACATCTCCCAGAGATACAATGTCCGCAACCAGCAGATGTTGGACAGGATATCCAGATTCCTGATGAGGAACATAGGCAGTCTTGTTTCCGTGAAAAGTATCTGCGACTACATGGCCAGCAGCGGTCTGAAGGTGAATTTCGAGACTGCTGACAACTATCTGAGGTATCTGGAGGAGTCTCTGGCGTTCTATCGCGTGAAGAGATACAACATCAAGGCGAAGGAGGAACTGGTGGTCAACGACAAGTTCTATCTTTCCGATCCTGGTATCCGCACAGCGGTCCTGGGGAGGAGGGATGCGGACATCGGACACATGATGGAGAACCTGGTGTATCTGGAGCTCAGACGCAGGGGATTCGACGTGTATGTGGGTAACAACAGGGGTGCGGAGATAGATTTCGTCGCGATGGATGGGGAGACGAAGTTGTACATACAGGTGTGCTACTCGCTCAGGGATCCGTCTACGGAGGAGCGCGAGGTCCGCCCGCTCAGGTCCATAGATGACGATTACCGTAAGATTGTGGTCACGATGGAACCGTCTCTCAATACGGACAGGAACGGTATTGCGGAGATCGGTCTGAGGGACCTGCTGACGGGCCGCATCCTGTGACCCGGGGCCGTATGTACGGCAGCGGTTTTTCCATACGGTCCGACATTTCATGCCGTCTCGGCGGACGAACGTATTTAGAATCACGTGTCCCATTACATGTCATGACATTATCCAAGAACGCATCGATCGCCCTCGTGGTCGTCGTCGCAGTGGCAGTGGTCGGGGCCGCCGTGATCGCGGTCCCGGGTATTCTGGATCCCGTGGAGGAAGGCGTCACCTACGATGGGAACGGCGGGAAGACGTCCGACGGGAAGACTTCTGTCAAATATACGAACGACGAGGCCGTCATCAACATGTTCTCCTACAGCGGTCATATATTCGTCTGCTGGAACACCGCCAGGGACGGGAGCGGTACGGATTACGAGGTCGGCGATCCCGTGTCCGAGGGAATGACGCTGTATGCGAAATGGACGGAACCGCCTTTGAGCGTGTCGTCGTACATCTGTTCCACACTCGGTATAGATGAGGATAAAGTCTCATTCACGATCAACGGCAGAAGCCTCGGCCTAGCGAGCCAATTCTATTCCCCCGCCATCATCGTGGCCGATTTCGGGACAGGGTGGACCTATGATTCCGAGGAATCTATATTCTCCGGGTATATGGGCGGGACCCAGATAACTTTGAAGATCGGGATCACGGGGTGCACGGAAGGATCCGTCATCGGCGAAGTGTACGACGATCATCCCAGGGTCGGATTCAAGGCGACGGACAACATAGGGGTCAGCATTAGCGTGTCCGCAGTCGTCTGATTCCCATCCGTAAACGATTTCCGGCGGTCCGGATCCATATGTCCTGTTCCGGACCGTCTTATTTCATATCTCTTCCGAAACCCCGGGACGGTCTCGTTTGCGGGCTATGACGCAGATCCAGCTGCGCCCATCCTTCCTATATGTGTCCACGCTCCGGAATCCGGCCTCCCGCAGGTCGCTTTCCATCCATTCCCCGCTGTAGATCCTCATCCCGCTTATTCTCCTCGTCCACACATCGTCGTGCGGACCGCTGCCGTCGGTCTCGTTGCATATCATGAATCTGCCGTCCTCCCTCAGGGATCCCAGGATATGTCCAGACGAAGTCCGCACGGTTGGTCGATGTGTCGTCCGATGTTTCCGGTAAGAACATAACGTTGACCGTAGATGCCTGTAACATATCTGGAAAACTGACCGTCATCGGCGGTCACGTCTCGGCCGCCGGAGTGACCGTCTCCCTCGGACCGTACTTGGCAGTCACCGGTCCTGACGGATCCTATGCCCTCACAGTCCCCCATGGGATGTCGGGAGACATCATCGTATCCATTCCGGGATATTCGCAGATTACCGTGGCATCCGTCAAAGGTCTTTTTGCAGATATCTCCGGCAGGGACCTCGTCCTGAAGGCCAACGTATACAAGGTCGTCTTCAAGGGCTACGACGGTTCCAAAATATCGGAGGTATCCGTCCTCTGGGGAGATGTCCCGACAGTGCCAGACGATCCGTCCAGAGCATCAGACGGCAAGTATGCGTACACCTTTGCGGGGTGGTCCCCGTCAGTCGGAGCCTACGACGGCACCGTGACGTCGTACACGGCGACCTACGATGCGACGACCATCGGAAAAACGGGCGGCCATATGGGACATAACGTCGTCCTCTACGCATTCTGTACCGCATGTACCGCGATATTCCTGGCGGCAGGTGTAACCGGGAAGCGGGTGGGGGTCTGATGGGAAAGGTCCGGAGGAATCTCCTCCGGACCTGAGACCCCGTACCGGTTTTATATCCGGAACCCATGGTTCCGTACTGCAGTATGGTGATCCGATGGCGGGGGATACAAGGACGTTGGTCGTTTTCGATGTGGACGGAACCCTTACGGACTCCCGTCCGTCGATCTACGCGTCATACCGCCATGCGGCGATCAACGCAGGTCTCCCGATACCGTCCGACGACATGCTGGCACATCATCTGTGCGGAGGGCTTCCGGACAACGTCAGGGAACTCTTCGGGGTCGAAGGCGATGCCGCTTCGGAGGTCATCGGTCTGTACCGCAGGTATTATTCCGAGGAGTGCGTAGGTAAGGTCCCGCTGTTCGACGGTATGGAAGAGGTTCTGAGGGACCTCCGTTCCGAGGGATACTTGCTTTCGGTGGCCACCATGAAGATCGAGGATGTGGCGACGGAATTCATCCGCGGACTCGGTCTGGAGGACCTGTTTCTGACGGTCGCAGGTGCGGATGCCTCCGGTACCGTGACCAAGGCGGATATGGTCCGCAGATGTGCCAGAGAGGCAGATGCGGACATCGTCGTCATGATAGGCGACTGTCCTCAGGACCTGGAGGGTGCGAGACAGGCGGGGGCGGAATTCATAGCCGCCGCCTACGGGTATGGACTTCCGCCCGGAAAGTGCAAGGAGGAAGGGATACCGTACGTCCTCTCTCCTAGGGACATCCCTGCGGAAGTGGGAAGGATGAAATCCCGCCTCAAGGAATGAGCCAGTGACATTGGACGAGGCATTTCGGAGAGATGTAGGAATCGCACATCCCGGTTCGGGGAATCCTTTCATCTTTTAATGGTCGCCATATCCAAGGTCTCTGATGAGCTCGGGAAGATTCGTTCCAACACTGCACTAGATCCTATTGATGTCGTTTTCAAACTCCGCTGAATTATTCAAGGCTATGCCTATTTTTGGAACAATCGGTCTAAAGTCTGTCTTTTTACCAATTTTTTTCTTTTTCATTTCAGAGTCTATTGTCGCAGATACTCTTTTAGGATTTTTCAAATCATCCAGTATTTCCGAGATATCGAAGTGGAGAAGGATCCATAATTCAAATTTAGGATTTGTTATGTATGCCCTGTATCCTCTTTCTGTGCATTCTTTTACAAACCTTTTGTATTCTCCAACAGGGCGTGCATCGCTATCTACGATTATGCACACTGTATCGACGGCCTCTTCATAATGAATCTGATCGTTCAACAGTTCAAGGCCGTGGATGTCACATTCCTTTTGTATATGATCTATACATACATCTATAGCTTCGGAATAGTCCTTTACATTTCCTTCGAAATTTACTAATTTATTATTTTTTAGAACAACATGGAGCTATTTGGCTATGTTTTCTTTATGTTTTTCGAACTTATGCCCGAATCTGATCAGCGATTCGATTATTTTTCCTATCAGGAGATTTTCGGAATACTCTCCAGTCTTAAGCATATGGATGTATTCGTCTGTGAGTGAAATGAGTTTTATCGGATCGCTGTATCCGTCTTGCAAGGCATATCTTCCAAGCACCACTATGTCCACCATAGGTGTTTGAGAGTATTCCTTCTGTATTTCCGATACTGCTTCGAAATACTTCCTTTCGGTCACATACCCCTCTGAGATGATGAGGAATTTTTTACGTATATGCATTGGCTCCGATGCACGTTTGTTTTCTATCGCAGTTGTGGGCCTCATCATCACTCCAAATCGGGAAATATGCTTCTGAAACACGGTATCGCACCGTATCTTCCATCCAAGTATGCCTTATCGATGCGTCTGTCCTTTCTCTCTCCGAATGCTTCCAGGGAATAGATTTTCGATGTCCCGGCCGTATCTTTCTCTACGAACCAGATCTCATCCCTGCGTACAATATCCAGATCCATGAGCCTGGATTCGTGGGTGGTTACGATCAGCTGTCTTCTGAGATCTTTCGGGAGCGATTCGAAATCCCTTATGAATTTCTGGGTCATCTGAGGGTGCAGGCTCCTGTCGATCTCGTCCACGACATATGTCAGATCCTTCAGATCGTTCCCATTCAGCAGGGGAAGCAGCTCCACCAGTCTTTTCGTCCCATCCGATTCCTCGGTGTATTCGAACGATGTTCCGTTGTGGTCGAACATCATCTTTTTAAGTATGGGCTCTCCCGATTTTCCGACGGTCAAAGTGAATATTCCGGAAGGAGATCTTATGGTCCCTATGGGTTCGCTACGGTTCCCGATGTCCCGCATCATTTGTTCCAGGAGATCGGGAGGTATCATGTTGCTGCGGTCCTTTACATCCTCGTATCTTATTCCGGATATTCCCGTCCCATAATGCGGAAGGGTGTTCCCTGTGAAATCGGACAGGTTGCTGTTTATGTTGTAGTTGAGGGATGTTCCTGCTGCGACTATCCTGAGGGAGTTGGTGAACCATCTCATCAATCTGTTTATGATCGATAGTTTACTTCCCTCCCTCTCGGGAGCTTTCGACATGACCGTGATGAACGGAATCCATCCGACAGATCTGGCCTCCATGGAGTATACTTCGAAATATTTCGAATCCTCGTCCTGTAGATCCAGTTCTGTTTCAACGGCGTCTTTGGTCCTGAAGAATATCTTGCCATGCCTGCCTTTGTTCGACAGATTGTACAGCCATTCGGTCAATATCTCTCCGGACGACAGCAGTACTTCGAAACCATAGGCATACTGTGTCCCGTTCAGTTCCACGGTGTACTCGAATGCAGTGGCTCTTTTGGAGTTCTCCGGATCGATCCTGCAGTAATCGTTCTTTGGGATCGGGTATCCGAATATGAGGCCTCTCGAAGCGATCATCGCTTTGACGAGGTTGGTCTTCCCCGAACCATTGGAACCGAATATGACCGCTGTGCGGAGGATCCCCTGGTCTTTCATATCATACACATGGTCTGCGTGGTCGCGAGTACTTCCGGATACCATGGACAGGGATTGTTCCTTGTCGAACGATTTGTAGTTCTCAACTCTGAATTTTATCAGCATTTTTCCAGCCCATTCGATTTTTTCGAGAAGTTTAATCAAATATAGCAAGTATATGGTATATAATTGTTCTTTATATTCGAAAAAATCGATATCCCATCTTCACAAAAGCCTTACAGGAACAAATGTCGGCCATGTCTGGTACAGCTTTGTCTGAAATCGGGTCCATGCGATGGCACGGAATACTCCGGGAAAACATATAATCCCCCGCCTGTCATTCCACCTGCCATGAAGGCCGAAGAGATCCTCGCCACATATTGTACCGGAAGCATGTTCATACTCGAGAGACAGGATGTGGTCGTAGGGATACTCCAAGACAACGGTGTCAAGAAGAAGGATGCCGAGAAGGCGTATTCCATATTCAAGCAGAACCATCCGTTCGGATATTCGGGCGACGACGTCCCTCCCGTGGATACCGACATGTTCTTCCGTGCGGGGATGAGATACCTCGATGCCGCCGATGACCTCGTATCGTTCAAGAAGGCCTATTGGACGCTGTTCGTGGCCGCCGTGAGGGGACATCCCGAGGCCCTTTTCCGCCTAGGCATGCTCATGGGCGGGGAGTACGAGGGATGTCCGTTCACGGAGGTCAGGTCGGCCGTCAAGTTCTTCCGTAAGGCCGACGAGAAGGGACACCCCGATTCAAAACTCCATCTGGCACTTCTGATAGCGGACGGATTCCGTCCCGATACGGCCGAGGAGGCCATGTCCCTCATGGAGGCGGAGGTATCCGCGGCTGACGCCGGGGAGGATGCGGACACCCTCTTGGATGCCATAGCCGGTCTGAGGGGAGGGGATGCGGCACCCGCTCTGGAGAAGCTCGTATCCCTCTCGGAGAAAGGCGTCTCCGAGGCCTCGGTGATATTGGATGCGGTCTACCGCGAAGGATACAGGACGGAGAAGGATCCGGGACTGGCGGACCGTTATTGGAGGTCGGTATCCTTCTGATACCGCGTACCCTCTCATTCCAAGTTGAATATGTAGGACGTACGGTGACGGTATTCGTCACCTTTTCTGAGGACCGCCGACGGGAATTCTGGGTGGTTGGGGGAATCGGGACAGTATTGTGTCTCCAGACACAGTCCGCTCCATTTCCCGTATCTCGCACCGTCCTTTCCTTCCATCTCCTTAAGTCCGTTGGCCGTGTAGAACTGTATGGCGGGACAGTCCGTGACCACGTCCATCTCGATGCCGGTCTTGGGTCCCTTCACCTTGGCCGCCATGATGTCGTCCAATAGGTAGTTGTTGTCGAACCCGCCGTACCTTCTCATCCTGGTCCCGATGGCCCTCGGCTCCCTGAGGTCCAGGGGCGTCCCTTCGACGGATGCGATCTCCCCCGTGGGCAGGGACCTCCCTCCGAACACCGTGTGACGGTCGGAGTTGATCATGACGTGGTGGTCCTCCACCGTACCGTTCCCGTGCCCGTTCAGGTTGAAGTATGAGTGGTTGGTGAGGTTGCAGACGGTATCTCTGTCGGAATGTGCCAGATAGTCCATGGTCAGGCCCGAGTCGCCCAGGGTGTACTTCACCCTGACATCCATGTTGCCCGGATACCCCTCCTCCCCGTCGGCGCTCTGGAGGGACAGGGTGACGGAGCTTTCCGACGACCCTTCTATGTTCCAGATCCTCTTATCGAATCCCTTGTTCCCTCCGTGGATGTGGTCCGGGCCCCTGTTCCGGGAGAGTTCGTAGGTCTTCCCGTCCAGTTCGAACCTCCCCTCGGCTATCCTGTTGGCGAACCTTCCTATGATGGCCCCCATGCGGCCGGAGCGGGTCTCGTAGTCGATGACGTTCTCGTAACCGAGGACGACATCCACGTCGAACCCGGACGAATCCGGGACGTAGAGGTTCTGGAGGACACCTCCGTAGGTGAGGATCCCACAGCTCAGGTCCCCCTTCTCCAGGAAGACCATCTCCACCTCCGCCCCTTCCGAAGTCTTTCCGAATGACGTTCTCACGGCCGTCCCTCCTCAGTACCTCGCCTCGACGGTCTTCAGACCGGTCCCGAGGATCCTCCCTGCCTCCTTCAGCATGTCCTCGGTGACATCCCCGGGGACGTTCCTCAGCTCTATCTTGAACATGGCTATGGCACACGGCCTCCTGTAATCCAGACGGTCCAGCGACCCTTTCCTGCCGCAGCAGGGCATCGTCATGCCGAGGTCCGAGAAACCCTTCCCCTCCGCCACGTTCATGGCCTCGCCCCATGAATCGAAGGGGACCTCCTTCCCGCAGAACGGGCACACGATGCTTTCCAGGTATTCTCCGCAGTCTATGAACTTCGGAGAGCACCACTACTCGGTACACACATCGTTCGTCCCCGTCGAATCCGCCAGGAAGTCCATCGCATCCCCCAGCCTCATGGCGTCCGGGACGAACCGCGGGTCTTCCGAAGTGACTTTCAGTACACGTTCCGCCATATCAGTCCCTCTCCCTCTGCGCTATGAACCTGTCGGGCCTCATGGGGTCATGATGGTAGAACTGGCTGTAGAGCCAGTCGTCGTCGGCATCGGTGCCGTCGATGCGCCTCTCGAGCTCCCTCTTGGTCACGGGCATGACCTGAAGGCAGGTGACGTTCCTGCCGAGACCCATCCTGCACTGGAGGATGGACGTATCCTCTATGACCTCGGGGAATAGCAGTATGACGCCTTGCATGGTGTCCTGCTCCCTGCCCAGATCGATGATGTCCGTGGCTATGACGCCCATCCTGTTGGAGAAAGGGAACATGGCGGTCTCGGTCAATATCTGCCAATACCATAGCCAGTCGTCGGACCCCTCCTCGATCCTCACGGTGGGGTCGAGGAACATCATGTACTCGTTTTGCAGGGTGGCGGTCTCCCCGTATCTTACGCCCTCCCTCTTGGGCATCCTGTAGTCGCTCGCACCCCTGGTGCAGAGCTTCCAGAACGGATACCTTCCCGTAGGTGCGAACACTAGGATGTCTATGGGCAGCTCGGTCTCCGCCTTGTTGCGCATGACCGTGGCGGCCTTCTGACCGAAGCACCTCTCGAAGTGGTCGGTAAGCTTCTCCATTTCCTTCGCATTCATATGGACACACCGATTCGTTTTATCGGATTTATTGATTGGGTGTCGGGATCACGTATGGGCCGGTAGTACATACGGCAGTCTGGCACATTGTGCTGAGAACATGGGGCCCATGAAGGGGA
>ULUB01078021.1_pt1 | contig 12736 bp, 9 predicted proteins | sample 1958111 | NCBI WGS metagenome assembly ULUB01 (sample SAMEA4835749, study PRJEB28245) | human gut metagenome | biome: gut microbiome; material: fecal sample | place: Denmark | collected 2008
TCCAACTTGCCGCATATTGTCGCGCCAAATGGGCGCGACCACATAGTTGGTCTTGCGACCATAGTGGCTCTTTTCCGCAAGCAGGGGATTTCGCGCCTGCGGGCGCGAATCAGCACGCGCGCATAGCCTGAAAGTGCGCTCAACTCAATCGCGAAATGGGTGTCGAGAGGGTCGAAGACCCTTCGCGGAGTCCAGAGGCAGAGCCTCTGGTGGGGGCAAGGGGCAACGCCCCTCGGTTTCCCCTCAACTGCACAAAAAAAGCATCCCCGACAGGCATTGTCGTCCTGCCGGGGATGCTCTTATATTCCCTTATACTATTTCCAAATTCACCTGCGCCATCTGCTCGCGCCTTTTCCGCGCTTGCGTCCGCTCATTCCACTTAGCGTAGCGCTGCTACGCTGCGTTTCATTCGCGTTAGCCAGCGCGAAAAATTCGCTTCGCATCTTGGCGCATTCTCATTTGGAAATAGTATTACTTGCTCGAAAGCGTGTCCAGCTTCACCCAGCCGCGGCGGGTGACATCCTTCGCATAGGAGTAGTACTCCACCTGCGCCCAGCTGCCCTCAATCTGGCAGATAATCGCGGTGTCGCCCTCGTAAATCCACGACCAGCCGTACTTGCGGTATGTCGTCGACGGCCCGAAGTAGACCGCGCCGGAGGTAATCACCGTCCGCGTTTCGTTCAAATTCGTTTCCGTCGGGATGCTGTCGCTGCTCACATCCACGCGATTGGCGGGCGTGTAGGCGCGCATCCAGCCATTCGACGTGTTGAACTCAATCTGATACCACCAAATGTCGTTCTCGCTGTCCCACGCCTTGCTGATGACGTTGACGATATCGCCTGCGTTGTAGAACGAGCCGGGTTCGTCGAAGCGGTTGCTGGGGCCGGAGCGGGTCGCCGCCCGCTTCGTCAGCGCCGCCGCAACACCCTTGGAGGGGAATACAGGCTCTGCCGTGGGAGTCGGGGTTGGATCAACGTCCTTCGTGACCGTCGGGGCTACCGTCGCGCCAGTCGGCGTGGGGGTAATCCACTCCACCGTCGAGGTCGGCGTGACGGACGGCCGCGGGGTCACATAGGCGATGTAAGGCTTCGGGGTCGCGGTGGTGTAGGCGCGCGGAGTCGCCGTGGCGTGCACATCCGCCGCAAGGGCAATGTCCGAAATCGCCACGCCCGCGTTCCCTCTGCCCGCGTAAACCGTCTCGATGGTCAGGTCAATCTGCGTCACGCCGGTGTATTCCTCCGGCAGCAGCAGGCGCTGGTAGCCGTTTGACCAGTCGGCGCTGCTTGTCGTGGGCAGGAAAGCATCCGACAATGTGTAGCGGTAGGTCACGCTCTGCTGCCCGTAGGCATACCAGATTGTCACGGCGACGGTCGCGGGTCGGTCATAACTGTTGTAGTAGTTCTGGTTGTAGCAGTAGCCGCTGCGAATCCAGATTTCGCCGACGCTGGTGCCGCTGAGCCCGAGGGACAAGTCCGGCGCGGCGGCGCTGGTGCGAACCCACGCGGTGGCGGTATTGCCGTCGAGCAGATCAGCGGTCACATCGGTTTCACCGCTGTGCTCGGTGGCGGAGAGAATCGCGCTGGTCGCGACAAGCCCGCTGCTCGTCGCGGGAACGTCCGCCAGCACGGGAATGCAGATCGCTGCCGTCAGCGCGGCACAGAGCAGAATCTTCAAGGTGCGCTTCATGTTCATCATCCTTTCCGGATAGGGGGCGTTATCCTCCTGTCACTCATATAACGAACGACAGTGGGTAATTCTTCATCTGTTGCAAAATTTCCTCCAATTTTTTTGCTTTTCATGAAAAAAAGCATCAAAATCATCCATGCCCCCCCTTTTCAAAAAGCAAAAAACGTTGTACAATATGGAATGAAAGGTACTGCGTTCAGACAGTGCGTTTCTTTATCCTGATTTGTAAGCACTTACACAACGAAGGAGGACTTCTTTATGGAACTTCGGACGGCATCCTCTCCGCGCGACGTAAAGACGTACGACACGCAGCGGCTCCGCGAGGAATTTCTGATTGACGACCTGTTCCGCGCGGATGATATTAAGCTGGTGTACAGCCACATCGACCGCATCATCACGGGCAGTGCCGTGCCGGTGAAGGGTACGCTGGCGCTGACGGCGGGCGAGGAGCTGCGCGCGCAGTATTTTCTGGAGCGGCGCGAGCTGGGCGTCATCAACATCGGCGGCGAAGGCACAGTGACGGTGGATGGCACGGTGTACACGCTGCGCCACCGCGACGGGCTGTACGTCGGGCGCGGCAGCAAGGACATTGTGTTTGCATCCAAGGACGCGGCGAATCCGGCGAAGTTCTACCTCAATTCCTGCCCGGCGCACACGGCGTATCCGACGGTGTACATCCGCCCGGAGGACTGCGTGCGGCAGGAACTGGGCAGCCTGGAAACGGCGAATCACCGCACGATTTGCAAGTACATTCTGCCGGGGCAGGTGCAGTCCTGCCAGCTGGTGATGGGCATGACGAAGCTGGAGCCCGGCTCTGTGTGGAACACGATGCCCTGCCATACCCACGACCGCCGCATGGAGGTCTACCTCTATTTCGACATGCCGGAGGACGCGTTCGTGATGCACTTCATGGGTGAAGGGCAGGAGACGCGCCACATCATCATGCGCAACGAACAGGCGGTCATCAGCCCGTCGTGGAGCATCCACAGCGGCTGCGGCACGCAGGCATACACCTTCATCTGGGGCATGTGCGGCGAAAACCAGGACTTCGACGACATGGACGGCATCGCCATGAAGGACTTGAAGTGAGGGAGACCCAAGGGGCTTTGCCCCTTGACCCCAGCAGGGCGCTGCCCTGCCCCCGCCAAAGGGTCTTCGACCCTCTGGACTCCCATTCGCGCGATTGAGTTGAGCACACTTTCAGGCAGTTTCCGCGTGTTTATCCGCGATCATTGAAAGGAGATTTCCTATGAGCAATATGTTCTCTCTGGAGGGCAAAATCGCCCTCGTCACCGGTGCGTCCTACGGCATCGGCTTCGCCATCGCCTGCGCCATGAGCGACGCCGGCGCGACCATCGTCTTCAACGACATTAAGCAGGAATTGGTGGATAAGGGCATTGCTGCCTATGCCGAAAAGGGCATCAAGGCGCACGGCTATGTCTGCGACGTAACCGATGAAGCCGCCGTCAACGCGCTCGTCGCCAAGATTGAGGAAGAAGTCGGCGTGATTGACATCCTTGTCAACAACGCGGGCATCATCAAGCGCATCCCGATGTGCGAAATGACCGCCGAACAGTTCCGTCAGGTGATTGATGTTGACCTGAACGCGCCGTTCATCGTCTCCAAGGCGGTGATTCCGTCGATGATCAAGAAGGGTCACGGCAAAATTATCAACATCTGCTCCATGATGAGTGAGCTTGGCCGCGAGACGGTGTCCGCCTACGCCGCGGCGAAGGGCGGCCTGAAGATGCTGACCCGCAACATCTGCTCCGAGTACGGCAAGTACAACATCCAGTGCAACGGCATCGGCCCGGGCTACATCGCCACGCCTCAAACTGCGCCCCTGCGCGAGATTCAGCCGGACGGCTCCCGTCACCCGTTTGACAAGTTCATCATCGCCAAGACGCCTGCCGAGCGCTGGGGCGACGCGGCGGATTTGGGCGGCCCGGCGGTGTTCCTTGCGTCGGATGCGTCCAACTTCGTCAACGGTCACATCCTCTATGTGGATGGCGGCATTCTGGCGTACATTGGCAAGCAGCCATAACGGATGTGCAGGCATAGGGGAGAAAATGCCGCCCGCAAGGGGGCGGTTTGCGGAAGAAATGCGCGCAAAAACCGCTTTTTCTGCAAAAGCCCCTTGCGTTCCAGCGAAAAATGTGATAGACTGTAAAGCGTTGATTTCTCCCCAAGGAGGTTTGAAGCATGAGTGCATTTGGTGTGGTTCTGACGGTCATCATCACGATTTCCGCTCTGTTCATGATTTTTACGGTTCTGATGCAGAGCAGCAACGTGAAGGGTCTGGGCGCAATCGCCGGCACGTTCGACAGCTATTTTGACAAGCACAAGGCCAAGAGCGCGGAAGCGAAGCTGGCGCTGGGCACCAAGATTGCTGCGGCGATTTTCGTGGCCTGCTCCCTGCTGATGCTGCTGGTCAAGTAATCAGCGGTTTCGCATGACAAAATAGGGCTGACAGGAGACTGTTTAGCCCTTTTTGTCGTTGATGGAAATGTACGTTCTTCGCGAACAGTGCGATTGTGTTGCAGGGGTTTCGCTCCTGCGGGAGCGACAAGGGGGCTTTGCGATCGCCCCCTTGACTCCTTCGCACGCCCTTCGGAAGTTACAATTTGGTTATGTTGGTTGTTTTTGTTTAGTGGACGAATAGTACACGAACTATAGCAACTCTCGCTATAAATCAATATACATGGGTGCGCACCGAAGGTTTCCAAAGGGCGAGCGGAAAGCCCTTTGGTTGCGCCCGCAGGCGCAATTCCCCCTGCGAGAATCAAAATCAAGCATGAAATTGCCATCAACTGCACGAAAAAAGAGTAGGTGGACTTGCAACCTCCACCTGCTCTTTTCCTATTACTTAACCAGCTCGCAGAACTTGTCAATGTTCCCCTTGACAACCTCCAGACTGGAGCGCCAGAAGTCGGGATTCCGTACATCAATCCCCACGCTGGCAGCGACGTCGGCAATCGTGCCCGAACCGCAGGAACGCAGCAGACGGCAGTAATCCGGCACAAACGCCGCGCCCTTTTGCAGATACTGCGCGAACACGCCCTTGGCGAACAGCTCGCCGAACGCATAGGGGAAGTTGTAGAAGTTGTAACCGGACGAATAATAATGGCTCTTGCACGCCCACATGTACGGGTGGCGAATCTCCGGGTCAAGCCCGTCGCCGTAGGACGCTTCCTGCGCGCGCAGCATGGCGTCCTTCAGCTCGTCGACGTTCATGGCATGGTCGGCGCGCGTGTCGATGACTTCCGTCTCGAACAGGTAGCGGCTGTAAATGTCCACAATCGTCTGGTTCGTTTCCATCAGGTTGCCTTCCAGCAGGGACAGCTGCTCATCGGGGCTTGCGTCCTTGAGCACCATGTGCGCCAGCAGCTGCTCGTTGAAGATGGACGCGGTTTCCGCCAGCGGCATGGGCGTGTCAATCAGCGAGTACGGCAGCCCTGCCAAGCAGCGGTTGTGCCACGCGTGACCCAGCTCATGCGCGATGGTCGACACATCGGAGAAGCTGCCGGTGAAGTTCGTCATCACCAGCGAACGGTCAGCAAAATGCACGGGGGAGCAGAACGCGCCGCCGGTCTTGCCCTCGCGCGGGTAGATGTCAATCCAGCGCTGCTCAAAGGCGTTGTCGATGAACTTGCCCATTTCCGGCGTGAACTGCCCCATCAGGCGGACGAGCATCTCGCGCGCTTCCTCCACCGTGTAGGTGTGCACGTTCTGCCCGACCGGCGCAAACAAATCGTAGAACGGCAGGCCATTTTGATGCCCCAGCAGCTTCGCCTTCGCCTTCATGTAGCGGCGGAAGTGCGGCAGATATTCGCGGATGGCGGTCAGCATGGCGTCCAGCGTCGCGCGGTCCATGCGGGAGTCACTCAGCGTCATGTCCAGCACGGAAGGATACCCCTTCGCCTTGCTCAGCGTGCGCGCCTCCATTTTGACGGCGTTCAGGCAGTAAGACATGGGCAGCTCCATCTTCTTGTAGGAAGCAATTTCTGCCTCGTAGGCATCCTTGCGGACGGAGGCATTCGCGTCGTACGCAAGCCCACGCACGGCGGACAGCGGAATCTCCTGCCCACGGTAATTCGCCGTGTGGGTGGAATCCAGCTTGTCGCGCAGCTGGCTGAACGCGCTGCCGCCGGACAGGCTCATCTCCAGAATCCACGGTTCAACCGCTTCGGGGATGATGTGGTGCGCGTTCTCGGCGGATTCACGCAGGTGGAACGCGACCTTCTGCAATTTGGGCGACGCGGCAATCAGGTCTTCGAGGTTCGCAAGACCTCCGATATAGCGCGTAATGGCGCTGCTGACGATGCGGCTGTCGTTGAAAATCACGTCCAGCACGTTCAGGTACTTTGTCGCGTCGGCATTGTTCGCGTCCACCGCCTGCGTCAGGCTGCAGAACGACGAGAGCCGGTCGGACAGCGCACCAAGAACCTCCTGCTGGTCGGTGAGCTTCTCCAGCTTCGTCTGCGGATCGTCGCCGCCGTCCAGAATCGCCTGCTCGACCTTGATTTCCTCCGGAAAACGCTTCAAATCAGCCAGAAAAGCCGGGTCATCAAAGCCCTTGTAGAGATAGGACAAATCCCAATTCGGGTTCATGGGGGTTACGCCTCCTTAAAAGATATAGTCATTAACAAGATGATACCCCAAAGCGCGAACATTGTCAATGCCCGCTTGCCATACGCGGTGATTTTTCAGGTGTTCCGGGTCATGCGCGTCCACACCGAGGATGACGTCATTGTGCCATTTTCGGGCGTATTCCCAGAATGGCGCGGACGGATACCCCCGCGTGTGTCCCTCCATCTGGCTGTTCAGCCCCAGCAGATTGTACTCGATGGGCATGTGCTGTTCCTTTGCGCACTGGCAGAGCATGTCCGCCGCTTCCTCGCACGCGTGATTGAACTGGTCGTCCGTGCGGTGGCGCATGAACAAATCCGGGTGGGCGATGTAGCAGAACAGCCCGGTGCGCATGGCGGCGACTGCGGATTGGGCATAGCGCAGCACGCCCTCGTCTGTCTGGCACTCAAAGCCGATATACGGGTTGTCCTCCTCGCTGTCCGCGTAGTGCTGACCGAGGATGTAGTAGCCGATGCCCTGCTCGCGCATCCGCAGCAGATGGTCGTGATAGCGCGGGAAGTACTCGCTCTCCAGGCCAAGGCGGATTTCGAGCTGCCCGGCGTAGCGCTGCTGGAGCGCATGGACGGAATGGATGTAGTCCGTCAACTGGTCAAGCGGCATCCGAATCCCGCTGACGAAGCCGTTTGCGAACGGGAAGGGCGCGTGGTCAGCGAAGCCGAGCACATCAAACCCGGCGTCCAGCGCGGCTTCGACATAGGCTTCATCCGTGCCGACGGCGTGCTGGCAGCGGGATGTGTGCGTGTGAAAATTATGCTTCATAATTGCTCCTTGCAAAAAGATGCACCGGCGTATGTGGGCGGTGCATCTTTTGCCTGATTACATTTTTTGCAGATAGCGCTGGGTTTTCAGCGCTTCGAGGCACTTCTCCTTGCTGCGCTCAATGTGGCGGTGCATCAGCTTCTGGAAATGCTCCAAATCGCGCTGCTCGATATAGTCCACCAGCTTGTAATGCTCCTCGTGCGCCTGCAGCAGGCGGTTCTCCTGCGAAATCGCCATGGACGAGAAGCGCGTGATGTACTGGTCCTGCCCCTCAATGACGCGCAGAATGCGGTTCTGCCCGCAGATTTCGGTCATCTGGCGGTGGAAGGCGCGCGCCATGGGGGAAAGCGTCTCGAAATCGCGGCTTGCCATCACGTTGTCCATCTCGTGCAGCCGGTCGCGCAGGGCGGCGATATCATCCGCCGTCGCCTTTTGGATAATCGCGGGCAGCGTCAGCATTTCCAGCGCGTTGCGGATGGTGTAGATTTCCTCCACGTCGGCAATCGTGAACGCGCGGACGATCACGCCGCGCCGCTGTACATACTCCACCAGCCCGTCGCGCTCCAGCTTCCGCAGGGCTTCACGCAGCGGCGTGCGGCTGATGTGCAGGCGGTCGGCGTATTCTGTCTCGACGATGCGCTCGCCAGCGGGAATTTCCCCGGTGATAATAGCGTGCTTGAGCACTTCGTAGGCGATTTCACGAATCGGGCGGCTTTCCATCATGGGCTGGAAGGGGATGGCTGCCATAGCGAACAACTCCTTGTGGGTGGCTTAGAATCCGCCGCGTTTGTGTCCTTTCTGGTCAACACGTCCGCGGACGCAAAGTGCATTTTGTTTGCACTTTGTATACAAGAATAATACAAAAAGCAGCCCTTGTCAAGGGAAAAATCCATTTTTTCCGCAAAAAATGGCGAAAATCAAGGATGATTTTTCATTACCCCTTTTGTGTGCGGCGCAGGGTTTCGCCACTGCGGTGGCGACCAGAGGGCTTTGCGCTCGCCCTCTGGACTCCTTCGCCTTCCGCATCTGAGTATATTGGCAGTTATCGCGGCTTTTTTAGTTAGTACACCTTTCGTTCTCCTAAGCAACGATAAAAACCAAGAAACATGGGAGTGCAGTACGAAGGTTTCCAAAGGGCGACCGCAAACTTCGTTTGTTTTCATGCCCTTTGGTCGCGTCCGCAGACGCGAAGCCCTCTGCAACCAGAAAAAACAAGTCACATCGAAAGCAAAAATCACGAAAAAGGCGCAAAGAAAACCGCCTGCCTTCGCGCATTTGCGAAAACAGACGGCTTCAAAAGTCAAATCAGGCGAATGCAATTATTCCAGAATCTCACGCCGCAGCGCATTGACATAATCCAGCTGCTCCCACGGCATGTCCGCCTTGCCGAAATGACCGTAGTTGCAGTTTGCGCGGTAAATCGGGCGGCGCAGGTTCAGCCGCTGAATGATGGCGTTCGGGCGCAGGTCGAACAGCTTGTCCACCGCCGCCGCCAGCTGGTCGTCCGCAACAACGCCCGTGCCCATCGTGTCGATGAACAGGCTCACCGGGCGCGCGACGCCAATGGCATACGCCAGCTGAATTTCGCAGCGCTTCGCCAAACCCGCCGCGACGATGTTCTTCGCGATGTGGCGCGCCGCATAGGCAGCAGAGCGGTCAACCTTCGTCGGGTCTTTGCCGGAGAACGCGCCGCCGCCGTGCGGGGCATAGCCGCCGTAGGTATCAACGATAATCTTGCGCCCGGTCAGACCGGAGTCGCCCGCAGGCCCGCCGATGACGAAACGCCCGGTCGGGTTGATGAGATAGCGGGTGTCCGCCGTCAGCATTTCCGCCGGAATCACCGGGCGGATGACGTGCTCCATCATCGCCGCGTAAATGTCCGCGTGGGCGATTTCGGGGTTGTGCTGGGTGGAGATGACGATGGTATCCACCGCCACGGGCTGACCGTCCTCGTAGGCAATGGTCACCTGCGCTTTGCCGTCGGGCCGCAGCCACGGCAGCGTGCCATTCTTGCGCACTTCAGTCAGGCGGCGGGTCAGGCGGTGCGCGAAGGCAATCGCAGTCGGCATGTATTCCGGCGTTTCGTCGCACGCGAAGCCGAACATCATGCCCTGATCGCCCGCGCCGATTTCGTTGGCATCCTGCGTGCGGGTTTCCAGTGCGTCATCAACGCCCATGGCGATATCGGGGCTTTGCGCGTGGATGCTCGTCAGCACGGCGCAGGTGTTGCCGTCAAAGCAGAGGGGAGAATCATTGTAGCCGATGTCCAGCACAACGTCGCGCACGATGGCGGGAATATCCACCTTCGCCGTCGTGGTGATTTCGCCCATCACCATCACCATGCCGGTGGTGGCGCAGGTTTCGCAGGCAACGCGGCTCATGGGGTCTTGGGCGAGCAGCGCGTCCAGCACCGCGTCAGACACCTGATCGCACAGCTTGTCCGGATGACCTTCCGTGACCGATTCCGAGGTAAAGAGTTTCCGCATTTTTGTAGCTCCTTTCAGCTAAGCCAATAAGGGGATGGTTGAGAGCTGCAAAAAACCCGGCGTCCTTGCACACAAGGCAGCCGGGAATCAATCAGAAGCGATTGTCCTTATCTGTCAGTGCTGCTCTGGATAGAGCCTGTGTGCGCACTGTGGGAATTGGCACCACGCACCTGCGTGCCGGTTGCCGTGGCTTCATTGGGCCCGTCCCTCTGCCACTCGTGATAAGGGATATTACTTTTGCATCCGATATGCTACCACAATTCTGCCCGTCCGTCAAGGGCTTTTGCATCTTTTCTGTATTTTTTTCGGGAAAATTCACGATAAGAACGAAAGTTCTCTTGCATTTGCGGCAAAAATCCGCTATACTACATAAGCCGTTGCAATGACGACCGGGTCCTGTGCGATCTGTCGGTGTGAACCTTGTCAGGGCCGAGAGGCAGCAGCAATAAGCGCTGGGCGGATGTGCTGCGGGGTTGCTCAGTCTGAGCGGCGGTATCTTCTACTTGAATATCAATGGACAGGCTGCATGGGAAAGTGACTTCTCATGGCAGCCTGCTTTTTTTATCGGCACGGGATTGTGAAATGGTGGATGGCAAACAAAGCAAAAAACGCTGCGAAACTATTGTTTCTGTGCGGTATGTGTGCTATACTGACCATCGCGCAGAAGCGCAAAAAAGTTGGGAGGTATAACAATTATGCGGAAGTTCCTGTCCTTGTTTCTGGCTCTTGCAATGAGCATCGCCTGCTGCACGCTGGCAGCGGCGGAGGATACGGCAGAAGCAATGCAGTATACCGAAGAAAACATCACCATCGACGCGGGTGATCACCAGATTCCCGCAACGCTGACCGTGCCTGTTGGCGCGGAAGGGGAAAAGTTCCCGGCTGTTGTTATGCTGCATGGCAATGGCTCTACCCGCCACGAAGCGGGCAATGCCTATGATTATGCCGCGCTGGCAATGGCGAAGGCAGGCATCGCGACGATTCGTTTCGATTACATCGGCAATGGCGACAGCACCAGCGATTACATCGACTTCACCTATGACAAGGGTGTGGAAGACGCGATGAAGTGCTACGAATACCTCAAGACGCTGGGCACCATCGACATGGATCATGTGGGTGTGATGGGCTGGAGCCAGGGCGGCCGTCTGGCGCTGCTGACGGCTGCGCGCAACGAGGTGTTCACCTCCGTGCTGACGTGGGCAGGCGCTTACGATCAGAAGGGCAATGAGGAAGAACAGTACGCAATTGCCAAGGAAAACGGCTATTACGAAGTGACCTATGACTGGCGTGAACCGCTGAAGCAGTCTCCTGCCTACTATGAATGCGCGATGAGCATTGATTATCCGGCGGAAGTTGCTAAGATCAAGGTGCCGCTTCTGGCAATCAACGGCAAGGTGGATACGACCGTGGTGCCGGAAACCGCGCAGAAGATTGTGGATGCGGCGGTGAATTCCCCGGATGCGGAAGTGCTGCTGCTGGACGGCGCGGATCACACCTTCTGCGTCTTCAGCGGTGACGACACGGTGCTGAAGACCTTGGTGCAGGATACCATCGACTGGTTCAAGAAGACGCTGTAAGCGCAAAAAGTCAGCAAGGGCTGCGAAGAAGTGGAGAACATTCCTTCGCAGCTTTTTTTGCGTGTGTTTTGTACAAATTGTGTATTCCGACTGTACAAAAACGGAAAGCAAGGTATAATAATAGGAAAAACAAGGAGGTCGTGCAAACATGGAACTGAACGTGATTCGACAGGCAGACCCGCAGGTGGCGGACGCGATTGAGGCGGAACTGAACCGCCAGCGCTCGCATATTGAACTGATTGCGTCGGAGAACTTCGTATCCCCGGCGGTGATGGCGGCGATGGGCTCGTGCCTGACGAACAAGTACGCGGAAGGGTATCCAGCGCACCGCTACTACGGCGGCTGCGAATGCGTGGATGTGGTGGAAAACCTCGCCCGTGACCGCGCTAAGCAGCTTTTCGGCTGCGAGTACGTCAACGTGCAGCCGCATTCCGGCGCGCAGGCGAATACGGCGGTGTACTTCGCCATGCTCCAGCCGGGCGATACCGTCATGGGCATGAGCCTGTCCAACGGCGGCCATCTCACGCACGGCAGCCCGGTCAACCTGTCCGGCAAGTACTTCCATTTTGTGCCTTACGGCGTGGATGCGCAGGGCTATATTGATTATGACGCCATGCGCGCGCTGGCGCTGGAGTGCAAGCCGAAGATGATTGTCTCCGGCGCATCGGCGTACCCACGCACGATTGATTTCGAGAAGATTCGCGCCATCTGCGATGAGGTGGGCGCGCTGATGATGGTGGATATCGCCCACATTGCGGGGCTTGTTGCGGCGGGGCAGCATCCGTCGCCCGTGCCGTATGCTGATTTCGTCACGACGACGACGCACAAGACGCTCCGCGGCCCGCGCGGCGGCATGATTATGTGCCGCGAGCAGTATGGCAAGGCGATTGACAAGGCGATTTTCCCCGGCACGCAGGGTGGCCCGCTGATGCACGTCATTGCGGGCAAGGCGGTCTGCTTCGGCGAGGCGCTGAAGCCGGAATTCAAGGACTATCAGGCGCAGATTATCAAGAACGCGAAGGCGCTGGAAGCCGCGTTCCGGGCGGAAGGCATCAAGATGGTGTCGGACGGCACGGACAACCATCTGCTGCTGCTTGATTTTTCCGGCACGGAGATGACGGGCAAGCGGCTGGAGACGCTGCTGGAAGAAGCGAACATCACGGTGAACAAGAACACCGTGCCGAACGAGACGCGCTCGCCGTTTGTGACCAGCGGCGTTCGCGTGGGCACGCCGGCAGTGACGAGCCGCGGCTTCAAGGAAGCGGACATGGCGAAGGTCGCAAAGTGGATTGCGCGCGTCGTTCGGGAAGGGGAAAATGCTGTTCCGTCGGTGAAGGCGGAGGTGGAAGCCTTTATGAAGGGGTTCCCGCTGTATGTGTGACGGGGTTTCGCTCCTGCGGGAGCGACGAGGGGGCTTTGCGCTCGCCCCCTCGACCCCTTCGCAGTGCACACTCCCATGCTTTGGGGTTTCATATTTCTTTGCTATATAGAGCATCTAACCCGAACCGCAGGTTCGCTGGATAAACACGCGGACACCGTATGCAGTCGTCACCAACTGAATCGCGCGGAAGGGTCAAG
>ULUB01015474.1_pt1 | contig 12671 bp, 16 predicted proteins | sample 1958111 | NCBI WGS metagenome assembly ULUB01 (sample SAMEA4835749, study PRJEB28245) | human gut metagenome | biome: gut microbiome; material: fecal sample | place: Denmark | collected 2008
CGCCTTCCCTGACGGCGCCGTACATGAATTTCTCGTTCGGCTTGGCAAGCTGGGAAACGATACTGCGGAACACCATCAGGATACGTCCGCTGTTGACCTTTCCGTTATGTTTGGAAAAATCGTTTTCATAAATCTCCACCAATTCCCGCTGTATCTCTGATATTTTCGCCGGATCTTTATACTTGACCCACGATGCAACGCACTCCGGCATTCCCCCTATAATCAGATAATTGTTGTAAGCATCGGTCAGTCGATTGTGGAAAATCTCTTCAATCTGCTGACCCTTTTCTATGCTCTCGTAGAAGGCATAGAGAGCCGGATCAGTGGCATCCAGAAATTCGTCAAAGGTCAATGGGAAAACATCAAGCAGATTTACCATGCCGACCGGGTAGGATTTCGGCTGTGCCAGAAGCGTTCCGAGCAGACTTCCGGCAGCAATCACATGATATTCGTTCGCTTTTTCCTTGAAATATTTCAGAGTGTTCAGCGCTTCGGGGCATTCCTGTATCTCATCAAAAATGATCAGCGTATTGCCGGGCTGAATTTTGCTCCCGGAGATCATGGAGAGAAGCTCGATGATCCTTGCGGGATTCTTGTTCGTTTCAAAAATGGACTTCAATTCGTCTTCTTCGTCAAAGTTAAAATAGACGAAATTATCATAGCAGTTCTGTCCGAATTCCTTCATCAGCCAGGTCTTTCCGACCTGTCTGGCACCGCGCAACACCATTGGCTTGCGTTCGGGATCAGCCTGCCATTTTTTCAACTCTTCCATTGCATTCCGCTTCATAAAATCACCTCTTCCGCCTTCTCAACCATAGTATAACACATTTTTATGAATTTTTCAAGACATATTTCACACATTTTTCTGAGCATTATTGATGATAAAACACACATTTTTCTGTAATTCGAGGCGATTTGAACTTAACATTTCAACAAATACAAGAAATCAAAATGCGGTCTGTATACTTCACACTCAGATCGCTCTTTCATACTTCAATATACCTAAAAATGCAAAATTCTACGCATTTCCTATGAAAATCGACAATTCCCTATTGCATTCATACGATTTTTATGCTATACTTATTATGTATAATTGTATCTACCGAACAGGAGTGTAAGAAATGCAAGATATCATGCAAAACCCGGATCGTTGGTATTCAACCAAAGAAATCTGTGCCTATCTCGGCATCAGCCGCGATACCCTGCTCACCTGGATCAGCGAAAAGGGCCTCCCTGCACATAAGATGGGACGCAATTGGAAATTCAAAACCGCCGAGGTCGACGAGTGGGTCAAGAGCGGAAAAGCGGGAGAATGATAACAAACCATATTGAGATAAAACATAAAATGGAAAACAAGAATTCACCGAGATGCTGGGACAGCTTCATGTGGCACTGATGCAGATCGCTCTGTCCGGAAAGGAGAATCATCATGCCGGTTCTGACGCTGATCAGGTATAAACACAACGCCGACTTTCACCCGTCAGTGATGGGAAAGGTGATCGCCTACTGCCTGCAACCCAACAAAACAAAACTCCGGGAGGAAGTCTTTTCGGTCACGGGGCAGAACTGTGTCCCCTCGATTGCCTGCGAGCAATTTTTGTCTACCAAGGCATCGTGGGGCAAGACGGACGGTCTTTGCTTCCGCCATTATGTGCAGTCCTTTTCACCGGACGAAAAGATCTCCCCGATGCAGGCAAACGAAATTGCAAAGGAGTTCGCCGAAAAAGCATGGCAGGGTTACGAGGTTCTGATCGCCACCCATGTCGATCGGGCACACATCCACTCACACATGATCGTGAACACGGTGCATCCCGAAACGGGAAAAAAACTGCATGAATCGCCCGACAACATCAAAAAACTCCGTGACCTCAGCGACGAGATCTGCCGCTCCCACGGGCTTTCCGTTCTTCCGCCGTACCAAAAGCCAAAGGTGCAAGGCGTCGGCAACGGCGAATACCGCAAGGCAATTCAGGGAGACAGCTGGAAGTTCCGGCTGTGCGGAGCGATCTGTCTTGCAATGGAAAGAAGTCTTTCCCGCGATGACTTTATCCGAAATATGCAGGCGCAGGGCTACGGTGTGCGGTGGGAGGACGGCAGAAAAAACCTCACCTACACCTGCTTTTGCGAAAAGCAATTCAAGGACGGCAGTTATCGTAAGTGCCGTGACAACAAATTACACGATGAAAAATACCTGAAGGAGAACATGGAATATGAATTTACAATCAGGCAACAGATGCTCGCGGCTATCACCGGAGGAGCTGACCCGGATGAATATGCCGATGCAGATACCCGAAGAAATCGCGCCGGAAGCAGGGCTTCCCGAGTGGATAGACGAAGCACTTTCGGATATGGAACAAACCATTTCGACATTGACCCGGCAAACAAAACAGATGCAGGTGACGCTAAAAGAGATGGAAGAACAACGCAGGAAGGACCTCCACACGATACAGAATCAGCAGGAGGAGATGAAAAAACTCCTGCGGGAGAAAGAAGAACAGGTTGGGAGGATACTCGACCGAGCCTCTCAGCAGATGGAAAAATCCGCTTTGCGGGACGCGGCAATCTGGTGGCTTCGTCTGCTGCTCACATGTCTTCCGTTCATTCTCGTCTTGCTCTTGGCGGTCTTTCAGGGCTGGCTTCCGCTGTTTCGATGATCAGAAGCGGCGATCCCGACGAGAGCGAAGAAGCCAAAAAGGGACGCGAGTCAAGAGAAAACGGTTCGGCACTCGGTGCCCTGATCGGCACCGCAATCGGCGCTGTCACCGCGATAAATGCCCGGTGCAGCAACGAAAATACCCAGGAGGGACAAGCTCCCGATATAGTCCAAACGCCCGACATTGGCGAGGACGAAGGCGAGAGCGAACACCCCTTTGAATTATCTGTGTAAAATGAAAGAGAGGAATTGAATGATTTATAACCACAATATTTTCAGAAACTATCCCGATTCCATGACGCTGAAAGATGTGGCAGGCGCACTCGGAATCAGTACAAAACTTGCCTCCCGCTTGGTACGGGAGGGAGAGATTTTCGGTGTGAAGGTAGGCAGAGAGTACCGCGTCGCCAAGACTACCGTAATGGAATTTATACAGGACCGGCGCACGCCCGACGGGTATCAAAAATGTGTTGGTTCTGTAACTTCGAACCCCAAGGTCTGGACTTCCGGCAAGAAAAGTGATATGCTGTGTGTTACCGGAGCAAAGGAGGCATGAGAATGGAAAAGAAAAAAGTTCTGTCCGGCAGTGTTCAGGAAAAGGGCGGCAAACTGTATGCCGTGATCGGTTACACCGACCCCATCACGGAGAAACGGAAAACCAAGTGGATCGGTCTCGATCTTCTGAAAGGCGAGAAAAAGGCGGTCGTCAATAAGGCGCTCCGCGATGCGATCGACAGGTTTCAGGAGCAGCACGAAAAAGAGTGCCGTGGGATACTCTCCCCGGAAAGCTGTTCCTTTCTGGATTTTCTTCACAGCTGGCTGATCAACGTAAAAAAGCCGAATGTACAGAAGTCCACATATGACGGATATGAGGAGCTGATCAACCGCAGAATCACAGCGTTCTTCGGTGACAAGCTCACGCTCGGGGATATCAACCAGGTGCGGATCAATGAGTTTTACGCTTCCATCCGCGCCGACGGTTGCAAAGAAAAAACGGTATTGGAATATCATAATCTCCTGCACGATGCCTGCGGTTGGGCGGTTCGGCAGGAGATTTTATTATCCAATCCCTTCGACCGGGTGGACAGACCGACGCCGAAAGAGTACAGCGCTTGCTACTACTCACCCGAACAGGTGCAGGTGCTGATGGAAGCCGCAAAAGGTGAACGGCTTTATATTCCGGTCATTCTCGCCGCCTATTACGGACTGCGCCGCAGTGAAGCGGTGGGGCTTATGTGGAGCGACATCGATTTTGAAAACAAACGCATCTATATCCGTAACAAGGCGAGTGAGGTCAAAAAAGACGGCAAATTGCAAACCGTAATCACCGATGAAATGAAGACCGAATCCTCCAAACGGGCGCTTCCACTGCTCCCGGAGGTGGAAAAGATCCTGCTGGAACACCGGGAAATGCAGGAGGAATACCGCCGACTTTATCGCAGGGACTACTCAAAACAGTACCTCGATATGGTATGCGTTGATCCGCTCGGCAATCTTATCCGACCGAACTATATCAGCGAGTGCTTTCCGAAAATGCTAAAAAAGAACGGTCTGCCGCGTATCCGATTCCATGACCTGCGTCACTCCTGCGCCTCCATGCTGATCGCGCACAAAGCGGGCATGAAGCAGGTGCAGATGTGGATGGGGCATAGCAGCATTACGACCACGATGGACACGTATGGGCACCTGGACGATTCCGCAAAGATCGAACTCGGAGAAACCATGACCGAACTACTGAGGAGAAATAAGGATACGGAGGAACAAACAAATGAAGCCAGACGAAATCACAAAGGAGCAGCTTTATAAATTGCTCCATGTCTCCAAACGCAAAGCGAAATGGATGCTTGATAAGGGCATCATCCCGTGCGTGAACCGCGGGACAAAAACGCACACCTATCTCATCCGGATGGAGGATGTGCAGATATACCTTGAGCGCTCCGACGCGGAGCGGAGCAAAGAGATTCCGACGGGACACTTCAATGCAAAGCCCGCAAAAAGCCACAGAAAAAGAGAAGCCCTCCCGCCGAGAGAACTGCGGGAGGAGGACAGACGGGCATTTGCCGGATATCTCAACGAGTTGCTTGCGGATGTGCCGGATGACCTGTCCGTCCTGCAAGCCTCCACCCTGACTGGGTACTGCGTTAAAGCGCTCCTTCGCTGGATCGCAGACGGAACACTTTATGCCGTGCGTATCTGTTCGCAGTACCATATTCCAAAGGTCAAGCTGATCGAGTTCCTGTGTAGTGAGGGGATGGTGAAAAAGTCACTGAAACACTGTGAAATGATACGAGCATTTTACAGAGAATAACTTCCGCGAGGGGCTGAAACTGCCCCTCATTTTTCTAATGTTTTTTTCTGATTTTTCAACCTCGAAAAAGAAAAGTTCCTTTTGCTCAATGGAGCAGCCGGGTGTCAGGTGCTCTATTAATATTCCTCATCTTCACGCTGGCGGCGATTTTCTTCCTCTTCGGCTTTTCTTTTTTCTTCCTCTTCTTCACGCTTATATTCGCTGTCGTCCCAATTATAGACGTATTCGCCTTGGTCGTAACTGTACCCGTTTTTGTCTATGTACTCGTATTCACCCGTATCGTAATTAAAACAGTATTTCGTCATTCTATCATTCTTCTCCTTTCAACGAAATGATTTTGTCGAACGTCTCATTCAATTCTCGCAAGAGCTCTTTAATCAATGGCGTTCCGTATTTGCTTTCCACATGAATAATATTGGTCACAAAACCAACGTACTCGTGTTTTGCAGGGTTATAGAAAAATGAAACGAGATTATTATTCGAGTCAAATCTTAAATTGTATAGAGTCTGCTTCATTAGATAGTCTTCCATGTTGGTAGAATCGAATCCAAACGATTCCTTCTGATACTCGTATGATTTATCGATCAGATTTGTCAGCGTTTCAAATGACTTTTTATTGTGTGAGATCGCTCTTCTGATACACAATTCCACGGAATCGGTTCTGCCATTTGTCAGCATTTCTTCAATAACATCAGCAAGATATGGAAAGAGGAAGGTATTATCTTTTTTCTGCTGATTCTTTACTATGAATTCTTGAGAATAATAATCTATAATTTGATCGTTTGACAAAGCAATAGCACGAATCAAATCAATATTCTTTCGACTCTGTAAATCAATAGCCGGATAACCGACCATGTTGGCTTGATGCATTTCGGGGATCTCTCGAGCAAGGAGTGAATCCAATACGTCGAAATCTTCATTTTCTATGGCAAGTGCGATCGTTTTTATACGAAGCTCGTCCTGATACTGTAATTCCAAGGGTGTGTGCGTATCTATATACCCGATTTCACGCCTTTTAACGCTGGTTCCCGCACCGTATGTAAACCCAAAATGTTTCCATTCCGACATATCAACAAACCAAATAAACTTCTCATTTATGAGATATTTAATAAAGTCGTAGTTCTTAAACTTGAGCGCATAGTCGATCACCGACTTGCAATATTCGTCGCAATTAAGAAACAGCTTATCTTCGCGCTTCATATAGCGTTCCCAAACCTCTCGGTCATGAGAGAAGGCTATATCGTAGTTGGTCATATGGCTACTAATCGGCAAATGCACTTTTCCTGCAGAGAGGATTTCTTCGCACGATACCTCCAATAATTCGGTCACGTAGGGCAGATCATCGACCTGAATCCTCTTTACCCCTTTCAGAATTTGAGAAAAACGGTTAAGAAGCTTTCGGATCTCTTCATCGTTTGTCGAGCCGTCTCTCAGCTCAAGATAAGCTCTGCAAAATCTGCGGATAGAATCGTATTTTTTAAGAATAGTCTGTCTTAAGTAAATCCCGATCTTACGATCGTCTTTTTCCAACGTAAACATAAATGATTCCTCCTTTTTCCTTTGCCTAATTATAGCATAGAAACAGAGCCTCGTATATCCTTGTTTTGTGTACACGATTTGTGTGCATATATTATTCAATGCCGAAATGTACACTATTCGTGTATATTATAATCCAACTTGCACCGTTTGTCAATCCGCAGAAAAAAGTTGCAAATGTCACTACTTTCAACCCGTTTTTAAGCAGAGGAACATATCTTTCATCTGTGGGCTTCATTACAGTGCCTTCGAATACCCCAGAAGGCAAAAAAAGAGTGCCAAAGGCACTCTCGTTTGGCGGAGGGAAAGGGATTCGAACCCTTGTGAGATTGCTCTCAAACGGTTTTCAAGAAGTTGCACACCCGTCCCTACTAATCCCGGATAATCTTCAAAACGCCCCAAAATTCACCTCTTTCTCGCGCTTTATCGGGCATCTCCCGGAAAATTGCGAGAAAAATGCGAGATAGATGCGAGAAATTCTTGCATCACAAATAAACATGAGACCTCGCCTCAGCAAATGTCTTCCATAGCACTGTCGGCAAACAAAGGAAAGGAAGACAAAGCAATGACAAGAGAAGAAAAGATAATTGAACTTGAAAGAATGTTTAAAAACTGTCCCGAAATGCTGAGTCCGATTAAGGTCAGTCGCTGGACTCCGCTCGGTAAAAATCGAGTTTATGAACTGATTAAATCAAAAGAATTGAAATCATTTATATATCAAGGTGCCTACATGATTTCCAAGGTGGACCTCCTTGAATACCTGGCTGATCACAGTGAGGAACAAGGAGTACGCCATTACAGGATTAAGAATGGGGGACAGTCATAATGCAAACGACAATAAAAGAACAGCTACAAAATACATATCCACCGATTCTGTCCTTAGAAAACATCAGAGTGATCCTCCGGATAAGCAAGCGGAAAGCGGCTTGGATGCTGCACAATGGATATATCAAATGCACCATCAATGAAAAAAAGACGCGGAATTATCAGATCAAGAGAGAAGACCTGTTTGAGTATATCGACAAAGCGGAAAGATCAGATCCCTCCATCCAACTCCCTTCTGGTTTATTCTCATCGAGAAAAACCAAAACGCATCGTGAGGAATCATCGGTTATAGCTCCCTGTATCATCCATCAAAAGCCATCAGACGATTTCCGAGATTGGATATCGGATGAGTGGTATGACATTGAAGAAATGCTCCCTCTCAAGGATGTCCCAAAACTAATAGGATATAATTCGAAAACAATCCAAAGATGGGCTCACCAAAAAACATTGAAAACCGTGTGGCATCAAAACCACTTATTCACCACGAGAGATTGGTTGATTGACTTCCTGGCAACGGAAGGATATAAGGTTCAAAACAAGTCCCTGCTCCACACCCGGCTTCTCCTTCAATACTACAATCAATGACTGCGAAAACCTCATGCCGATGCTGCATGAGGTTTTTGCTTTGCCTACATAGCGTTGCTATGAATCTAACCGAGAGAAGAAGTATGAGTAAAAGAAACACATCAAAGATACTGATTATCGTTCCGCACGGTGTCCGCATTCAGTTCATCAGAAAAAAGAAATCTATCAATGGCAATAGGATCAAAACGATCAAACCATATTATCTGAATACTTCATTGGTTGATGAAAACGGCGAACCCCTTGTCGAAAGAGATTTCGAAGGTTAATCATTCCCTGCTGATTCGCGCAAAAACTTACTTGCAATGATTATTTCGATCCCAACTAATCAAGCCTGCAGTGGTAAATGTAGAATTGCAGGTACATATCAAGATACATTTATTGACTTCCAAAAGCGAAATGAAAGCCTTCTACCTACATAGCCAACCCGTGGCTAATCTAATTCATTTTCATTTCACTGACAAATTGGAATTTGTCATTAATAATATTTGTCTATCCCACCGTATCCCACGATCACTTTTCCTTCACGAGTCTTTTTAATAAAGCTTTCAAGGCGTTTTTTGAACTCGTCGGGGCGTTTTCTTGCCGCATCTATATAGGCAATGCGGATACGCTTGTACGGCTTGGATAATTTCTCGTAGTTTTTCCACGCAACCGTATCTGCTTTTAGGGCATCGAGTATATCGCTTGGGAAGATATACGGAGCGCGAATGATGGGAAATACAGCTTCTCTTACGCTTGGGTGGAGCATTCCACGCTCTTCAAGCCATATCAGCCGTTCAATATTCGGTCGGGAATACGGACTGCCTTTCTTCCTCGGTGTGAACCGTTGTGCACGATGCGTAGGATCAATATGCTTAATTGTGCTATCGATCCAGCCAAAGCAAAGCGCTTCTTCTACTGCATCGTTATATAAAAGCGACTTATCGCCCGATTCCTTCATAGGAAAAACAAGCCATATCTCGCTTTCCGTTTCAAAATTTTCAGCGAGCCACTCACGCCATATTTCTCGCTCGCTTGTGTAAAATGTTTTCATCATTTAATCCTATAAATTGGAATTGGTCAGTTTATTCGCTGTCAGTCTGTTCTGCCTTTTTGTATTTTCTGTATATCTTAACACTCAATGCTCCAAGAATAACAGGAATGGCAATATGAACATAGGTTATAGACGAATTTCCACCAATCCTCATCCACGCAAGGCTAATGGCTAACACAGTAAAAACTACTGCAATTCTAAACGCTATCCACTTCTTCATACAATCATACTCCTTTGTCAAATTGGAATTGGTCAAAGCGACATTATCAGCATAACAGCGGTTGCAACAATCACAACTGCCTCCAAAATGCTGACAAGGGTAAATGCCCTCTTTGAAAATCTGTTCTGCTTATACTCTCCATAGGTGAAATAGAGAGTGAGTGCCGAGAATATCATAACAATCAAATATAACCAAGTCATACAATCACACTCCTTTGTCAAATTGGAATTGGTCGATATTACACCTCATCGTTGTAATACTTGGTTATCAAATCGGCAATATCCTTTGCGACTTCTCGGACTTCAAATAGTTCGTGTTCCCAAATGTAAATTGCGGATGTATCGGTTTCACCGTTGTCAAGGACACGATAGCAGTAATAATCACCGCAACCATTGGTCGCAAAGAAAACAAAACGATTGACCTTTTCTTCAAATTCATCGGGGTCAAGATATTCGGGGAACATCTCTCTGTTTCCCTTTACATGGCTAATAATTCTTTCTGCTGAAAGCAAAAGCCAATTGTCGCCATTGGTTTCTCGTAGCATTGCTTTGAGTTCTTTTGGAAATGTAAATCCCACATATTCTTCGGCTCGCTGTATTTCTTCTTCGGGACAAGGTTCTTGCACATTTGCCCATTGATTGCCTGCTGTCAGTTTTTCAAGCAGCTCCCTATACATAACAACACCTCGTTAAATTCCAATTTATCAGCGAGTTTATTATATCACAAACAGCCCTCCAATTCAACCTCATTGATGTAAACAATCGTGAATAATCAAATAATCCTTCTACATAGCCAAATGCTTCTCAGCCGAGCGTTTGGCTTTTTTATTTGCAGAAAGGATGATAACAGATGAATGCAATTATTTCAAACGGCGACTACACAGCCCATGTTCAGCTTCCAGTAGATCGAAAACAGTTGGCAGGTGCTCTCTCGTATTTGGGTAAAAATCACGCAAGTGCTTACGACATCAAATACAATGAAGAATCCGACCAAGGTCTCTCGTTCACGCTCGACTGCCGTGGTGTTGTAGAAAATGCCATCGCCAAAGCAATCCCCACAGGCTTCCGCTTTCACACGTTCAATGACACTATCGCTCTGATGCACAGCCTCCCCTATCAGAGCAGACGAGAGTTCGAGAACACTGTGAAGGTCGAAGGTCTTGCTTCCTACGAACAGCTCGATAAAATGCTTACCGAAGCCTACCCTCAATCGGTTACAACCAAATACTATTGTCCGCTTACCATTCAGGTTCACGGAACAAACAGTTGGGGTGAAGTCGATGAGGACGGATACGAGGAAGATGCCTCCTTCGCAGCTCGACATGAGGATGTCATCCGTCAGCGTTTGGCAGAGTATAACAGCATCGATGAAAACAACATGGCTGAATACTTCGACGGAAACAATGGCGTGTCCGAAAAGCTACGTTCTGCCGAATGGGGCTTCGAGCGTAGAAACGGCGAGCTCTACGGATGCATCACCGTACAAACCGCAGGCCCCCTTACAGAGGAAGAAGAACAGGATCTAAAGGAGTGGATCTCGGGACAGAACTCAGACGGCATTGGCGAGGGATTTGAGCAAAGAGAGATCTACTTCGAGGGTGGACACCGGGGTGCTTTCATGTACGTGAGCCTTTGGAGTCCCGATGATAATTATTTCATCGATAACCAAGACGAGTTCGAGGATCGCCTCATGTCTGACGGTATGACGATGGGTGGTATGTGATGGCTCTTGCTTGACTTACTTGCAGAAGCGGCAGATCTGATTGAAACCGCAGCGGTATGAGGTGTGTATGAAAAACAATGAGATTGCAGAAACACTTTTGACATCTGCAAACGAAAACGGTTTGATCAATACATTGTATTCGGCATTTGGAAACAACATCAATACGAGCATTGCTTTCAGTCAATCGGCTTGTGATGCCGGCATTGACTCCATCGAGTTTTCTGTACGGGCAAGTAATGCGCTGAAACGAAGCGGTCTCATGACGATTGGCAGTGTCATCGATGCAATTTTGAATGATGAGCTTCTTCGCGTTCGAAATCTCGGAAGAAAAAGCTATAACGAAATCAAAACAAAGATATTGCTTTACGGGTATAAACGCTTGACTGAGCGGGAAAAGATTGCTTTTTTCTATTACTTGGTCAGCAACAATACGCTATTGAGTAGGTGAGGTTATTATGGATCTGAATGGAGACGGAAAACACGATTGGCAATACGATTATCTGACACAGAAAATGATTGACGGTGATTCTTCGGATAAGAACTCAATGTCCAGCGGACACATCACCGACCATGGTACGCCTTTGGGTGTAATCATATTTATCATTGTTGCCATTCTTTGCTTTTCAGCATTATGCATGGGATATCCGGGTGCAATCGGTTCACTGATAGGCATTGGTATCGTGGTTTATTTCATTGCAAAATGGTTGTTTAATTGATACTTTTATAGGAAGGGAGCTTCGATTTATGTCACGTGGGTTGTTCAGAAAAACATCGTTTAATAAAATAGTCGGAGCTTACCGTTCCCAATGGAAGCGCTTTTGGATGCGTCTTTTCACCTTTGGTATGTACGGCAGAAAAGGAATGGGCTGGTGGAACAACCCGAAAAAAGCTTGGTATAACTTCTGGTATCACCGTACATCCATCAGTATTCCTCGTCTGCTTGGTTACAAACCGTCACGGCTTTCGCTTTTTTGTGCAATGCTTGTTGCATCGGTTGCGAGCGTTTTTGCGGCACCTGTGGATGCAACACGAGCCGGTATAAAAGCACATAAGATCAAGTCTGATCGAAAAGCCCGTGCGAAATCTACAACCACAGGGTCGTCCTCGTCAACAAGTCATAGCAACGGAAACTCGAACAGGAGTACATCCGGCAATACTCGCACATCTCCTGCTTGTGAAAGCGGTTTTTCAGTAGCTACATCAGAATCGACAAACGCCAATACAAGGCAACAACATAACACTTCCGGCAATCCATCGAATAAATCGTCCCCGTCAGGAAGAAGCACGACTGCAAAATCACAGAACACTTCGACAACTGAAAAGCCGAAGATCACATATGCTCCAACGATCGCCCCTGCAAAAGAAGAAAAGCCCAATCAGACAGTTGCGTTCACATCTGCTGCGTACAGTCATGAGCCTGTAAAGCCCGTAACCATACCGGAACCCGAAGTGAAAGAGCCTAATGAGAACACTCCGAAATCCAAGCCAAAACACGAAAAAGATCAGTATATCCGTAAGCGAATGTTCATCGCAGGTTCTTCCTATTGCGACAAAGCTGTTTTAGAGAAACTGTCAGTTGGCACATATTTTGAAGTTGTTGCCGAACCCGACAATCCTCATGATAAGGATGCGGTCATGCTGAGGTATGATGGAAACAAAATCGGTTATATTGCAAAGAAAGATAACACCCCATTCATCATTTGCCTTCGCCTCAATCGAAAAGTATATGGCGTGATAACCGACATCATAATGCTCATGTACGGTAAGGAAGCAAGCAACCGAAAACAAG
>ULUB01059315.1_pt1 | contig 12646 bp, 8 predicted proteins | sample 1958111 | NCBI WGS metagenome assembly ULUB01 (sample SAMEA4835749, study PRJEB28245) | human gut metagenome | biome: gut microbiome; material: fecal sample | place: Denmark | collected 2008
AAATCGAGCAGAGCAACCTTGGCGAGATGAACTTCTCCGGGACTCAATTCAAGAATACGCTTTTCACTTTTACGACGGAACATAATTCACACCTCCGTTTTTTCTTCATTGTACTTAGAAATACGTCCCGTGTAAAATGTGCAAATTGTTTTTTTAGCGTTCTCTATCATCCTTGCTTCGCTGCGGTTCTTCCTCGCTACGCTCACCGTCAACGATTTCATTTTCGTGCTTATCCAGATTCAGAAGTGCGTTTAATTCGTTCAGCCTTTCCGTTTTGGTTTTCAATTCGTTCAACTTGTCGAGCTTCTGTTTGACCGTTTTCTTGGTGCGCTCCAACTGTTTAATTGAGAAATTATCTCCGCGGTTTCTTTTCAGTTCGGAAATACCTTCAAGGATCTCATCGAGTTGCTGTTGCAGAATGGCTCTTTGCCTTTCTAACGACATAGGTATCTTCTCAAACTGGCTGTGTCCGATAATGACGGCATCGTAGTCGCCGGTAGCAATCCTTCCACAGAACTTTTTGCGGTTTTTTGCTTCAAAATCCTTCTTTGTAGCGACAAGAATATTTGCCGACGGGTAAAGCTGAAGATATTCAGAGGCCCACTGTTCCGTAAGATGATTAGGAACAACGAACAGCGACTTTTGACACAAACCAAGCCGTTTGCTCTCCTGTGCAGCCGCTACCATTTCAAAGGTCTTTCCGGCTCCGACTACATGGGCAAGAAGCGTATTTCCACCGTAAAGGATATGCGCAATCGCATTAACCTGATGCTGTCTGAGAGTTATTTCGGGATTGATACCGACAAAACTCATGTGACTGCCATCATATTCACGCGGGCGAACGCTGTTGAACTTCTCGTTATACATTTTTGTGAGCCGTTCACGACGCTCCGGATCACTCCAGATCCAATCTGCAAACGCCTGCTTAATGAGTTCCTGCTTGCCTTGTGCAATAGCCGTTTCTTTCTTGTTGAGTATAGCGGTCTTTTTTCCGTTCTCGTCCTCAACATAATCGAAGATGCGGACATCTTTAAGGTTCAGCGTTTCCTCCATGATTTTATAGCCGTTTATTCTCGAAGTGCCATAAGTGTTGTACGCTTTGACATTTCCACGGTCGTAGGATTTACCTTCTACGTTCCACTCGCCGGTAAACTGTGCATAATGAACATGAATATTCCATTGGCAGTATCTCGGTGTACTGAACAGTTCAAACATAAAGTCCTCGATAATTTCCGGTGGAAGCCAAGTCGCACCAAGTCTTACGGAGATTTCACTTGCGGTCAGATCAACAGGCTGCACTGCCTCAAGAGCACGAACATTCTCTCCGTAATCTTCGGGATAAAGCTCTGCGCTTCGCTTGGCAATAGCAAGTTTTTCTCTTACATTTCCTGAAAGGTATTCATCAGCAGGAAGGTATTGCGGACGCCCGTCATCTTCGCTCGTGTGCATAGGATTTAAGAAGATTACACCTTTTAAGTCCTCAAACAGCTCTTGTTCAGATTTTCCTGTCAGCTCCATCATATACGGCATATCTATTTTTGCTTTTTCAGCAAGAGATAATGCGTACGCTTCGGATGCAGTATCAACTGATTCAACCTTGACTTTCTGCTTGATTGTCCTCTTTGAGAACATATCTGCCTTACGAACAAACTCTCCTTCATCATTAACCACTTCCAAAGATGAAAGCAAACAGTAGGAACTATCGGAACTGAATGCGGAGTTATTGGCTCTCGCATTTATCATGCCGTATTTCTTGCTGAAAGTGTCGTAGAGGTCATTCAGTTTATCCTGTTCCGCCTTAATATCGGCTTCCGGGTAATCTTCTGTCTGATATTCGATTAGTGTTCGCACACAATCACGAATAGCAATCATACCCTTTATTCGACTCTCCGCCGTTGCAGAAACATCAACGGGATTCATGCGGCTGTTTTCACGGTAATAGATTTTTCCGTCAACAACGGTAAAGCTGAAGTTTCTTACATCAGGGTCAGCCGGAATAGAGAGATCTTCTTCGTCAGCTTCGAGTTCGTCAAACTCATATTCTGAAATCTCCGCATGGATATTCTGTATCGCATCCTGGAGCTGGTCAGAAAGTTCCGAGCCTTCATAAGCAACACAGGCCGATTCCATACCGTGAGCGCCGCTGATAAGCTGCATATCACCGAGAACCATTTCCGGGTTATTTACGAAATAGGAGTTCATCTTGATGCCATTTTCATCGGTAGCAAGGTGTACCCATTCAGGCTCGATATCTATCAGCCTATCTCGCTTTTGCAGAAAGATTATATCGGAAGTAACTTCTGTGCCAGCCGCATCCTTAAAGGTGTTATTGGGCAGACGAATTGCACCGAGAAGATCTGCTCTCTGTGCGATATATTTTCGCACTGCCGGGTTTTCCTTATCAAGCGTTCCCTTAGAAGTGATAAATGCCACAACACCTCCGGGGCGCACCTTATCAAGCGTTCTGGCAAAGAAATAATCGTGAATAAGGAAATTGTGCTTGTCATATCTCTTATCGGGAACTTTGAACTGCCCGAAGGGGACGTTTCCCACGGCAGCATCGAAGAAACTGTCGGGAAGATTTGTGTTTTCAAAACCCTGAACGGCAATACTGGAATTTTGATAGAGCTGCTGTGCAATCCGGCCGGAAATTCTATCAATTTCCACTCCATAAAACTTAGCAGAACTCATGCTGTCAGGGACAAGACCTATGAAGTTTCCGATGCCGCAAGACGGCTCAAGGACATTACCGGTCTTGAAATTCATATTTTCAAGCGCCTTATACACCGCTTTGATAACAACAGGCGGCGTATAGAAAGCGGTCAGCGTTGATTCTCTCGCAGATTCGTATTCTTCCTCAGATAGAAGTCCCTTTAATTCTTCGTAATGGGGATTATCTTCTTTGAAGAACTCAGACAATCCACCCCAGCCGACATATTCAGATAACACATTCTGTTCATAAGGCTGTGCCAGTCTGTGCTCAGCTTCCAGTTTATTTAGAAGCTGAATGGCATGGACATTATTGTAGAACCTTTCGAGTGGTGTACCTACACCAATAGCATCGTTTTCAATTCTGAAGTTTGTTCGGTACTCGGAATTGATTTCCGGATGAAGAACATGAGGTGTTACCTTGCCTTTTTTAGCCTGTACGGGAGGCGGGGCAAGGGAGGGCTCGCGTTTTTCCGCATCCAGCAAAGCAGCTGCATTGGGGTACATTACGACTTTTCCGTCTTCAACGGTACTGATTGGGAACTGATCAAGTTCTTCATCAGAAAGAGCTTCATCATGCTCAATCAGTGGTGAGTCCTCAATGGAAAAGCCCTGAAGCGGAGGATCACATTTAGAAATAAAGTCATAAGGTATCGTGCTGCCGTCAGCATTGCGATATACCACAACGCTCATAGGCGTACCGTAGTAATTTTCGTCCTTAATGTCCTTTTCAAAGCGATCTGCATCGGTGTATTCGACTATTTCTCCGACTTCGCCATTAGAGCCGATATACTCAATCCTTCCGACTGGGACAGGCGGGGTATCTACCACTTTCGCAGTTGATACGATTCTTTTTACTTCCAGTTTTTCACCCGGCTCGTGCGTTACGGCAACGACATTATGACCGGCATCAAGGAGTTTCTGCGTGTACTGTTCCGTCACATGAACCGGGAACCCGCACATTGGAGTGCTGATTGACTTATTAGTGAAAGTTTTACGGGTAAGCATACAATCAATAAGAATATAGTCGTAATTCTTTCTCATACTGTCGATACAGTTCTTCAGAACATACTCACGACTCATAACATTAAACAGTCCCGTTTCCATGCCGGACAATTCAATATTAGAAGGAAGTAAGTCAACGCCTTCCGGGTGCTTCAAAATAGCATTAGAAGAAAGCAGTTCATCATCAATGACCGACTGCATAAGAGTAGAAAGCGACATTTCCAGTTCATCGGGATTCTTTACACCGAGACTCACCGTTAAACTACCTTGTGGATCTGCATCAACTAAAAGGACTTTCTTTCCTTGTGCTGCGAGTCCAACGCCGAGGTTTACCGATGTCGTTGTCTTACCGACTCCGCCTTTCTGATTTGTGATGGCAATCACTCTACAGTTTTCCATGGGGTTTCCTCCTTTCTTTATTTATAGCTGTCTGTTTCCAAACAGCTATGTTCGTGTGCGTTATTTGTCCACGACACCCCACGCACAGGGAATACATCAGGCGCTTGTTTGCGAAACAAGTCCATGGGAATCTCACCCGCGCCGGGTTCTCCGCCGCCTCCGTAGAGAAGTATCATTAACCCCTGTGCTTGTCATCGCCACCACCGAAAGCAATTCGGATTCAACTACATGAGTTTTATCGCTCACCTTAAATAAGGGTCATGGCGCACTTGTAGGCTCGGCTTGAGGTTTCCCTCAGCACAAGGAACGTACCTGATGAATGTATATTCAGTTGTCAAAGTGCATCGCGGGGTTTTGCCCCACAATCCCTTACAGCAACTTTTGAGGCCGAAAAACGACACACTTTTTGAAACTTTTTCAAAAAATTTTTTTGGACTCATGTAAAACCTCCAGAAAGCAAAAAATCCCGCCGTGAAATTCACAGCGGGAAGTACCTTATATATGTTGTTATATCTTCACAGACAAATTGGTCAGTTGGTCAAAACGCAGGAAATAAAAAAAGACCCACTACCTTTCGATAGTGAGTCTTGTGGGAAACTATAAGCTATTATGTGATTTTAAGTGATTATACGGGAAATCACACATTGATTTGCTCCAAATTGGAGAACGGTTGGTGATTTTTGGTGACTAAAACGGAGATTTTAGCCTTTTTTTGACCCAAATCAATAGAGTTTTGCACCTGCCGGAATGTGGTTATCGACCATCAGAAGATGAAGTTCTTCTTCCTCGCCGCGCTTGTTAATTGCGGAGAGAAGCATACCACAAGAGTCGATGCCCATCATCGGTCTCGGAGGCAGATTCGTGATTGCAATCAAAGTCTTGCCAACGAGTTCTTCGGGTTCATAAAATGCGTGAATACCGCTTAAAATCGTTCTATTTACGCCCGTTCCGTCATCCAGAGTGAACTTTAAGAGCTTCTTGGATTTCGGTACCGCTTCACATTCAAGGACCTTTACAGCGCGGAAATCGGACTTAGAAAATGTCTCGAAATCGACGAAATCTTCAAAGAGAGGTTCGATAACTACGTTGGAAAAATCGATCTTTTCTTCAACAACCGGAGCAGCTTCAACAGGAGTCTCAACAGCCTTCTCAACCTTCTTGTCAGAGTCCAAAGGTTTCATTGTGGGGAAATCATGTCGTGGAATTGCAAAGCTCGGCATAGGTCGGCAATAGTCCGCAATATATAAGGGCTTCTTGAGACCTGCGTGGCAAAACTCGGCAAATCCGTGGCAATTGATATATTCCCACTGGTGTACGAATTGGTGTAAATGGTGTACGACAATATGCTTCTCTCAGATCACGATATGCAAGGTTCCGTCTCCAATCAGCCCTTTTGAAGGAACGGATTTTTACTCCCGCAACCGGAATCTGCGGATGACTGCAGTGTATCACAGACCGCTCCATTTGAAAAGAGGCTGCGTGATGCAGCCCCTTACTCTTTATGTTTGCTTAATCGTCATCCTCGTCATCACAAAAATTACTCCTGCCACCCGCGAATGAATCATTATCTTCGTCACGGTCCCAGGAAGAAATCATGTGCAAATCTCCGGAATCCATATCCATAGCCATATGATCACCCATCCGCATCATCATGTTGCCATCCGAGTCCATTGCCATATTATCTGAAAGAGAGAAACAAAAGTCGCCGTCTTCATAATCGAAGAAATGCTTGCCCATTTTCAATCCTCCTTTATGTTGGTAGGAGTGATGTTCATCACCCTTTCAAAAATATCATTCAACTGCTTGATAAGCGAATCTATGAGCATATCATCAGAAGATGCTTCCGTTCTTATCACATTGGCCGAATATGCAGGATTATCATTCTTCGCACGCACCATAAGATACGTCATATACCCGTCTTCAGGCACTGTTCGGTAATAATCAAGCACCTCCTTGACGATGACATCCTTTTCCGGCTTATATTTCCACTCTGCGTAACGTGCCTTTGCCAGTTCTGCCGCCTCATTCACCATGCTTTGTAGTTTATCAAGAACAGACTGGTTATATTCGATCACAATTCTCAGTAAAGGTTCCGCGTATTTGCTGTTCTTTTTTATGAGTCGCTCTATCACATCTCCGATAAATGGATAGATAAAGGTGTGCCTGTTTTCCCAATGATCTACCATATCGTACGGCTCGGAGAAATATCGGAGAATCTTGTCGCTCGAACCGGAAATAAGCTCAAGAAGATCGTCGTCATAATAATCCTTGCAGCTGATGTCTACGTTGTTGTAACTGCTCAAAAGGAACAACGCCGGAACTTCCTTCGCGTGAAGGGTTGTCAGTGCGTCAAAATCTTCGTTCTCAAGGGCAAGTGAAATCACTCCCTTTCTGAGCCGTATTTCCTCTCCGATGACGGGTGACATTTCCTTAAACAAGCCCCAGTCTCTATCAGTTATCTCGCGACGCTTAATACTTGTTCCGGCACCAAACCCAAACGCTCTTTCATGCTGATCGGTCTTGCTGTTATCTACAAACCAAATATACTCGTGATTCATAAGATATTTGAGTAATCCGTAGTTTTTGAATTCAATGGCATAATCAATGAGGGTCTTGTTGTACTCATCAGTATTAAGGATCAGTTTATCCTCTCGGTCTATGTGATGCTGCCACACTTCGGGATCACGGGAAAAAGCAATGTCGTAATTCGTAATATGAGTGCTTACCGGTACATATGTTTTTCCGCAGCTGAGTATTTCCTCGCAGGACACACCAAGAAGTTCTGTGAAGAAAGGAAGGTCATACGTTTGAATCGCCTTACTTCCTTTGATAATTTGAGAAACACGGTTTCCCATCTTTCTCAATTCTTCATCATTTGGATCCAATCCTTGAGCAATTAGATATGCTTTACAGAACTGGCGATGAGACGGATACTTTTTCTCAATCAGTTTTTTGAGATAAGCCCCTACCTTTTCATTGTTCTTTTCTATACTGAACATATTCATTCACCCCTTCATTCGTTCTGTATATATGATACTCAATGTGTATATTGAAAGATATCCCGCATGTGTATACACAAAAAGCATGCATAGAAAAATTCATTTATATATATACACCGCACGCATACATTATAGTCAAACTCTCTTAATTTTTCAATAGATCTCATACAAAAGGCCCGCATTGCTGCGGACCTTGTTGCATTATGTTCTTTTTCAATTACCTGAGTTTCATCTTACCTTCAAGGACTGCCATTTCCTCCTGGTTCTGAGATTGTGTCACATTCGCATATATCCGCATGGTCGTTTCCGCGTGAGCATGTCCCATCAGCACCTGCACTGTTTTGATGTTGCAGCCGTTTGTTATGAGGCGGGAACAAAATGTGTGCCTGAGGTTATGGCATGTAAAGTGCGGCAAAAGAAATGGCGTTCTGCCTTCTTCTTTTGCTCTTGCCATTTCCTCCTCGTTCCGGTCCTTTGTCAGCCGCTTCAACGCTTCATTGATCCTTCTGTTATTATATACGCTGCCGTACAGATCGCGGAAAATGAAGCCGGTATAGCCATCGATGACGATCTGGTTGGATCCGTTGAAATCGTCCCGTCTCGTGAACATCTCTTCAAGAGTCTCCCGGACATCCTTCAGCATAGGGATCTCCCGGTTTGCGTTTTTTGTTTTCGGCGTGGTAATGATATACTCGCACTTTCCGTTTAAGGCAATCGTATAATTCATGGTGTGATTCACGGAAATGACGTTTCTCTGAAAATCGATATCATTCCACGTGAGGCCGGTAAGCTCGCCACAGCGAATCCCCGTTCCGAGAAGAACGGTGATGATTGGAAGAAACCATCTGTAATTGTGGCTTGACGAGACATATTCGATCAGCGCCTCCTGTTCCTTTTCCGTCAGCGCGTCTCTGTGCGTCTGGTCCCAGTCCTTGCGTTTCTTGAATTCATTGATCACACCGTCCGTAGGATTCATATCGATATATGATTCCCGGTAGGCCATATCGAAAATGGGATGAAGGATATTATGGACGCCGTTCAGAGTTGAGACATTAAGTCCGGCTTTCAGAAGACTGATATAGAACCTCTTGACATCCGTATACCGGATGGACTGAATGGGGCGCTTTCCGAATTCAGGCCTAATGTGCTTGTTATATAGATATATATACTTCACCAGCGTGGTTTCAGCAATCTCGCATTTCAGTGAAAGGTACATCTCCCAGAAATCATTCAGTGTGCTCTTGTCCTTCTGAGGCACCCGGACATGGCGTCGTCTGGATGCAAGGATCCGGTTCTCTGTATCTCTTAAGCACTCGGGATTGTGATAGTTTTCAGGAGCCTCATCTCCCGGAAGAAGTCTCCAGTTCGTGATGCTACGCCTTACGCCGTCAGGGTCCGTATAACGGTAGGTATAGCTTCCGTTTTTCAGCTGACTCTCACCGGTAAGAAGAAGCCGTCCCTTATTATCTCTGCGTTCTTTTATCATGGCTTCGCTCCTTACAGGTTGATCTCTTTATCCAAAAATTCTTCAAAGAGCTTCCTCTTGATATATACCCGACCGCCGTTCCAGATCAGATAGCTCGCGTATTTATCCCTGTTGATGATCTCCCGGAGTTTCTTTACTCCCAGATGGAAATACTGGGATGCCTCAGAAACGGTCAAAGCATATTTCTCCCAAATCGGAACCTCTTTCAAAGAACTGATGTTGTTTTCATGGGTGGCATACATATCCTGCCTTGCTCCGGAAAGATCCGCAGCGACGCTCCTCCGTATCTGTTCCAGTTCTCGCCGGGCTTTCTGCATATCCTCCTGCCTGGGATCAGAGTCCTTCTGATCCCGTTTCCTTTTTGCGGGCTGAACATTCTGTCCGGCCTCTGTTTCTTCCTCCTGGGCCAGTATCAACCTCAGAAGCATCTTCATTTCCTCGTTCATATCGTTTATTTCCTCGCTTTCCACACCAAGGTGTATTTCTTTTCTGATATCCCTGAACCGGGATTCAAGGTATGCGACATCCTTGTCCGGATCTATGTCCGTCTGTATGCCAAGTTCCCCGAATGCCATGTCCACAGCATCGATCTGTCCCTTACTTTCCGGAAGGATGGGCAGAACGAACAGTCTTATTCCAAGCTTCGCCATAGCTTCTTTTTTCTGAAGGAGGGCGGTTTTCTTTTCTTCCGATACGCCGCCGCATTCGAAGGCAGCTTTAAGAACCGGAATATACAGCTGAAGCGATATGCCATGTATTTTCTTGTTTACTTCAGCAGGCAGTTTGTTTTTGAATGCTATCGCAGCTGCCAGCCAGAGCGGCATCACTGCCCGAAACTCCGCAGCACAGATAACGCAGGTTTTTCCATTGAGAGTGCGCTCGCTGATACTGCAGCCCCAGACATGACCGCAACCGCAGTTCCATCGAATGAACCTGCGGGATCTTCGGGTAACATCTTCAGGCATCCATCCCCCGTTCAGTTCTTCGTTCCATTCGAACGCAATTTCGGGATCAGTCGTCTTAAGATCGCTGAAGCCTTCCTTCGCCTTACGCTTTGCGCAAAACGGGCACCCCATAGCTTCCAGTTTCCTGACCAGAGTTTTCTGATACTCGTTTCCGCAGACAGGACACTTCCACCAGTATCTTTTAGCGCCGTCTCTTGCCTTGACGTCTTCAAGCTTCACGAGATTCTTATCCGACCACTCTGACAGAAGCTTCGGATATCTGGATGCATAATCGTTGAGTCCTTTGATGACAGTCTTATTGGAGCATATGGGACACCCGTTGCCGCAGGATCTCGTATGTACTGTTGTCTGCCATTCGTGGCCATGCTTACATCGCCACCAGACTTTCTTCCGACTGTATGGCATAACCTGATCCGGAGTAAGGGGCAGATTTCTTTCTGACCATTCGGCTGCTATATCCGGGCGCAGTGTCTCAAGATCATTGAACCCTTTGAGCACCTTTCTTCCCATGCAATACGGGCACTTCGTTCCGTTTGCACGGTTATTGATGCTGGCTTGCCATTCGTGGCCGCAGCTGCCTTTCCACCAAGCGACGTCGTGGCTGCTATAGGAAAACTGATCCGGAGTAAGCGGAAGATTCTTATCAGACCATTCCTCGCAGAGCTTCGGGTACATAACCGAAAGAGGGACATTTCTAATCATTGTTTATCACCGTCCTTTTCTTCGGATGATCTCACCGGAGGCGAAGGGCCCGTCGGGATCCTTTCCTTTGTCCTTCCCCTGCAGTATGGGCAGAGTCTTTCAGGTCGGCGGATTCTTGTTGCTGGCTGTGCCAGGTACTCATTTCCGCATTCGGGACATTTCCACAACACTTGTTTTGAGTAGGATGCCCTAATATCTTTTGGAGAAAAGGCATTTCTTCCCGACCATTCCGCAGCGATATCAGGGTGAGTCGTAAGAAGATCATTGACGCCGGGAATAAGCGGTTCCTTTGCGCAGATCGGGCAGGGGTTCCCCTTGCATCTGTTTCCGATAGTCGTCTTCCACTCATGACCGCATTCGCCTTTCCACCAGACAGACCTGGAAGACCACTGCGTAACCTGATCCGGAGTGAGTGGAAGATTCTTATCCGACCACTCAGCCGCTATATCCGGCCTAAGGCTTGCAAGATCGTTTACGCCTTCCTTTATGACCTTGCCAGCGCAGCATGGGCAGCCGGATCCGCGTATAGCACGGCTTCTTACTGCCGCCTGCCATTCATGGCCGCACACAGGACATTTCCACCAGACCCTGCTGTAAGAGTCTTCGTGCTCATCATCGGGAAGAAACGGAAAGTTCTTCTCTGACCATTCAGAGGCAAGCGCCGGATGCGCCTTTGACAGTGTTCTATGCGCTTTCACTTTCTTTCCTCCTCAGTATTTCAAACTGTTTTCTGCAGATGCGTATATCCTCCACGATGCTATGATTGAAATAGATATGCCGCGTCCTGTACAGGTCACGTATCTGACCGGCGATCATCTCCGCAGTATTTCCAGCCTGAAAGATTACGTAATCAAAACCGTGCGTCTCAAGCACATGTCGTTTCACCTTTTGTTCAATCGTAAGATCTTTCTTTTCGGAAGGGCGTTCAATCGCAAGATGAAGGTCCGGAATAAGGATCTCAACAGGAACACCGGCCAGCTCATCGGATCCAAACAATACCCGTATCTGCTTCATTCTTGCGTAAAGCAGTATCAGAAGCTGCGGCAGATTCCTTAGGAATTCCTCCTCGCATTTTCTGCACGGGATTTTGTCTATGGTCCTCTCAGATACCTTCGCCTGCCAGGAATGTCCGTGCGGGCACTTCCACCAGTAGATTTTTCTGGATGTCCGAAATATCTGCTTCGGCGTAATGTCTCCGTTTCTTTCGTAGTCCCACTCAGCAGCAATACCCGGATCTGTAGTAAGAAGATCATTCAGTCCGGGTTTTACTTTTCTACCGGAGCAATATGGACATTTGCCGCCGCTGATTCTTGACTGAATCCACGCCTTATATTCCTCACCGCAGTCAGGACACTTCCACCAGAACATGCCGGTTTTCTTTTCAGGCAGTTTGTCCGGAGTAAGCGGAAGATTTCTCTCTGACCATTCCTTTGCCAGTTCTGGATGCATCGTCCCGAAGTCATTGAAGCCGGTCAGCACCTTATGATCCTTGCAATACGGGCAGCCGTGCCCATCGGATCGGGACGATATGAGCGCGTACCATTCATGCCCGCATTTGCCTTTCCACCACGCCTTTTTATTGGAGAAGGGCGATACCTGATCCGGTGTCAAAGGCAGATTCCTGTCAGACCATTCCGCTGCAACTTCCGGAAACCGCGAAGCCAGGTCATTGAAACCCGGAAGGATCTTATTCCCGGAGCAATACGGACAACCGGAGTTATTCTTTCCGGTTCTGCTGTGGGGGCTTGCCTGCCATTCGTGGCCGCATTTTCCTTTCCACCAGAAAAGCTTATGAGTACCGTAACTGATATCGTCTGGTGTTATTGGAAGATTGCGCACAGACCATTCATCCGCGAGGTCCGAACGCTTCTTTTGCAAACTGTTCTCCATGCTTTCACCAACCTTTCTATGAAGCTGGCTATAGTATAGAGAAGCAATTTGATTTTGAGAAATGTGCGAATTTGAAAAGAGCCCTGCCACCGCATATTAGCGATGACAGAGCTCATACTTTATACGTTTACGACTTGCCGGATTCCGGCTTCCAGATAGGTCTCAAAGGTCTTGATTTCCTGTTTCTTGAGATCATTCGTAACGGTCACATAGATATCAAGAGTAGTGGTCACATCCGCATGACCGAGGCAGGATTGAATGACTTTTACGTTCAGCCCGGATTCGCACAGGCGAGTCGCGAATGTATGTCTCAAAACATGGCAGGAGAAGTGGGGCAGTAAAACAGGATCCGTTCCTTCCTGCGCGTTTTCAAGGATATCTCCGTTGCAGTCCCGCATAATGCGCTGCAGCGCCTTATTGAGTGTTCCCTGATGCTGGACCTCTCCGAAACGATTTACAAAGATGAAATCGGAGTAGCCGTCAATATGGCT
>ULUB01067715.1_pt1 | contig 12566 bp, 11 predicted proteins | sample 1958111 | NCBI WGS metagenome assembly ULUB01 (sample SAMEA4835749, study PRJEB28245) | human gut metagenome | biome: gut microbiome; material: fecal sample | place: Denmark | collected 2008
TGAATCCGCCCTGGCCGAATCCGCCGAATCCTCCGGCACCGGCGCCGCCGCGGGAGGCCTGCTGGAAGGCATCATGGCCGAGCTGGTCATACTGGGCTCTCTTGTCGGCATCGGAAAGCACATGGTAGGCTTCATTGACCTCCTTGAATTTTTCCTCTGCCGCTTTGGGATTGTCCTTGTTCAGATCCGGATGGTATTTGCGGGCAAGTCTTCTGTATGCTTTTTTGATTTCATCATCGGTGGCGTTTTTGCTTACGCCAAGGATGTCATAATAATCCTTGCTGTCTGCCATAAAGAAATCACACTATTCCTTATTTCTTATCGTCGTCATTGACAACTTTATAGTCTGCGTCTACTACATTGTCCTTGTCTTTTTTGGCTCCGGCCTGTGGTCCCTGCTGGGCTCCGGCATTCTGGGCCTGCTGCTGTGCCTGCTGGTACAGTTTTTCAGTCAGTTCATGGAGCGGTTTGGTGAGAGCTTCTGCATCGGCTTTGATCTTTTCGGTGTCGTCGCCTTTCAGGGTTTCTTTCAGTTTGGCAATGGCATCATTGACTTCTTTCACTTTGCTCTGGTCTGCTTTGTCTCCCAGTTCCTTCACTGTCTTTTCAGCCTGGTAAATGAGAGCTTCTGCATTGTTCTTGGCCGTAATGGCTTCTTTCCGTTTCTTATCTTCTGCTTCATGGGCTTTGGCATCATCCTGCATTCTCTTGATTTCTTCATCAGAGAGGCCGGAGGAAGAGGTAATATCAATCTTCTGTTCCTTGCCGGTGCCCAGATCTTTGGCGGAAACATGAACAATGCCGTTGGCATCGATATCGAAGGTGACCTGAATCTGAGGAACTCCCCGCGGAGCCGGCGGAATATCGCTCAGTTCGAAGCGGCCCAGTGTCTTGTTATCAGCAGCCATGGGACGTTCACCCTGGAGGACATGGATATCAACGGAAGGCTGGTTATCGACAGCGGTGGAGAATACCTGGGTCTTGGATGTAGGAATGGTGGTATTTCTCTTAATCATAGTGGTGAATACACCGCCCAGGGTTTCAATGCCCAGGGACAGCGGAGTTACATCGAGAAGCAGTACATCTTTGACTTCGCCTTTGAGAACACCGGCCTGAATAGCAGCACCGACTGCTACGGATTCATCGGGGTTTACACCCTTGGATGGTTCTTTATGGAATTTGTTGCGAATCAGGGTCTGTACGGCCGGAATACGGGAAGAACCGCCTACCAGAAGGATCTTATCAATGTCGTCAATGGTGAGGTTGGCATCCTTCATGGCTCTTTCCATAGGTTCTACGGTAGCCTGTACCAGATCTTCCGTAATCTGGTCGAATACGGCACGGGTCAGAGTAGCATCGAAGTGAACCGGCTGGCCATTGGAATCAATGGTGATGAAGGGCAGGTTGATGTCGGTGGACATGACAGAGGACAGTTCGATTTTTGCCTTTTCAGCAGCTTCCTTCAGTCTCTGGTTGGTCATGGGATCCCGTTTCAGTTCAAAGCCGTTCTGGTTCTTGAAGGTATCTGCAATCCAGTCCATCACGCGGGCATCGAAATCATCGCCGCCCAGATGGCCGTTGCCGCTGGAAGCTTCTACTTCAAATACGCCGTCTGCCAGATCAAGGATGGACACATCGAAGGTGCCGCCGCCCAGGTCGTAAACCAGGAAGCGATGTTCCTTGCCGTCTTTAATCTTATCAAGGCCGTAAGCCAGGGCAGATGCGGTCGGTTCGTTGATGATACGCAGAACCTTGAGGCCTGCAATGGCGCCGGCATCCTTGGTAGCCTGGCGCTGGCTGTCGGTGAAGTAGGCCGGGCAGGTAATAACAGCTTCTGTGACTTTTTCGCCCAGATATGCTTCTGCATCCACTTTCAGCTTCTGCAGAATCATAGCGGAAATTTCCTGGGGTGTGTAGGATTTGCCGTCAATGGTGACTTTGTAGTCGCTGCCCATGTGACGTTTAATGGAAACCACGGTGCGGTCCGGGTTGGACACAGCCTGTCTTTTGGCCAGCTGGCCTACCAGGCGTTCCCCGTTCTTGGAGAAACCTACCACAGAAGGAGTCAGACGAGAGCCTTCAGCGTTAGGAATAACGACAGGCTCGCCGCCTTCCATCACTGCAACAACGGAGTTTGTCGTACCTAAATCAATACCAATTACTTTTGACATTTAAAATGTCTCCTTTCATGCGTATATTTCTAATGGAAAACAGAAAATTCTATGTAACTGCCAATGTCAGCTGTTTTTCACAACCTGTACCTTGGCAGGCCTTAAAACGGTATCTTTATAGAGATAGCCCTTCTGGAAAACCAGGGCAATGGTTTCATCATCCATTTCATCGGATGCAACCATCATGACGGCCTCATGGAAATGGGGATCAAAAGGTTTTCCTTTGGCTTCAATTTCCTTGACGCCAAAGTCATTCATAATTTTGACCATCTGTTTCTGGAGAAGTTCAAATCCCTTCAGATAAGCCTCTCCGGAACCATCTTTTTTCATATGGGAAAGGGCCAGTTCAAAGTTGTCCAGTACCGGAAGGAAGGATTTCAGCGTTTCCGCCTTGTAGGTATCTGCCGCTTTGGCTTCGTTGTCTTTCGTGCGGCGGCGGAAATTGTCGAAATCCGCCTGCAGCCGTACGTACTGGGACAGGGCGGTCTGCAGTTTTACCTCCTCCGATTTGGCTTTATCTTCGGCCTCTTTGACTTTCTTCTGGGCATCTGCCGCCTGTTTGGTCAGGAAAATCACCTGCTGCTGCAGTTCCTTCACCGTAGGCTTTGGCAGCTTTTCCGCTGTTTCTTCTTTCTTGTCCTTTGGTTCCTCCACATCCACTTTGACTTTCATTTCTTCCTTTTTCTTCATTGGGGAGCCTCCTTCATCTATTCTTTATTCTTCAAAAGCTGATCCAGTCTATCCTGCATAAACCGCATCATACCGATAATCTTGCTGTACTGCATCCGGGTAGGTCCCAGCACTGCCACCGATCCGATGACCCTGCCGCCCGAGAAAAACTGGGCTCTCACAATGGACAGGTCCGAAAGGGATTTCATGGGGTTCTCCGTGCCGATATGGACTGCAATGGGCTGATCCGAACTGGACAGAAGCATGCTTTCCAGCATGTCCCGCTGTTCCAAAAGGTTCAGGATATCCTGCATTTTCTCCACATTCTTGAATTCCGGCTGCTCAATCAGCTGGGATGCACCGCCGGAATAGACTTCCTGCTGCGGGGTCAATACCCGCTGCAGGGTTTTGAACACATTCACATAGGGGCTGAGATTCTTTTCTATATCTTTCTGGAAGGTAAGGATCTCTTTCTCATCCATGCTGTCAATGTCACGGCCGTGGAGGAAATGGTTCATCCTGTCTGCCAGCAGCTGCATTTCATCAAAGGTACTTCCCTTTGGGATTTCCACCACTGCATTGGACACATCCCCCCGGTCTGTAACGACCAGCAGAATGGCTCTTTCTCCATCCAGAGGAAGGAATCGGATATAGTTGAATTTCTTCTTGGTTCCCGCTGACGTTGCCACAGACAGGTTATGGGTGAGCGATGATACCGCCTTTGCCATGTTGCGGAAAATCTCATCCACCTTGGTCACATGATCCAGGAGCATGCTGTCAATCATGGATTTTTCTTCACTGGAAACGGGAGCCGGCTGCATGAGCCAGTCCACGTAAAAACGATATCCCTTGATGGAAGGGATACGTCCTGCCGAAGTATGGGGCTGTTCCAGATATCCTTCATCCTCCAGGTCCTGCATTTCATTGCGGATGGTGGCGCTGCTGACGCCCAGGTTGTACTTCTTCGCAATGGTCCTGGAGCCTACCGGTTCAGCGGTATCCGCATAATCCTGTACAACGGCCCACAGTACTTTTCTTTTTCTTTCATTCAGTTCATTGGACCCAACGCGGGGTTCGTTCTTGTTTGTTCTGCGTGCTGCCATCATTATCACCTTGTTATTAGCACTCATTGGTCTCGAGTGCTAACTTACGTTATTAGAATATCATTCATGCCCCTCCCTGTCAAGACTTTCTCCCTTTCTTTTCCATTTTTCCATGCAAAAAAGCACCTCTCAAAGGAAGTGCTTTTTAGTGAGCTAGTAGACTAGTGGACTAGTGAACCAGTCGAAGTCAATGTTAGAAGGAACCAAGATTCTTCGCTTCGCTCAGAATGACGATGGGGCGGTAAGGTTAGCACATAACACAGTCTGATGTCTGACCTCTACCATCTATCGTCTCCCTCACCCCACGTAACCCAGCCAGTGCCAGTAAGTGGCAGAGAATACAAGAATCATGGCATAAGCCAGCACGGTGAAAGGAATTCCGGTAATGAGGAAATCCTTGGATGTAATGTATCCAGTGCTGTAGGCGATCATATTCTGCGGGGCATTCACCGGCAGGATGTAGCCGAAGCAGATGGTATACTGGAGAATCATGGTCATGCCCAGCACATCAATGCCCGGCGTCTTCACGCTCTGAAGAACCGCAATGACAATCGGAATCATGGCCGATGCCAGCCCTGTGGCACTGGCAAAGCCCAGATGGATAATGGTGAGGAAGAAGGCCAGCACCGCAATGACCACAAGAGGAGACATGGTTTCCATGCCGAAGAGGGCCACGAAATGATTGGCCAGCCAGATGGCAGCCCCCGATTTCAGAAGAGCCGTGCCCAGACTGATGCCTACGCCGAAAAGGGTGACAGTGCCCCAGTTGATATGGGGGACTGCCTGTTTCCAGGTCATAAATCCCACTTTTGGAAGCATCATGAGCATAATGCCGGTAATGGTGACGGTGGTAGTATCAAAGGGATGAAGTTTCTTCTCCGTTACCCAGAAGAAAAGGAGCAGCACCGAAATCAGAAGCAGTTTCTTTTCATCCCGGGAAACAGGCCCCAGATCCTTCAGCATTTTTTCCAATGCTTCCCTGCCGCCGGGCATTTCCTTCACTTCAGGAGGCATGACATGGATGAGAAGGAAATAAAGCACCACCGACATAATGGCTGCATAGGGAGCAGCAGCGATAAACCATTCCAGCCAGCTGATATCCTTGCCCAGTACCTGCTGGATAAATCCGATGGCCACCATGTTCTGAGCAGCTGCGGTCTTGATACCGATATTCCAGAGGGAATCGGCCTGGGCCACCGCCATCATGAGCACAGCAGCAAAGGTGGAGCCCTTCTGGAGCCCGAAGGCTCGGATAATGCCCACCACGATAGGCACCATGCAGGATACGCGGGCCGTAGTGGAGGGAACGAAGAAGGAAAGCAGGAATCCCACGAAAATGACGCCAATTACCAGATGGCTGGATTTCACGCCGATATGGGACATGACCACCAGGGCGATACGCTTATCCAGACCCGTAATCATCATGCCTGCCGACAGGAACATGGCACCTGCCACCAGAGCCCAGGCTGAAGTGGAGAATCCGGAAAGCCCCATCTGCAGGGCTTTCCCGGTGCCAAGAAGAGTCTCCGGTTTGGCGGGATTAGGCGCCATGCCCAGAGAAAATGCCATAAACACCACAATAACAAACGCACTGACCGGATAGGAAACTCCTTCGGTCATCCAGATAATGACTGCAAACACAAGGATACCGATGAGCCGGTGTCCCTGGGTAGGCAGATCTACAGGAGTCGGGAAGAGGTACACCAGTGCCATAGCAGCCAATGCCAGGAACAGGCCATATTTCTTTCCAAATCCTTCTGACTGATTCATAAGCCACCCCCAAATATAAAAAAATGAAGCACCATTCATGCGGAAACAACGGGCATCGTCTCCATTCATGAAAGAGGCACTTTCCCTAAGCAAAAAAGCTCCTGTTATCCCCTGGGGGAACACAAGAGCTTCGTTGCACTTTATGAATATATTTCAGTATATCCATGAAAGGTTGACTTGTCAATGAGAAACAAAAAAGCCCCCGCCTGAGCGGGGACCTTTGACGGTCATCAGTCAGCGCTGAAAGGAAGCAGAGCAATAGCTCTTGCTCTCTTAATAGCGAGATTGATTTTGCGCTGATGCTTTGCGCATGTTCCGGTTACACGACGGGGCAGAATCTTGCCTCTTTCGGAAACGAAACGACGCAGTGCAGCAACGTTCTTATAATCAATGGTGTCTACGTGATCTACGCAGCACTGGCAGACCTTTCTTCTCGGTCTTCTTACTCTATCTCTTCTAATCATGCTTTTCTATATCCTCCAAAATCAATGCATATCAGAACGGAATATCTTCATCTTTGGACGACGTACCGAACTGTCCAAAATTTCCTCCCGGCTGGCCTCCCTGTCCGGATGGACTATTGTTATAACCGCCATTTCCGCCGTTATAACCGTTTCCACCGAAACCGCCATTATTTCCACCGAAGCCGCCGCCAAAGGAACCTCCCTGCTGCGGACCGTAGGAAGAATTGCGCGGAGTGCCGATTGGAATGGCAATGGTATTGGCCACAACTTCTGTTACATATCTCTTTGTGCCATCCTGAGCATCATAGGAACGACTGGAAATCCGTCCTTCCACAAATACACGGGTGCCTTTTTTCAGCTGATTTCCAACAGCTTCTGCCAGGGGACCCCAGGCAACAACATTAATCCAGTCTGTAAGCTCCCGCTGTTCACCCTGGGGGGTTGTATAGGTACGGCTTACTGCTACAGAAAACGATGCTACGGAACGGCCGGTCTTCGTTGCACGAATCACCGGATCCCGTCCAAGATTTCCCAAGATTTGAACTGAATTCATTGTGCTACCTCTTAGTCATCCTGTTTTACAATGATATGACGGATAATTTCTTCATGAATCTTGATAACGCGGTCAAGTTCTTTAATCTGCGCCGGGTCAGCCTGGAAATCAACTACTACGTAGTATCCTTCACTCTGATGCTTGACTTCGTACGCAAGATGACGTTTGCCCCATTCATCAGTATTGTCAATGGTACCACCGATTCTGGTAATGGTGTCCTGTACCAGTTTGACAGCAGCCTTGATAACTTCATCATTAGCTGCATTCACAATGAACATAACTTCATACTTTTTCACGAAATTCGCCTCCTTTTCGGACCTATGTCCCGCACTCGCTGCGGGCCAGGAAGTTACTTGTAAAATAACAAGCTTATTTATTATACAAGAGCGGATGGGAAAAAGCAAATGTTTTTTGAAAGTTTCCTGTCCGGCTTGACGCTTTGGTGTTTCTTACCGACAGGAAACTATTGGCGAAAAGTTTCCTATTCGGCGTGACACCAAGGCTATCCTTACTGACAGGAAACTGTTTGCGAAAAGTTTCCTGTCCGACATGACACTATGGTTTTTCACACCGGCAGGAAACTGCTTGCGAAAGGTTTCCCATCCGGCATGACACGAATGCAACTCATACCGACAGGATACTATTTCCCCTTCTTGCTTACCATGAATCCCGTAGCCTGCTGGTTGGCCATGATGACCACATCGCTGATCTGTACCCGTTTGGGCTGGTCTGCCACGAAGGCAATGATATTGGCAATATCCTCTGCCTGCAGTGCATCTACGCCTTCATACACCCGGGCTGCCCTTTCCTTATCGCCATGGAAACGGACTTCGCTGAAAGGAGTCTCCACAATGCCCGGCTGGATGGTGGTCACCTTGATATCACTGTCTATGACATCGATGCGGACACCGTCGCTGAACGTTTTCACCGCTGCCTTGGTGGCGCAGTACACTGCTGCCCCTGCATAGGCATAGAGGCCGGCAGTGGAGCCCAGGTTGATAATATGGCCCTCATTCTTTTCCAGCATAGCCGGCAGGAAGGCATGGGTCACCAGGAAGAGGCCTTTGATATTGGTATCAATCATCTGAAGAATATCTTCTTCCTTTGTCTCCCCGTAAGGTTCCAGTCCCCTGGCCAGGCCGGCATCATTCAGAAGGATTCCGGGCGCTCCCAGTTCGCTAAGGCAGCGGGAAGTCACCTCACGGATGGCATCGGCATCCCTCACATCCAGCTCAAAGCAGGCAACCGGCACAGCCATGGCCCCCTCGATTTCTTTTTTTACCTCTTCCAGCTTTTCTTTATTTCTGGCAGCGAGAGCCAGTCCATACCCCTTGGCGGCCAGCGCTTTGGCACTGGCGAGGCCGATACCACTGGTGGCCCCTGTAATGAATGCGTAGGAACTCATGATAATCCTCCTTCTTTTTCTGCTATAATAGTAGGAACCGGCAGGAAATTCCCCGGTCTTATACATTCATTATACTGGTTTCATTTCCATTTTCATAATAAATAAAGGAGTTTCTATGAAATCCATTATTCTGGCCGCCCTTATGATAACGGCTGCCCTTTCCGCCGGCGGATGCGGCACGCCAAAGGCTCCCTCTCCCTCTTCCGCCGCTTCTTCTGCTGCTGTTCCTGCGGTCCACCAGATTAACGAAGAATCGCAGCAGATTTACCGGAAAGCAGTTACTGCCTACGGAAAAGGAGATCATCTCCATGCCCTGGAACTTGCCAATCAGGCTCTGGAGAAAGACGGCGAAAATTACAAAGCCCTTTCTCTGAAAGGCATTATCCAGGCCTTTGATATATCACCGGAAGAAGGCATTGGGACCATCCAAAAATCCCTCTCCATCAACCCGGACTACGTACAGGCTTATTTCGATATGGCCATGGCCCAGAAACTGGGGAAACACTACGATGAATCCATCCGCTTCTTCCAGAAGGTGCTGGATAAGGATCCCCATAACACCTGGTCCTACTACGGCATTGCCACCAACTACGCTGATAAAAGGGACAAGGCAAAGGCTTTGGAATATCTGAAAAAAGCAGTTGATCTAGACCCGAAAAACGTAAAGCCCCAGGCTGCCGCCCAGGACCACTTCCAGTGGCTCCATGGCGATGCCGATTTTCAGAAACTTGTAAATTAAAGGAGTTCCCATGAAATACGCTTTTATCCTGTCCATCGTATCCCTGGTCCTCTACCATGACAATATCCTGTCTGCCGCCGGAGCTGCCGGATACCTTTCCGCCATTTTCTTTCTGGTCACGTACCGGGAAAAGCCCGCCATGCTGGCCATTGCCTGCATAGCGGCTGCCATCATTACCATCATGTACTTTTCCTGGGACTTCTCCCTTGCAGGCTACATGCACATAGGCATTGCCTGGTCCATGACCATTACCGCCTTTACCGCCATCCTTACCCTGGTAAGCCTTGTATACAAGATAAAGAATCGCTGATTCATGATACAAAAAAGCATCATTGATGAGAACATCAACGATGCTTTTTATATTGCCTGTCAGTCCGCGTTTTTAGAGGATTTAAATTTCAGGAAAAATCCCATAATGAGGAGCATGCATACCAGACCTGTCAGGTCTCCGAGAATGCCGTTTCCTGTGATGCCATCCACCAGGTAGCCGGCCACACAGCTCACAGCCACCACGAGTACATAGGGAATCTGGGTAGACACATGGTCTATGTGATGGCACTGGGCCCCCGCCGAGGCCAGAATGGTGGTATCGGAAATAGGCGATACATGGTCGCCGCCTACAGAACCGGCCAGCACGGCAGCCACCGTCATAATCATAAGATGGGTATCATTGGACACGATAGCCAGTACGATAGGAATGAGGATACCGAAGGTGCCCCAGGAAGTACCGGTAGCAAAAGCAAGGCCAATGGCCACCAGGAAAAACAGGGCCGGCAGCAGAATGGCAATGGTGGCGTTATCAGCAACCACGCTTCCTACATAGCCGCCGATGTTCAGGTAATCCTTACCTACAATGCCGGACAAGGTCCAGGCCAGGGACAGGATCATAATGGCAGAAGTCATCTGTTTGAAACCTTCTACAAAGCAGCTGCAGAAAGTGCTGAAGTCTAAAACCTTTCTGGGAATGTACAATACAAAGGTAAATACCAGAGCAATGAAAGAACCGATAACGAGGCCTCTGGCAGATTCACAGTTCGCAAAGGCTTCTGCCACGCCCTTTCCTTCCAGAATGCCGCCGGTATAAAGCATGCCGAACACGCAGCCGCCGATAAGGACCACCAGCGGAAGGATGAGATCAATGATTTTCCCATTTCCCACAGGCGCACTGCCTTCATCATCGGCATATTCCGCAGGAATCACCAGGGTGCCACCGCTCTGCTTTTCATACCTGGCCATACGGGAAAAATCACGGCCTGAAGCGATGAGGATAATCATAAAAATCAGGGTGAGCCAAGCGTAAAGGTTCAAAGGAATGGTTTCCAGGAAAAGAGCAAAACCATCAATGGAACTGCCCTCCGGAAGAGAGGAGGTAACAGCAGCAGCCCAGCTGGAAACCGGAGCAATGATACATACCGGTGCTGCTGTGGCATCAATAATATAGGCCAGTTTCGCACGGGTAATCTTAAACCGGTCTGTCACAGGGCGCATCACGGTACCCACGGTGAGACAGTTGAAGTAATCATCAATGAAAATCAGGATACCAAGAGCCATGGTTACGAAAAGAGCGCTCTTCTTTCCTTTAATGGTGCGGGCTGCATAATCACCGTAAGCCTGAGAAGCACCGGACTTCTGGATGGCCGCCACCATAATCCCCAGAAGGACAAGGAATACAAGGATATACACATTGCTTCCCACCTTGTCCGACATAATGTGGAACATGGTGTCGATAGCACCCAGTATACTGAATCCTGCAAACATGAAGGCACCGATAAAGATACCTATGGCAAGAGACATGTACACTTCTTTGGTGGCCAGTGCCAGAATAATGGTAACTACAGGAGGCACCAGGGACCATACTGTTTGAGACATATAAATCATCCTCTCTCTTTTGACAATTTCCCATATCGTCAAATTGCAATAATTTTTATTATTATACAATACTTTCCCCGTTTGTAAAATGTTCGTAGTGATAAATTAGTGAACTAGTGAACTAGTGGACTAGTGGGCTAGGGAGCTGGTGAGCTGGTGAGGATTGGGGCTGGGGACCACTAGTCCACTAACTCACCAGCCCACTATTTCACATATTGCATTTTCCCCATAATGCTGTATAATATAGTACGTGGCTCTGCAGTACTGATTTATGGCAGTCTCCGGGCCCCGTGCAATGAAATCCCATGAACCCGGTCAGGTCCGAGAGGAAGCAGCCGTAAGTGGCCCTTTTCATGTGACACGGTGCATCCTGGAGGCTGTCATAAATGAGGACTGCAAGGCTTTTTTTATGTCTGGTTTTCCCTGCTGTATTGTATAATAGTAATAATAATTAATAAGGTAAGGATTCAGTTCCGGAATCCTTACAAATCCTTTTTCATCTTTCCTGCCGGGAGGTTATTTATGGCTTATTTAGCATTATATCGAAAATGGAGGCCCCGCACGTTTACGGAGGTGGTAGGGCAGAAGCATATTTCCATACCGCTCCAGCGGGCCATCGAGCAGGACCGGCTGGCTCATGCTTATCTTTTTTCCGGTCCCCGGGGTACAGGAAAGACCAGTATGGCCAAAATCCTGGCCAAAGCGGTGAACTGCCTTCATCCAAACGGCGTGAATCCCTGCAATGAATGCCAGAGCTGCCGGGAAATCAATGCAGGCTCCAGTCTGGACGTCTATGAAATCGATGCCGCTTCCAACCGCGGCATTGAGGAAATCCGGGCCCTTCGGGAATCGGTGCGCACCCTGCCGGCAGTGAGCCGGAAGAAGGTATACATTATCGATGAAGTACACATGCTCACCAAGGAAGCCTTCAATGCCCTCCTGAAAACGCTGGAGGAACCGCCGTCCCATGTGCTCTTTATTCTGGCCACCACGGAACCGGAAAAAATTCCCCTCACCATTCTTTCCAGATGCCAGCGGTATGAATTCCACCGGATTTCCGTGGAAGATATCAAAAACCATCTTCTCTATATTGCCAAAGAAAGTCATCTTCCCCTGACGGAAGAGGCAGCAGACCTCATTGCAGTCCGGGCAGACGGCGGCCTTCGCGATGCCCTGTCCCTGCTGGACCAGTGCTCCTCGGCCTCGGAATCCAAAGTTCTTGACGCGCCGGCGGTGTATGACCTTCTGGGCCTCACAGGAAAGGATATGATTCTGGATCTCTCCCATCATATCTTCAACGGTGACAGTTCTTCCGCCCTGTCCCTCTTTTACCGGATCCTGCAGGGCGGAAAAGAGCCGGCCTCCATTCTTCGTGACCTTCTGGAACATTTCAGAAACCTGATGATCTGCAAGGTCAATCCAAAAGCGCCGGAATTTTCCCAGTATGGCGGGAAGGTGGAAACGCTTCGTTCCGATGCATCCCGCCTTCCTGCACCTTACCTGGACTCCCTCTTTGACTATCTCCACGAAGCCCTCCATGAAACGAAACGGAGTTCATCACCAAGGCTCAGCGCCGAAATGGGCCTTCTTCATCTCTGCCGCATGAAAGGGTCTAAATCCCTGGATTCCCTGGCCCAGCGGGTAGCCCAGCTGGAAGAAGAGGTGTCGCGCCTGAAGCGCGGCGCCCTGTCCATCCCGCAATCTCCATCACCGGCCCCGGTTTCTGGGCCGGCTCCTTCCTACCCTGCCGCACCTTCTTCTCCTGCCCCGGTTCCCGCATCACCCATACCTGCTGCGCCGGCTGCTTTTCCTGCTCCGGAGCC
>ULUB01002984.1_pt1 | contig 12562 bp, 10 predicted proteins | sample 1958111 | NCBI WGS metagenome assembly ULUB01 (sample SAMEA4835749, study PRJEB28245) | human gut metagenome | biome: gut microbiome; material: fecal sample | place: Denmark | collected 2008
TCGATCAGCTGGAGTGCCCCTTCCGGGCAGTTGGGGATGCATTTGCCGCAGCCGTTGCATTTCGTTTCATCGATCTGGATAATTTTTCTCTTCATGATGGATTTCCTCCTTGGATGACACATTGTCGATTTTAAAGTGCGGGAACTGGAATCAGCCGCAGGGAGCGAGAAGTTTCCGCAGAACGTCGATGAGTTCTTCGCCTTTCCGCCGCAGGTCAAACGCGCCGCCGGAGAGTCCCCACTGCTTCACCAGCAGCCGGACTGGCCCGAAGACCAGCCGGAAAAGCATTTCTTCCGGAATATCCTGCCGGATCTCGCCGGAGCGCTGCGCTTTGCGGAAGTGCTCCCCGAGCTTTTCCCGGTGTCGGTGCATCATCTCCAGCAGGAGTTGGGCGAACTGCGGATCTTCCATGAAAAGCTCTTCGGCGAAGAGTACCTTCGCCAGCGGCGGCTGTGCCGCAACCTGTCCGAAACGGTTCCAGACGAACCGGGCCACCGCTTCGAAGCCGGTCAGTTCCGGCGGGAGTTCCGGAACTCCCCGGTCGAACTCCCCGATCAGGGTACGGATGATCTCCGATTTGTTCCGGAAGTGCCGGTAGATCGCCGGTTCGGTGATGTTCAGTTTCTCCGCCAGATTCCGGATCGTGAGATGCTGAATTCCGCCGGCGGCGATAAGTTCGAGTGCTGCCGTTAAAATTTCCTGCTGCCTTCCGGTAAGTTTCATCTGCCGATCTCCTGGTGTTAGTTATCATTCACTAACAATAGAAGTGATTTTTCCAAAAAATCAAGGGCGAATGTGAAAAATCGATAAAAATTCCTGAAAAATTGATTTTACAGGATCAGGAGCATTCCCAGATTGCGGAGCAGGCCTGACTTGTAAATTCTGTGTTTCAGAATGCAGCGGCGTCTGCGGAGGAAACTCATCGAGTCCAGTGAAGCAAACGCTTCGAGAATTTCCTGTTCCCGGGGGGGCAGCTGGTTCTGAAAACGCTCCAGCAACGCTTTCCCCTGGGTGACATTCTGATAAAACCGTTTCCGGATGCGCCCGGGGCCGTCCAGAGCTTTTCGGAGGAAGGCGAGTGGGGTATAGTGGAACGCACCGTAGACATTGCTGCCGGACTGGCGGTACAGCAGAGTCGGCTCGTCGAGGAAAGCGATTTTACCGAAGAGGACGGCAACCAGAGTGATCCAGTGATCGTGCATGACCGCCGAAGGAGGAATTGGTCGGGCGAGTTCCGCCAGCGCCCGGTTGAACAGCATGGTATTGCCGTACGCAATGTTTTGGACCAGGAACCGGGAAAGTTTCATGTTGTATGGAACAAGATGCTGATAACGGATCATGGAGGGCGCGATCTCATTCAATCCGGCATCGACCACTTTCGCATCGGTAAAGACCATAAGGGGAGTTTGAGTGCCGTATTGGTGTTCGAGTTCCCGGTATGCTTTCAGAGACCGGGAGATTTTGTCCGGCATCCAGACATCGTCATGATCGGCAAACATGATAAGATCCGCGTCGGCATGTTGGAGCAGCGCGGAAAAGTTTTCCAGAGCGAGAGCGCGCTCCTGCCCGATCAAGCAGATTTTTTCCGGGAAACGGGTCTGATATTCCTGGACAATGGACAACGTGGAGTCCGTGGAACCTCCATCCCGGATCAGCAACTGAAAATCCTGACAGTCCTGCTCCAGAATGGAATCAAGCTGTTCCCATAGAAACCGCTCTGAATTATAGGTGGCAAGCAGAATTTGCAGTTTCATATCATACTGACTATATCGATAAGATTAATTTTCTTGCTTCTGAGAAATAATGAAAGATTTGTTTTCTGGAATTGAAAGATATATTGCTGATTCTCCAGAAGGTGTAACTTTTATTGCCAGTCCTGAACGTTTATAATGTTCTTCTAACGCCTTTTTTCCTGATTTTATGCAAATATCAATTCTTTTTTGAGAAAATGAGTTATAGTGTATCCTCCAAAAATATAACGGTTTGGGGACATAACTTATCTTGTTTGTGTATTCAGTGATTCTCAAATATAAATCATAGTCCTGGGAGCCTTCAAAGCCACTGCGAATTCCCCCTATTTTATCAAAGAGGTTTCGAGAAATTAAAACGGGATGATTGATATAATTAGTTTTTCTTAAGGAAGAAAGTTCATATGGCCCTTTGTGTCTTATCAGGCAACGTTGTGCAGGTTTCATAAACAGGTAATATTCATCAGCATAGACCAAGTCTGCCTGTTCGTTTTCTGCAGCATTCAATAGATAATATAAGGCATTGGGTGATAAGAGATCATCATGGTCCAGCAGGCAAATGTAATCGCCTGTGGCCAGCTTTGCAGCGATGTTGGTATTTTCAGCTATGCCAGCATTCTTGTTTCGTGACAAAATAATGCGAGCGTCTTTCTTCGCATACTCTTGCAGAAGATCCAAAATATCAGTTCTTGTTGCATCACAGCAACAATTTATGCATAATTCCCAATGGGGATATGTTTGTATAAAAACAGAGTCCAATGTCTGTTGCAAGATGTTGAGATCCAGATTCCATATCGAACATAGAATGCTGATTTTCTTAGAATGGCAAGAATCCTTAGGAACAACAACTGGTACTTGTGCTTGCCAGACAGAAGAAAAAGATTTCCCTAGAATAATAATCTTTACAATTTTCAGCCAATTCCATATGCACACAGGAATATGTTTTTTTATATAAACTTTAACGGAAGAAGTCATCTTGCTTTTTCCTTTTTAAATGAATCGAGGATAGAATTATACACTGTTTCGATACTGTTTCGGAAGGAAGCTCCTGAATATCGTTGTAAAACATCGTTTCTGGCTGTTGAATTTATGTTATCTAGATTCATTTTCCCGTGGTAGAGATCCGTTAACACGGGGTACCATTGACCTTCGCGGCAGAGAAAACCGTTTTCTCCATTACGAATCGCGTGTTGATAGGAATAGATTGGTGTTGCGCACGTCGGAACATCAACAATTGCTGATTCGAAGAATTTTAATTCAGACTTGCAATTGGTAAAATCATTGTCTACTAGTGGAATAATATTAACGTCAACTGAACCAATGAGAATTTGCAAATTTAAAAAATCTGTCAAGGGAAGAAGGGTGATGCGGTCTTCTAAAAGAAAAGGTTGCATATCTTTTGAGAATTCCATGAAGCCAACAACAAGCAATTTTATATTTTCATACTCTTGAAATAGTGCTTTTATCTCCTGTTCTACAATACAAAAGTCATTGGTGTGTGAAGGTGAACCACTGAAATAACCTATTACAAACTCTTGTTTAGAAGTATGTAGTTGTTTTTTATGGCGGACCTGTTCAGATATTGCAATTTGTTCTTCGTTTAAAGAATTCTCAATACAAAAATATTTTTTTGAGAAAGCTTGTTCTAATTTTGAACCGAGAAAGGCGTTAGTGCAGGTGAAAAAATCTACTTTAGAAGCGCACAAAGCGATTCTGGCAACATAAGAGAACCAGTAATCATAATTTTCATTTGCTGCCAGTGTATTCATGATAAGTGGAATATAATTCAGGTCAAAAACCAGATCATCCACATCAAAGACTATTGGAACCTTTAAAGTGCGGGCAAAGGCAATAATATTGTCATATTCCCAAAACCATTTTGTGCGTCCTAAAACAAAAACCGATGCATGGGGTAGTAGATCAACAACGAAGTTAATTTCATTGCGATAAAAATAGCCGGCATGCCAAGTTTTACTGTGTAGCAAAGATTGATAAATGTTGTAGACTCGGTAACGAAAGGTAGAGGTATTTGGTTCATCGCATAGAAAAAGTACAATTTTTTTCTTACCAATGAGTTGATATACCTCTTTCACCCGGCAAGAAACAGGGAGGGCCCAAGGCTCCCTGTCAACAGGAAGTGTGAACGGGCTCAGACTCATTTTGGTACCTGTCCTTCATGAATTGCAATGTCGATGCGAGCGTCTCACTCCAGGAAGTGGGAAGAGTGGAGTTTTTAAAATTTTCCTGTCTTTCTGACTCATTCAAGGCTAATTGAATTCCTTTGGCTAAACCATTGTAAAGAGATTCCGGTGTCAAATCGCAAAAAATAAGATTTTTACAGAATTTGCATCCTGTCTTATTGGCAAAACTATTGGTTACACAAACGCCTCCCGAGGCGATTGTATCCAACGGCGGGTAACTTGGGTGAGGGGTGTACATGAGAGAAAAGGTTAAATCAACTTCTCCCAAAAAAGAAGAATATTCGGCCCAAGACATTTTCCCCATGAAGGTTGGCTTATAACCTGTAGAAAATATAAAGGAAGGGGTGATCGGGGCTCCTGCAAGGCAAACATCCCAATGATCCGTATCAATAATCCCTTGGCTAATTGCTTGATCAAGTATTGTAATTCCTGTAAAAAATAGATTTCGCGGATGAAATTGGCGCGCATAATAGAATAGTTTATGTTTGCCAATTGATTTTTGTTGTTTTGGGGAATACAAATGACGAGGAAATGCAGGTTCAAAACACGCCCCGTGCTGCACAATGTTCGGATGGAACATTTTGAAATAATCAAACAACCAATGAGAATTGATAAGGTAATCAATGTGAGGATCTTTCAGTAATTGAGAGCACCAGAGATGTTGATCATTATAGGGGTAAAAGAATGGTTCAACTTCTTGGACAATATAAAAAATTTTACATGGCAGTTGCATTTCCTTTACAATTTTGGTGGTCCACCAGCTTGTCGTAAAGAATATTTCATCGTCAGCTAACTCTAAGCGTCGAGAATATTGACCGGAAGGAGAACGAAGAGCATCTGACCAGAACTCAACTTTTTCAGGGGGGGGTTCGTGCATCAACTTCATGAAATCAAAATAAGAGGTGGGATTTGCTTTTTCTAAACGCGTAATAATACGCAGAGACATATTTTCCCGGACGGCAAATTTTGACGCCAGAAGAAGTGCCGTACCTACCCCCCCCAATAATGAGGAGCCCAAAGCATCTGTGACAAGGTTGATTCTCTTTTTTCTGGAACTTTCAGGTAGTCGCGTAAAAAAGATAGGTTGGAGATCTGGAAACTGCAGGTTGAGGTATTGGTTTAAGGGAAGCTCCTCTTTCTCTTGGTTCCATTGATGTTTTCTCAACCACCAAATTCCTCTTTGGAAAGTATAAAAAAATCCTTCGGAGACAAAAGACTCTAAAATTTTTTCCTTTTTTTTCGTGATGAGCGAGAAAACTTTTTTGATTTTTAGAAGCATACTTACCTCGTTTTCTTAATCATCAATGGTAATTGGGTTATTTGATCTATCGTAGTTCATAAGTACACATGTCAAGAATCATGTTTGGTTATTCAAATAAAACAATAAATTAGAATTTTGTTTTTCTGTAATTCTTTTTCTTTGAGATAATATAAGAAATAGTTGCCTTGATACCTCTGGAATGTATTGAAGAGCAAACTTTGTAAAACGGTGAGTATGACATGAATATTCTAAAAAAGAAATGTTTTTTGAAAAAGACTAATTCATTTTTTGTATTGTTTAATTCATTTTCAAGCAAATGCATGTATGTTTTATTATTCTGCAGTTCGATTTTTTTCTGATAGAGTTCTGTTTCTGCCTGCAAGGAGTTTCTATAAAGCATCGCCAAAAATTCTGGGGTTTTTTCAAAAAGATAAATTAGTGACATCCCGCAAAGAGCAGCATTGGAAACCCACAACCCGGAAATAGATGCAAAATCGTTCTGATTGGTGTTTGATTTAGAGAATAAAAAATGGCATCCCGTGGTTTTTCTGACATGAAACGGAGCTTCGTGGAATGCAAGACGACGAATGAAATCGAAATCAATCAAGACTCGCATCCTCTCGTCATACTTGCCAACTTTGTCGCTTAGTGTTTTGGTATGTAGAATTTGCTTATGGTTTATCCGGTTATAGAAATGTAACATTTCAGGAGTAACATCTTCTGAATTTTCAATCTGATCCGAAATGATATTCCCGCTATTGTCAATGATTCTGAGGCGAGTGTCGGAAAAAACAAATTCTTTATGATTCTGTTCGGCCGCATCATATAGCACTTGTAAATGTTCCGGGTAGACTTCGTCGTCATCATCCATGTAACCGATATATTTACTTTGAACCAGAGACAGGCCAAAATTCAAGGCTGCGGATTTCCCCTGATGTGGTCTGGAATAATATTCGAATCGCGGTTCGTGAAATGATTCAACGATATCTGCAACTTCTTCTCCGCCATCATTGATTATCAGCAATCGCCATGATGGGAAGGTCTGCTCTGCAATACATTTCAAAGCACTGGGTAGAAAGTTTCTGCGATTGTATGTCGGCAGGATAACTGTAATTTGCGTTTCCATTATCGGTTCCTTAAAATGAAAAAGTTAGAATTTATTACATCGCCGAAAGGACGCATATTTTTTTCTGTTAGGATTTGGACAGAGGCGAAATAGGGCTGGAAACGCGAGACAACATCCGCACCATATTTTCTAATGTGATCTGCTTGACCAAAATAATGTTTGCGGTCTTCCGGAGTTTGTGCAAATTCGGGGTTATCCAATGTCTCCGCCTGATCCCAATATACAGGTGTTGAAATGATTAAAACAGCATCAGGTTCCATAATTCTCTTCATTTCTGTGAAGAATTCTTTTTCCGGAATATGTTCAATCAGATGATTTGCGATGATGACATCGTAATAATGATCAGGATAAGTTGTGTGAAGGGCATCTCGTTTTTCGATGTTTTCTGCCCATGGGAAGTTTTCCGGGCAAAGATCCATGCAAGTGTATTCAAGATTATGTTGTTTCCGCAAAAGGTCGTAAGTACATTTTTCTGGTGCCAGATGAAGCACTTTTAAAGGCCGTATTTGTGATAAGAAGGTTACTTGATAGATATAATAGGCGACACGATCCCGTTCCAAGGAGCTGCAAAAAGGGCAACTTCCATGAGAGCTTGGGTTATCCATTCCACAGGGGAGAAAAACAGAAGTATGTTGACAGAAAGGACAAAATTCTTCATGCTGTAAAGGTGTAATATCTGATTGCGCTTGAGGGATATTTTGGGCCTGTTTCACCAATTGTACTAAACGAACAAAACCATAAGGTAATAGCATTTTTAAAATGTATTTCGGCGTACATTTCAAATTACTAAAGGGCAAAATATGACCAGCCGCATATTTTTTACTTTCTCTAAGCAACTTCTGCTGTATTGGAGGATATTTTTTTAAAATGGCGGAAAAGGCGATATCGTTTCCATGAGATACATTGTTGAGCCACAATGGCCTGTCATCAGGGCATGAACCAAAGTGCCTGTCAAGGTTTACTAAAGGAAAGTCAAGATCATTTCCCTTCAAGCAAAATATATTGCTGTTATTTAATACAGCCATAGCCCAAAACCATAGATCATCACCATGGGGCGCAACTGCGGAAAAAATTTCTCGCTTTGTGGTTTGTTTCGACAAGGCGTGCGGAGGATAGAGAATTCCGAACGCTCCTGTGGGAATATTAAGTATAGAATGAGGTTCTGCAATATTTATCCCCCATTCGGAATATGGTCTAACAACTCCTGGCTTTGGCGAGAAAGAAATTGTCCGGCAACGGAATGCGATTATATCTTTCGGTCTTTTTATGTGGTTTTTTTCCAAATCCTCGAGCCATGTTTCCGGGTAATACATATCATCATCTGCGGTGACAATGGAGGCATCTGGAAATTGCTCAAGAGAAAAGATCAGTTTTTTATAAGACTTGATATCTGGAACAAATTTGATTTCAAGTCCCTCATTGCACAAAGTTTTAACTGCGACAGGCACATCATCTAGTTTGTTGGGGAACTGCTCATTGCCGAGATAAAGAATTATTCTATCTGAAAAAACTGTCTGATTAAACAAAGAATAAAGAGTATAATGAACATCTTCCATTCTAGACGGAATAGAAGTCAGCGAAATGATCAGATCTTCTTTTCGTTCTGGTGGTCGAGAAAGAAAGTTACGCCGCGGTCTATTGAGGCGCATGTATTCCGCGAGCTGCTTCTTGTCAATTCCTTTGATACCGTTATTGTTCATAAAACAATCCACATTTACTTTGCTTTAGGTTCACAAAGAAGCATTGTTTCTCCGATGATTTTTCCGTTCATCGGATGAATAATTCTAAAACGGTAATCAAGCTGAAAACTTTCCAGACATGTCTTCAAATGGAAAAAATCTTGATAAGAATGATAGATACTTAAAAGAATAATCGGACGATATGTCCGTAAAGTTTTTTGTGCCCCCGCCAGGAATTTACTCTCATTCCCCTCTATATCAACTTTTATCAATGCGATATCCAGATCTTTTCCCAAGCAAAAGTCATCGATAGAGACAGCTTGCACAACTTCCGTCGAGACAAAGGATTCACCAACAGTGTGCTCTCCGGAACCTGCACCGGAAATTTGTAAGGTAAGTGATCCTGACTGTTTGTCTACAGCACAGTTTACGGGCTCAACATTTGCAAGATTGTTTAACTCTATTGTTTTCTGCAACAGCTTGAAATTTTCGGTTGAAGCTTCAAGGCTGTAAATTTTACGAGGCATCAAGTCATTAAGAATTAGTGCAGAATCTCCACAATAGGCCCCTATATCCAATATATCTCGTCCCTGAATATTGATGGAACCTGATAGCATATCAATACCGTGACGAAAACAGAAAACAGAACTTTCGAAAAAGCAAACAGGCAATATATATTTCCCATAGGCGAAACCATAACCAGGTAAAGTTACAATATATTTCTGATCGATATGTCCAGCTCTGTTTAATTTGACGCAGCTGTTTTTTTCTTCCTTACTAAAGATGTCAATATCATCTGCCAAATTGTTCTGAATAGCTTGAATCCTGCCGATGATTTTTTGTACTTCGTAAATAGAATCTTCATCTAAATCCTTTACCAGAGCAAAATAATCTTTTTTGAACTGTTCTGATTCTCGATACATCTTTTCATAGAATTGTTCAAAAATTAAGTTTTCACTTCTGGTTCGATGATATAACGTTTCAGAATTTTGCAGTGCAACTGAATGAAGAATATTATCGCAAATCTGATTGGTTTGTCGTGTGTGAAGATCTTTTAACAGACTCCAGGGATACCTGAAGCTACGTTTGATAATTTGCTTGATTACTTTTTTATACACAGATATTCGCGGAAATCGGATTAATTTATTAAGTTTGTAAATATAAAAATCGGCAAAACTTGTTGTTTGCGGGAAAGCTTTGTCATAAGGATAAGCATTGGGGATATGCTGGATTAATTGCCAATCAGGCATGTTTTTTTCTATCCAATCCGTAAATTTTCTGTGGCGGACATGCTCTCGCCCTGAAGGCTGTTCCATATTTGAAGCATAAATTATAACGTACTCCGTTGATGCTTTGAATAATCGACGCATATAATCTTCAAAAACAGTATCTTCTACAAGGTGATATAGCACGTCGAGCGAAATAGAGCATTCGCATCTTTCATTGTTATACTCTGATACATTTCTGAATTGTTTAGACGGATCATTTGAAAACTTTTTTCTAGTATATTCCAATACCGTGTCTGATACATCGTATCCAATATACTTTTTAACTTGAAATAAACTGAGATTGTTACCATCCCCCACTCCGAATTCTATAATGGTATCAATGGAATGTTCTCGAACAAAGGCATTTAACACATCAGCCTTGAACTGGCTTAGACGGCCATAAGAACCTGCCCCTGAACTTCCGCCGGTACGATATCGACTTTCCCAATATTCAGAGGAAGAAAAGGGTGAAGTTACATTTGTCACAACGTTTCCCATTTATTTATCCTTTAATAGAAAAATTTTTAATAAGATCAACTTTTTAGATAAACTTTCGTATCTGGATAAAGAATTCCACCTCGTATCATGTTGTTTGATACCAGATGAATTGCAAAATCATTCCAATGCAATTGAACCGCATTATCCGGCGTACCGAGTGAGAGTGCTACTACAACAAAATAGTCCCCCGATTTTAATCGAGGTATATTTACTTCAAAAGTAGCAGTGACATGGTCAGATTCAAAAGGGGAGATAGAGAGTCCACTGTACGATGTATTCCCCCCAAATAGCCGAATATTTTGTTTATTGGCAATGGCATACCCGATATAAAGTTCAGAAGCAAGGTTTTCAGCCTTTATTAGCGAACTTAAAATAGAAGGATCCCACTTCGCATCAATTTCCAATTTTATTACTCCGCTTTGTGGAAGGCAATTAGGTGAGTTTAATCCATATATACGCACTTCTGAAATGATTCCTCCGCCAGAGCCGTACGCATATTGCTGATTATCTGTTTCCGGGCGCCATATGTAGCAATGGTTATCCATAAAAGAACATATTTTGTCTTCGGTAAACAACTTCAGCGATGATTCAACTATGGTTGCATTTTCTGGCGATGTCTCCACGTTCTTGGGGAAAATTTCCTTCATGTAGGCAAGCACACCATCGTTTGAACATCCATCAAAGGCGCAAGTGCCATTCTTGAGATAGATTACTCTCTGGCAAAGCTGTTTCACGGCTTCTGTGTTGTGCGTTACGAGAAAAAGCGTCATTCCAGTTTCTATTAAGGACTCCATTCTGGCATAACATTTACGTTGGAATGCCGCATCTCCAACAGCAAGAGCTTCATCGACAATCAGAATATCCGGGTTGACCGCCACATTTACCGCAAATGCAAGGCGGACCATCATGCCGCTGGAATAGGTCTTGACCGGCTGATCGATGAATTCGCCGATGTCGGCAAAATCTACGATCTCCTGAAATTTATCATCCGTTTCTTTTTTCGTCAATCCCAGGATCGCCGCATTCATATAGACGTTTTCGCGCCCGGTAAATTCTGGGTTGAATCCCGAACCCAGTTCCAGCAATGCGGCGATGCGGCCATGAACGGCAACTTTGCCTGATGTCGGTTGGAGCGTGCCGGTGATAATTTGCAGTAGCGTGGATTTTCCCGCGCCATTCCTGCCGATTACTCCGACGCACTCACCACGGTGGACTTCGAAATTGATATCCCGCAAGGCCCAGAATTCCCGATAGTATTTTTTGCCGAAGGGGCCAAGCAGCATCTGCTGAAGGCGATGGCGCGGCTTATCATACATCTCAAAGCGTTTTGAGACGTTTTTTACACTCAAAACAATGTCGTCAGAGGACATCGGCAAATCCTTTCTTGGTCTTGTGGAACCAGATGAACCCAAGGTGCAGAACAAGACAGCTGACCAGAAACGCAATCCCGAGGAAAAGCCAGTTCGGCAGTTCGCCGTACAGAAAGACCTTTCGCGCCTCCTCGATCAGAATCGTCAACGGATTCAACTGCAGCGGCCAGCGGAAGCGTTCCGGGACCGCCTGCAACGGATAAAAGATCGGCGTCATGAAAAAGAGAATTTGCAAAATGACACCGATCAGATACTGGGTGTCCCGGATATAAACCCCGAGTGACGCGACAAAATAGGAGATCCCCAGACTGAAAATCCCCAGCGGCAGCAGCACAAGAGGCAGCAGCAACATGGCGAAACTGATTTTACCGAAAATGAAAATAGTTCCCAAAAACAGAAGAACAAACCAGACCATGCCGAGAATCAGACTTGCCGCAACCTGAGCCAGCGGAAGGATTTCCAGCGGGAAAATCACTTTCTTCACAAAGTTCGGATTATCCACTACTACTCCGCAGGAATTGCTGACGCTTTCGGAAAAGATGTTGAACATCGCCATTCCGCAGAACATGATGATCGCAAACGCTCCACGCCCGCCGCCGGTGTCGATACCCCAGCGCGCTTTGAACACCACGCTGAAAACGAATGTGTAGACGCAGAGCATCATCAGGGGATGGACAAAACTCCAGATCAGTCCCAGAAAAGATCCCCGGTAGCGGGAGGCGATGTTGCGCACAACCAGACTCCGCAGAAGGAAGCGGTTCGTCCAGATGATCTGAAAGAACAACAGCGGATTCCACAATATCTTCAGTTTTTGTAGGTAATTTTTCAGCTGCATGACTCTTATGGCTTGTTTTTATGGCTTCGGGTGGAGGGAATACGGTCCGTTCTTTCTCGAAAAAAACTTTGAATTTCCGGGATGCGCTATCTTTTTCTACTGTCTGCGCCCGTTTCTGCTCTACGGAGAAGTTCTTGCGTGCCAAGTGAGCGCAAAAAGACGTTGCGGCTGCTCGATGATTCAGAATAATCCTGCCTGTTTTTCTTTCTGAAAAAAATTCTCCACCCCTCCTGCCTGCATCAATTTTTATGCTTATTCCTGTTATCCTGTTTTCTGTTGCCCGGTATCGGCTGCTCACTGCTGGATGTCGGATGTTGATCCTGCATCTGATAAGCCTTCCCCGTCTCCCGGGAACGAAGTTCCAGGACCCTGTATCACATGTCCGGAAACGTGCCGCCGTGAACCGTCCATAAACTACACCAGGCTTGTGTATATTTCAAGTTGCCGGTTTTCCGTTTTACAAAAAAATGAATGATTTGTAAAGTGGTCGAGACGGTTTCGATATTGCCGGATCGGTTTTGTATTGCGCTTGTCCGGGGACCGCATCACTTTGCATCTCCGACATCCATGGCGGGG
>ULUB01026897.1_pt1 | contig 12470 bp, 13 predicted proteins | sample 1958111 | NCBI WGS metagenome assembly ULUB01 (sample SAMEA4835749, study PRJEB28245) | human gut metagenome | biome: gut microbiome; material: fecal sample | place: Denmark | collected 2008
AAAAGAATACATATAAATATGGTCAAACCTTTAGAAAAATATTATAATAATGGTAAAGAAAATTTATCTAAGTTAGAGAAAATACTAGTTATGTTTCAAATAACTAGTAAAGGTGAACTTAGAGATGTTTCTAAAGGAGATGAAGAGTTAGAGAATATGGCTAAAATAATTGAGGATTTAAATGAGGATGAATATATCATAGGTTTATATGACAAAGAAAAGATGGATGAATGGATGAAGAAAATCGACCATGCAGAAGCTGTTAAAGAAGGACATGCAGAAGGCTTAGAACAAGGCTTAGAACAAGGATTAGAACAAGGCTTAGAGCAAGGATTAGAACAAGGATTGGAACAAGGATTAGAACAAGGATTAAAAGAAGGATCAAATAAGAAGGCAATTGAAATTGCCGAAAAAATGTTAAACTCTGGTATGGATGTATCTGAGATTTCTAAGTTTACTGGTTTAAATAAAAATGAAATTAAAAAGTTAAAAACTGAGAAAATTTAGTTCTTGGTTTTTAATATTACATAAAAACAATGGCTTAAAAACCATTGTTATTGAATTTATTGCAGCAGCATCCAGGATCATTGTTGATGATTTGATTTTCTTCAGAGCATGAGTATTCAGGAGTATAAGTATGATTGTAAATATGTTTATTAATTACATGTGTATGAATTGGACATACGTGTTTTACTTCATGACAAAATTCTCTCTCTACACAGTTTGTAATAACTGGTTCCATGATTGGACAGTTTGGATCTCTGTCACAGCATTCGTTCATTGGTTTATGAAAACCAAAATTTTTTCTAAACATTTTTCTTTCCCCCTTATCTAATTTATGATATGAAGGTTATTAAATCATGAATATGGCAAATGTTTATAGTTATTGACATTTATTTTATTTATGAGTATTATATTGGTTAGTTTTTGGAGGATATTATGGTTAGATTTAGTTTAGAAGAGAAAAATGCTTTAGTTTCTTTATTTGATAAATGTGATGTGGCTTTACTTAAAATTAGTGAACAAAATGGAATTAAACATATTGATAAAGTTTATATAGATGGTAAACAATATGATATACCTAGTAAAGAGTTAGCTATGCAAATTCGTTTATCTAATGGGGCTGTAGATTTGATTAGAGAAAAGGGAAATATTTTAAAATTAAATAAAGATGAAAGAAATTTTGTTATTAGAAATCATCCAGCTTGGATTATGGTTAGGGACACTTTTGATTTGAATGGAGAACTTGGTCCAGAGTTATGTGGGGTTGTTAGAACAAAGCAAAAAAAACCTTATGAAAATTGGTGTCAGGATTTTTGTGATTCAATGGGAGATAAAAGATTTTATCCTAATAAAAATATGAAATCTATGTTAGTTAATTATATGGAGTTTGCTAGATTATTTAAAATGAATAAAGAGCGAGTTAAACTTAAAATTAGAGATGATTTATATACTTCTTTTGTACCTGATGTTTCATCTTTATATCGCGGTTTTTTCGAAGCAATGAGAGTTAGAGAAGAAGGAAACCCTAATTTAAAAGTTGAACTTAATAAATATGGATATCCGGAAGTTTATTATAATCAAAATGGCAAGTTTATGAGAATTGATGTTTCAACTGATGATGGTTTAAAAAAACTATTTGAAATTTCTCCTTCTTCATTAGAAGGATTACAAAAAGTTTCAGAAAAATCAAAAACTTTAAAAAAGAAAAGGCCGACGAAAAAAAACAAAAAAAGAAAATAAACGTTTTTATCCGTTTATTTTTTTATATATTTCTTCTACTGGAAGTAAATTACCTTCATTTTTATATTGTGGTTTAAGGTGAAGATGAAAGTGTTTAACTTCTTGTTTTAAACCATTATTTTGAACTAAAGTTAATCCATCGGTGTTTAATTTGTCAGATAATAATTGGTTTATTTTTCTAGAAATATCCATAATATGCATTAGAGTATCATTATCAATGTCAAATAAATCTTGATAATGTTTTTTTGGAACGATTAATGTGTGTCCATTGACATCAGGGTTAACATCTAAAAAAACTTTAACAATTTCATCTTCATAAAGTGTGTATGAAGGTATTTCTTCATTAACTATTTTACAAAATATACAATCCATTATATCACCCATATCCATTTTATCATATATAGAAAAAAAGAGTAACCTCTTTTTAAATTTGAATATCTGCGAATATTCTAATATATTATTGGTTAATTTTAGAGTTTTTATACAAAAATTGTTGAAAAAATGTTAAAATATAATGAGGTGATTAAATATGAATATTTTAAATATAGACAATTTAACTGTTGAAGTGGCTGGTAAAACTATTTTGAAGGATTTTAGTTTAGAAATAAAATCTGGAGAGATTCATGCGATTATGGGTCCAAATGGTACAGGTAAATCTACTTTAACTAAGGTTATCATGGGTGATCCAAATTATAAAATTATTAAGGGTAAGATTAGTTATAATGGTAAGGTTATTAATAAAATGCCAGTAAATGAAAGAGCTAAATTAGGTATTTTTTTAGGAATGCAGATGCCACTTACTATTGAAGGTGTAACAAATGCAGATTTTTTAAGAAGCGCACTTAGGGCTAAGGAAGGTGATAATTTTAAATTACTACCTTTTATTAGAAAAGTTGATAAATTAACCGAAAAATTGCATATGGATTCAGAAATGATTCATAGAGGTATTAATGATGGTTTTTCTGGTGGTGAGAGGAAGAAGAATGAAATTTTACAGATGTGTATTTTAAAACCAAATGTTGTTCTTTTAGATGAAATTGATTCTGGTTTAGATGTCGATAGTTTAAAATTGGTTGGAGAAAGTGTGATGGATTATTATAATGAATGTAAACCGGCTATTTTGCTTGTGACACATTATCAAAGATTACTAGATTATATAAAACCAGATTTTATTCATATTATGAAAGATGGTAAGATTGTTTTAAGTGGTGATAAAAAACTTGCTTTGAAAATTGAAGAGGAAGGCTATGATAAGTTGGTAGGTAAGAATCATGAATAAGATTATAGTTTATGGTGAAGATATTAAAATAGAAAATAAGAACGGTATTGAGGTTAGTATTGGTGAAGCAAGTAAATTTTTGAATGTTCAAAGTGTTAAGATTAAGATTTTAGAAGATACAGATATAGTTATTGATGCAAGTGAAGTGGAAATTAAATTAGATTTTTATATTAATGTTTTGGAAGGTGTTAAAGCAAATATTTATGAATATAAACATGATGGCGAGTATAAGTTTCAATATAAGTATTATTTAGAGGATAATAGTTATTTAAATATTGAAAAAATTAATGATGGTAAGAAAATAAAAGAAATGACAGTTATTAATTTAAACGGCAAAAATGCGAAGGTTCAATTTAATTTAAAGACAATTAGCAAATATGAGGAAAAGTATAATTTTTTAGTTTATCATAATGCGAAGAATACGGTTAGTAACATAGTAAATAATGGGGTTAATATTTTAGATGGTACTTTGGAATTTAATGTTTCAGGATTTGTTTCTAATGGAATAACTGGCTGTGATGTTAATCAAAAAGCAAGAATTATCAACTTGACTGGAAATAATTGCGTGATAAAGCCCAATTTATTTATTGATGAAAATGATGTAATAGCGAATCATAGTGCTCTTATTGGAACTTTTTCAACTGATGAAATATTTTATTTAATGAGTAGAGGTATTTCTAAAAAGGAGTCTGAAAATTTACTTACTAAAGGTTTTCTTTTGAAGGGTATTACATATTATAAAGATACTTTAGAAGAAATTATTAATAGGTATTGGAGGTGATAGTATGCACCGTGAGGATTTTAATATTTTAAGTTCAGGAATTATATATTTTGATAATGGCGCAACAACTTTAAAACCTAAAATGTTAGGTGAGGCTATTTCTGATTATTATAATAATTATAGTTCGAATGCGCATAGAGGTGATTATACTTTAAGTATAAAAGCTAGTCAAAAGTATGAAGAGACAAGATATTTAGTTAAAGATTTGATTAATGCTAGAAAGGTATCAGAAATAGCTTTTACTAGTGGATCGACTGATTCAATTAATAAAATAGTTTTTGGTTATTTTGCTAATAAATTAAAAGAAGGTGATGAAGTATTACTTACTAAGAGTGAGCATGCTTCTAATTTGTTACCTTGGTTTGAATTAGCAGATAAACTAAATTTAAAGATTAAATATATTGAACTTAATGACAATCATGAGGTTTTGATGACTAATGTTGAAAAAGCAATTTCATCTAAAACTAAGGTGATTTCAATTGCTCATGTTAGTAATGTGGTTGGCGATGTAAGGCCTATAAAAGAGATTGTTAAATTAGCTCACAGTAAAGGTATTTTAGTTTTAATTGATGGAGCGCAAAGTGTTCCACATTTGAAGGTTGATGTTCAAGATTTGGATATTGATTTTTTAGCTTTTTCAGCTCATAAAATGTGTGGTCCGACAGGTGTTGGTGTTTTGTATGGTAAAGAAGAGTTATTAAATGATATAGAGCCAATTATTTTTGGTGGTGGAATGAATGCGGATTTTAGTACTGATGGTAGACGAATTTATAAGATGATGCCAGATAGGTTAGAAGCAGGAACTCCTAATATTGCTGGAGTTATAGGTTTTGGATATGTTATTAAATATTTAATGGATATTGGTTTTGATAATATTCATAAATATGAGATAGAACTTAAAAATTATTTGGTTAAAAGATTGAAAGAAATACCGGAGATAACTATTTATAATGCTAATAGTGAAAGTGGTATTGTGACAATTAATTATGATGGAATTTTTCCACAAGATTTATCAATTTATTTAGATAAGTTTAATATATGTACAAGAGCTGGAAATCATTGTGCGAAGATATTAAAAGATGAAATTCATATTAAAAACACTTGTAGAATTAGTTTATATTTTTATAATTCTAAAGAAGAAATTGATAAATTAATTGAAGTTTTAAAAAATCCTAATATTAAAAAGGAAATTATATAGTTTCCTTTTTAATTTGACATTTATTTAAATAATGGTATTATATACATCTATGAAAGAAGGAATGATTATGTTTGGAATTATGTCTAATGGTGAAATAGATAATGAATTATTTAATGAAATGTATTTAGAAAATAAAGAGATAATTGAGAATATGATTTTTTATATGGATAAAAATCCTAAGTTATTAGAAGTTAAACTAGATGAACTTGGTTATGATAAAGTTCAAGAGGTGCTTGCATTTTTAAATAATTGTAAACCTAATTATACAACAATTAGTTTAATGGCATCTTTAGAAGGATATTGTGAGAAAAAAGAAGATGAGATATTTTTAGATTTATATGTGGCTATTCAAGAAGGTAAATTAGATGAATGGTTAGAAAAGTGCGATATAACAAAAATAAATATGCTTTATAAAAATTTTCAAGATGATAATGTTATATCTTTGCTTTTTCCAGATATTAGAGAATATGTTTTTAATAAAGAGAAAAATTTTTGTAGATAATATTTTGTGATTTACATAAAATTAATGTATAATGAAAATGGTGACTGCAATGAAAAAAAGTGTTTTAGTATGTAATCCCAATAGTGGTAAAAATAATAAAGAAGTTTTAGCTAATAAATTTAGAACTATTTTAAATGAATATGGTTTTGAGGTAAATGTTATTTTTACTAAGTATGCTGGTCATGCGAAGAAGATAATTGTTGATTTGTCTGATGATATTGATTTGGTTATATCACTTGGTGGTGATGGAACTTTTAACGAGGTTGTAACTGGTAATTTAAAACGAAATAAGAAATTATTACTTACTCACATTCCATTAGGTACAACTAATGATTTAGGGGCTACTTTTGGTATGGGTAAAAATCCAGTTAATAATTTAAAGATGGTTTTGGAGGGGACAGTAAAAGAATTAGATATTTGTACAATTAATGATGTTCCTTTTGTTTATGTGGCTGGGCTTGGTAAGTTTACTGATGTTGCTTATGATACTCCTAGAAATTTAAAAAAGAATTTTGGGTATTTGGCTTATATGATTAATGCAATAAAATCTTTTAATCAAAAAACACACTTGTTTGAGATGAGTTATACAGCTAATGGGGAGACTTATACAGGACTTTATTCATTTGCTCTTATTTGTAATGCGAGTAGAATGGGCGGCTTAGAAATTTTACAAGATGTAAAGATGAATGATGGTAAGTTTGAAGTTTTGCTTTCTAATATAACAACTAAAAAAGATATTATTAGAAGTTTATATTTACTTAAAACAAGTGATATTACTAAAGTTCCAGGATTTTATTTTTTTAGAACTGATAATTTAAAAATTAAATTAAAAGAGATTCCTAAGAAAAGTTTTTGCATCGATGGTGAGATGCTTAAAACTAAAACTAAAGAGTATGAAATTAAGATTGTTAAAGGTATAAAGATGCTACTACCTAATAAAGAATTAGATAAGATATTTATTTAAGTTATAATAGCAAATTGCTTTTTATAGCTTTTTTTGTTATAATTAATAAGGCTTTTAAACACTTTAGAAAGGAGATAAAATGAGTAAAATAAAAATATTTGCTCTCGGCGGATTAAATGAAGATGGAAAGAATATGTATGTCGTAGATGTCGATAACGATATATTTATATTTGATGCGGGATTGAAATATGCCGATGACAAAATGCTTGGAGTAGATTATATTATTCCAAATTATGATTTGCTTAAGAAAAATAGAAAAAACATTAAAGGTATATTTATTACACACGGACATTATGATAATATGGGAGCTTTATCTGAAATATTAAAAGAAGTTCCTGATTTACCAATTTATGGAACATCATTTACAATGGAAATTATTAAGGATGATCTTTTAGCGGATAATTTAAATGTTAAAAATTTAAGGGTTATTAAACCTCATAGAAAAATTAATTTTGGTAAAAATAGTATTTTTCCAATTTCTTTAACACATATGGTTCCAGAAAATGTTGGTTATGTTTTATATACACCAGATGGTGCGATATTCTATACGGGTAATTTTGTATTTGATTCAACGATGTTAGGGGCTTATAAGACTGATATTGGTAAACTTGCTTATGTAGGTAAACAAGGTGTTTTATGTTTACTTTCTGAATCTTTATATGCGGATAGGCAAGGATTTACATCACCTAATCATCGTACAGCTGAAGCTATTAGAGAAGTTTTAAATAGAACTGATGGTAGAATTTTATACAATATTTATCAAGCACAACTTTATAGAATACAAGAATTATTTAATGAAATAAAAAATACTGACCGTAATGTGGTTATTATGGGTAAGAGTTTAGAAAGTGTTATTTTAAAAGCTATTGACAAGAATTATGTCAATTTTGATAAGAAAAGAATTTTACCGATTAACCATGTTAAGGATGATAAGATTGTCGTAATTATATCTGATGAAAGAGAAAAGCCTTTTTCTAATTTGAAAAGGATTGTTAGAGGATATGATAAGTTTATAACAGTTACTAAAGATGATACAATTATATTTGCTTCACCAATTGAAGATGGTATGGAAAGAACTGCTACTAAGTTGCTTGATGGACTTGCTAAAATAGGGGCTAATGTAGTTGAATTTTCTAAACGAAAATATTTATCACATCATGCTTCTTCTGAGGATTTGATGCTTATGATAGACTTGATGAGTCCGAAATATTATATGCCGGTTATTGGTGAGTATCGTAATCAGGTAGCTAATCGTAATGTGGCTAGAGAAGTTGGTATGGATGATGATCATATTTTACTTCGTTTAAATGGTGAGGTTGCTTATTTTGAAAATGGTGAGCTTATAGATAATGGAATGAAAGTACCTGTTGATGATATTTTAATCGATGGGCTTGCTGCTGGTGATGTTGGTGAACTTGTTCTTAAAGATCGTGAACTTTTAAGTGACAGTGGTATTGTTATTATTACAGCAACGATTGATAAAGAGACTAAGGAAATTCTAGCTGGACCAGAGGTTTTAACTAGAGGATTTATCTTTGTTCGTGATAATATTAATTTAATTAAAGATGCTGAAAAGATAGCTACTGATGTTATTTTAGAACATACTAAATCTAATTATGTTGATTTTTCTAAAGTTAAACTTGGAATTAGAGATAAGGTGGGTAAATATTTCTACGAGCAAACCGAATGTAAACCAATGATTTTAATTGTTATTGGAGAGGTATAACTTTAATGTTTTAAGCTGGCTTAGACTAGCTTTTTCTTTTGATTTGTGTTATTATCTTGTGAGGAAGTGATTAGTATGTTGATGCCACATTTAGATGAAGCTAAAAAAAGAACTAAAAATGAAGTTAAGATTAAGAAATATGAAATACCAGAAAATTTAAAAACTTTAGGAATCCACAAAACTTATTATGTTAAAACATATGGATGTCAGATGAATGTTCATGATTCAGAGAATATTAAAGCTATTTTGGAAGAGATGGGATTTAAAGAAGCTTTAGATATGGAAAGTGCTGATTTGATATTACTTAATACTTGTGCGATTAGGGAAAATGCTCATAATAAAGTATTTGGTATGATTGGAAGACTCAAACATATGAAAGAAGAAAGACCAGATATTATTACTGGGGTTTGTGGATGTATGGCACAAGAGGAAGTAGTGGTTAATGAGATTTTAGATAAGTATAGTTTTTTAGATATTGTGTTTGGGACACATAATATTCATGAATTACCAGAAATTTTAAATAAGGCAATGCATAAAAATAAAATAGAAGTAGATGTCTATAGCTGTGAGGGTGATATCATTGAGGATATGCCGGCTAAAAGAGATAGTAAATATAAAGCTTTTGTTAATATTATGTATGGCTGTGATAAGTTTTGTACATATTGTATAGTGCCTTATACTAGAGGTAAACAAAGAAGTAGAAGGCTTGGAGATATAATAAAAGAAGTTAAGCTTTTGAAGGATAATGGATATAAAGAGGTTACTTTGCTTGGTCAAAATGTTAATGCTTATGGTAAGGATTTAAATTTAGGATATGATATGAGTGATTTATTAGAAGAGGTTGCAAAAACAGGTATTGAGAGAGTTAGGTTTGTAACTTCACATCCTTGGGATTTTACGGATAAAATGATCGAGGTTATCAGCAAGCATTCAAATATCATGCCTTATATTCATTTACCATTACAATCTGGCTCCGATAGAATACTTAAATTAATGGGTAGAAGATATACTAAAGAGAGTTATTTAGAGTTGTTTGATAAGATAAAAAAAACTGTACCTAACGTATCTATAACAACAGATATTATTGTCGGGTTTCCAGGTGAGAGTGAGGAAGATTTCGAAGACACTTTGGATGTAGTTAATAATTGTAAGTATGATTCAGCTTTTACTTTTATCTTTTCACCTAGAGAAGGGACACCGGCAGCTAAAATGAAAGATGATACACCTCTTAAAGTTAAAGAAGAGAGATTACATAGATTAAATGAACTTGTGAATAAATATGCGAGGGAAGCGAATGAAAAATATTTAGGAAAAGTTGTTCCTGTATTACTAGAAAATGTAAGTGAAAAAGATGGTAGTATGCTTGCTGGATATACAGATACGATGAAACTTGTCAATGTGAAAGCCCCTAAAGAAATGTTAGGTGAGATTGTAAATGTTAAAATTATGGATGTTAAAACATGGAGTATGGACGCGGAGATAGCTTAAGCTATCTTTTCTACTTGTAAAAATTTTGCTATTTTGGTATTATTGATATAAAGAGTAGGAGATAAGTATATGAAGGATACTGAGAATAAAATAAAAGAATTTGTTAAAAGGGTTGAGGATAGAACAAATGATGCATTAGATGATTCTTTGTTGGATGAAGATGCAAAAACAGAAAAATTTGATGTGGATTATACTGATATTGTTAAAAATAGTACAAAAGCGAAGTTTTCTAAGTTACCTTGGCTTATTTCAATATTTTTAATTTTAATTATTGCAATAGTGCTTTGTTTGACTTTCTTTAGTAGTAATCCTAAAACTTTATTTACTCAGACTGTTGATGGACTGTTCGCTTATTTAGAAGATAATGTGAATGACAATGTCTATGATATTATGGATGGCAATATTACTTTAGATTACACAATTAAAAGTAATGACGAAAATTCTGAATTATATGATGAATTAAGTAAGGTTAGTTTTAATGTAGATTATGTTAAAGATAATGCTGGAAATAGAACTTATGCTGATTTAAAAACAACTTATGATGGCAATGATTTTGTCAATGCTAATATTTATGGTGATGGAAATGATACATATATTTATTCACCAATTGCATCTGAAAATTATATTAAATTAAATGGTAATAGTTTAAGATATTTTACTAATGGTAATGATGTTAATATTATTTTAAAAGGGTTAAATCAAGCTATTGATAAGGTTATTGCCGATGAAAAAATATATGGTTCTAAAGAAAATTTAGATATTGATGGTAAGGTTGTTAAGAGTTATAAGACAAAGCTTATTATAGATAAAACAAATAGAGATAGAACTGTTGAGACTTTTGTTAATACCTTAAAAGCTAATGATGAATTAGTTAGTGTTCTTGCTAAAATGAGAAATGTTAAAAATAGTGATATAAGAAATTCTATGGATAATTATTTATCTAAAATAAAAAATGAACTAGAAAGACATGAAAAGTTAGAAATATCACTTTATGTAGATAATAAGACAAATGATTTTATTAGAGCTGAAGCTTTAAGTAAACTTGGAAATATTAGTTTTACTAGGAAAGAAGATAATAAATTTACTTATGTTATTTCTAAAACAGAAGATAAAATTTTGACTACTGGTGAATTTTCATTTATGGTGAATGATAATAAAACAAAATATACATATAACTTATATTATAAACAAACTCAAGATGATAAAATTTTGTCTGAAGGCAATTTTGATTTAAAATATACAAGTAAAATGGCTAGTGTTTTTGAAGATGTTGATGTTAGCAATGCAATAGACTATAGTCAAATAAGTGAATTAGAAAAGCTCGCAATTTATACGAAAATTTTAGCTACACCTAATATAGATAAATTTTTACCAATTTTAGAAAAAGTAGTTTAGGCTACTTTTTTTGTGTACTTTTTTAGGTGAAATGCATATCTTAAAGTGAGGGGTGATAAAGTGGCATCATATAAAGAAATAGTAACCAAGGCAATTATTGGTAAGGGTAAGAAGCATTTTAAGAATAGTTATACTTTAGAGGCAGAAAATAAGCCAACCACTGTACTTGGATGTTGGGTAATTAATCATAAATTTAAAGGTTATAAATCTGGCGATAAAGTTGGGGTAGATGGATCTTTTGATATAAATATTTGGTATTCTTATGAAAATGATAGTAAAACAGCAGTTATTAATAAAAAAATTGAGTACAATGATTTATTTAATGTTAGATTAAGAGAAAATGCTGATTTATCTGGTGATACGGATATTATTGTTAGGTCTTTAAAACAACCGACATGCTCTGGAGTTAATATTCAAGATAATAATATGATTTCATTTAATATTGAAAAAGAACTTGGTGTGGAGATAGTTGGTGAAACTAAAGTTAAGATAGCTGTTGAGGATGATGAAGAGCCTTGGGATGAAATAGTCGATGATGTTGATGATGATACTTTAAAGGAGATTGATGAAAAGGTATCAGAAGATTATTTAAGTGCGGAATAATCGCACTTTTTTGGTATAATGATTATAGGTGGTTTATATGACAAAGGTTTATTTAATTAGACATGCTTTTACTCCGGCAAATAATGCGAGTTATAATGGGCAAGAAGGTTTATGGCAAATTGCAAAAGATAAGGATATGCCTATTGAAAAAGAATATGGAGTAAAGCAAGCTTTAGAGTTGGGTGAATTTTTAGATAAGTTAAAAGGTAAAATTTTAATTATTTCTAGTCCTTATTTTAGGGTTCAGCAAACACTCAAATATGCTTTATCTAAAATGCATGGTGATTATGAGATAGAAGTAAATGAAGAATTAAAAGAATTTAATTCTGGGGTTCATTATGCTCATACGGTGGATGAGGTTTTAAGAATGTATCCTGAGAGTAAAAAATATTTTGAGGATGCTAAAAAAGATTTAGATAATGCTATATATACAGGTGGTGAAAGTAGAAATCAGGTTAAAGCAAGAGTTAAAAAACTTGCTTTAGAAATACAAAAGTTAACTTTATCTAATAAATATGATTATATTTTAATATTTGGTCATGGAACAGTTAATCATTATTTATATTTTTGGCTTACTGGAGAATATATTGGTCATGATATGATGAACTGTGAAGTGTTTTCAGTAAGTGATAAAAAAAGTTTATTTGTACCTATAGCTTTTGTACCTAAAGGATTTATTATTGATATAGATAGTTATAAAAATAAGGTTAAAGTGTTAGAAAAATAGAATATAATTGTTAACGTAAAAAGGTGTCAATAACTTGGGAAAATGTCCCGAAAAAAAGTAAACA
>ULUB01024519.1_pt1 | contig 12454 bp, 7 predicted proteins | sample 1958111 | NCBI WGS metagenome assembly ULUB01 (sample SAMEA4835749, study PRJEB28245) | human gut metagenome | biome: gut microbiome; material: fecal sample | place: Denmark | collected 2008
TTCCGGCTGAAGTCTTGAAGCAAAGCTCCTTTGCAGAATTGAAGCAAGACGTTCACTGTCGGCGCTGCCCTCGGGGTAGAACATCTGAGCACCGTAGTACTTTGAGTCGGTAAATTGATTTTGGTGAATAGAGACGAAAACGGCGTTTTCAGTCGAGTTTATAATCTTAAGTCTGTTTTCCATGTCGGACTTTTTTTGCTTTCCGAGTCCTGTTATTCCTATGTCGTGAATCGACTTGTCGGTGTCCCTTGTGACTACAGTGTCAAAGCCTGCGCAATTGAGCATCTGTCGAAGCTTTAACATAATACTCAGGTTGATGTCCTTTTCCTCTGCGCCGTTTATACTGACGCATCCGCTGTCGATTCCGCCGTGACCTGCGTCTAATATAACTATCGGGAGCGCAGACTGAGCGTCAGTCGGGATGACGGGGATCGGCTCTTTAGCTGTGCTTATAAATCCGAATACCAAAAGGTAGGCGCACAAAAGCACAATAAGTGCGCCTACACGATTTACCCAAAGCTTTTTTAACATATTAAAGACCTCCGAAATCTGTTTTGTACAAACTTATGAGGTTGTCTTATGAAATATGCCTTTAGCATGGGATAAGTTCAGCGATGCACTATCTTCTGTTGCCGTACAAAAATCTTTCCTTGACGTCTATCTTGTCATAGCCGATTTTAAAGGAAATGTATGTTGTAGCGACGAAAATAAGCGGCAGTATAGTGATTATAACCATGCCGACAGCAGGCACGTCCTTTGCGGCGACTGCTACAGATTCGACAACGCCGTTGACGTTTACCGCCTTGTTCGGAGCGAAAAGATATGTTATCGGCATGAAATAAAATGTAAGAGTTTTATATATGGGGTAAAAATCATAGCTTATAACGCCGAATTTTGACAAATAAAGTATGACAACATATATATAATTTATAGCAGTTGGCACAAGTCCGAGCCATATGCCGAAATTAGAGTTGACAACGTTTTGATTGCGCTCGTCAATGCTTCTCATGCGAGATGCAAGCTTAAGTGAAAAGTCGCCGTAGATGCAGATGCAGGCGCCTATAGAGCATATTCCGAATACTAAGCACATGGCAGGACCCATTTTTTGATATGTCATCGGGAAGAAGAATACTATAACAAATGATGCCAGCCAGCACACGAATAAAAACAGTCCCGATTTTAAAAGCTGTAACGGTTTATTCATAATTAAAAAGTTCCTTTCTGATTAGATATACTGATTATATACCATTCCTCAAAAAAACACAACTCATTTTTACATATGAAAGCTTATATGAGGGTGATTTTGAGCGTTTATAAAAATATGTGCCCGGTAAGACGTATTAATCGTATGCTTTGCGGAAAACTATTGAAGGCTTATTAATTTGGTCTGAAAGGAAGAAGCAATATGTCTAAAAAGGATAAGGTAAAAATTTATCGTCCGAAGAATGAAATTGTCTCGGAGTGGGAGACAAATGTCATAGTCGACAATTTTACAGATGACAACGGAAGAGTTTACAACCGCTCAGAGGAAAACATTCTGCTTTCTAAAAAGGAAGTCGACGACAATCACAAATGATATGACAGTTACACTTGATGTTTTATAATCGCACCGATTTGCCGAAAACGGCTCTTAATTTTCTTGCAAACTTCACCTGATAGTAGTATAATGTAAAAGAATATTTTATGAACACAGCTTTATGAATCGGAATAAAATGATATATAATCTTTTATTTCGAGGAGGAGCTGTAATGACAGAAATAATGTGCATAGAGCTTATAACAACAGCTGCAATAGTAATCGGAACACTATTTGCAATTGCGCTCATAAGGTTTTTGATAAAAAAGGCGGATTGCCGCACTCTGAAACCGCCGCTGGAGCTGAGACTTTATTACGACTCCGACAGCGAGTGCTTTGAAGTCCTTCTTCAAAGGCTCATAAACAGCGGTGCTGTCAGGCAGTATGACGTCAGCATATCTGTTGTCGACCTTGAAAAGAGCAAGGACAGCGAGATGTGGCTCAGAAAGCTTGAGAAAAAGCTCGGGTGCAGGATGGAAATACTATAAGGAAATGAAGGTGGCGAAAACGGCAGTCGAGACTAAAATGACGACGATAAGCGGCACTGTTGACAGTGTGACCTACAGAAACGACGACAACGGCTTTGCGGTCGCCGTTCTTGACTATGAGGGTTCGCCGCTGACAATTGTCGGGTCGATGGGAAATGTCGAGGAGGGGGAGGAGCTTGAGCTTACAGGCTCCTTCGGAACCCACCCCAAGTTCGGCAATCAGTTTAAGGTTGAGGCGTGCGTCAGACGGCTTCCCGTTAAAGCCGCGGCAATACAAAGATATCTTGCAGGCGGAGTTGTTAAAGGAATAGGACCCGTTATTGCAAGAAAACTGGTTAAAGCCTTCGGAGATGAAACGCTTGAGATTCTTGAAAGGCAGCCGGAAAGATTGAGCGAGGTGGACGGAATAACACCTACCAAGGCTCAAGCCTTTTCTGATGAGTTCAACAGAGTTATGGGCTTTCGATCAATTTTAAGCTACTTCGCAAGCTGCAATATTCCGGCTGTATACGGCGTCAGGACATGGCGCAAATACGGTGTAAAGGCACTGGACTTGATAGATGAGAATCCGTATATTCTTTGTTCGGTCGGCATAGAGCTGTCTTTTGTGAGGGCGGAGGAGATTGCCCGAGAAAAAGGAGTACCGCCTGACAGCTACAACAGAATTTCCGCCGGAATAAGATATATCCTGACCGAAAACTCATTTGCAGGTCATACCTGTCTTCCCAAGGACAGGCTTGTTGAAACGGCTGTTAAGCTTCTTAAAACAGATTCTGACATCATAGAAAGAACCGTGACTCAGGATGCATCCGATGAGATTTTGTACATATATATAAAAGATGAGCGACCGTATGTTATGCTCAAAGAGTATTTTACCGCTGAGGATTACATTTCACGCCGTCTTGCGATAATGAATTCCTTGGCATATGACACAGGCATCAATTACGACGAGGTTATCGATATAGCCGAGGAAGAAAACAATATTGTCTACGAGGAAAAGCAGCGCACGGCGATAAATGCGGCTTTGTCAAAGGGCTTTATGGTTCTCACCGGAGGCCCAGGAACAGGTAAAACAACAACTCTCAACGCTATTATTTCACTTTTGGAGCAGCAGGGCTTAAAGGTTATGATATGCGCCCCTACAGGACGTGCGGCCAAAAGAGTATCCGACCTTACCGGCTATGACGCAAAGACAATTCACCGCCTTTTGGGCGTCAAGCCGGGTTCTGATGAGTATTTGGCGTTTGAACACAATGAAAACAATCCGCTCGACTGCGACGCCGTTGTAATAGACGAAATGTCGATGGTCGACACGCTGCTGTTTGAATCCCTTTTGAGGGCGTTGAGCATCAACTGCAAGCTCATAATGGTGGGGGACAGCGACCAGCTTCCTTCTGTGGGCGCAGGAAATGTTTTGCACGACATTATTAAGAGCAGGACAGTTCCGGTTATAGCCCTGACAGAGGTGTTCAGGCAGGCTCAGACCAGTGCAATAATTACCAACGCACATAAAATCGTCAGGGGCGAAATGCCTGACTTGAAGGAGACGACAAAGGATTTCTTCTTCATGCAAAGGCTCGATTTTGAATCGTGCGCAGCGCTGACAGTTGATCTGTGCCTAAATAGGCTTCCGAAGGCTTTCGGATATTCGCCGACTGCGGATATTCAGATTCTTTCTCCGACGAGAAAGGGACCTTTAGGAACCGTTGAGCTTAACAAGCGATTGCAGGCTGAGATTAATCCTGCTCACAGGGACAAGTCTGAGATAAAAACCCTGACGTACACCTTCAGAGTAGGCGACAAGGTCATGCAGATTAAAAATGACTACGACCTCGAATGGACAAAGGACGATGAAAAGGGCACGGGAATATTCAACGGAGACATCGGCATTATCCTAAAGCTGAACAGGATTTTGGGAACCATGGAGATTGATTTTGAAGGGCGCATCTGCTCCTACGGCACACAAAGCTTAGACAACCTTGAGCTTGCATATGCCGCAACAGTGCATAAAAGTCAGGGCAGCGAGTTTGATGCCGTTATCATTCCCGTCCTCGGCGGATACGATATGCTGTACTTCAGAAATCTTTTGTACACAGCCGTCACAAGAGCTAAAAAGCTTCTGGTAATCGTCGGCTCAGCAAAACGGCTTGAATTTATGATTAACAACAACAGAAAAATGAATCGCTATACCTGCCTTTGCTCTATGATGCGTGAAGACAGCTTTTCACGGGACGAAATGCCTGCCGAGACGAGTGAAATTATTTGAGCAGAGCGGTAAAAATGAAAGGAGTGAGCTTTAAATGTCAAGACTTGACCTTGGTATTGACTTGGGAACGGCTAATATAATAATAACCACAGGCGGAGTCGCTGTTTTGAACGAACCTACTGTCATAGCATATAATAAGCTCACTAAGGAGGTTGCGGCGTTCGGAGAAAAGGCGTATAGAATGATCGGTCGAACGCCTGAACATATAGCCGTCATAAGACCGCTGAAGGACGGAGTTATATCTAATAACGACATGGCTCAGGAGCTTATAAGGCTCTGCATTTTAAAGGTCATCGGCAAGAGGCTTATAAACCCACGAATTGTAATGTGCGTTCCGTCGGGAATTACTGAGGTTGAGCGGCGTGCAGTGGTAGAAAGCGCAGTTTCTGCCGGTGCAAGAACAGTTTATCTTATAGACGAGCCTGTCGCCGCACTTATAGGCGCAGGTGCTGACATCTTAAAGCCTTTCGGGCAGATGGTAGTTGACATAGGCGGAGGAACCTGCGACGTTGCAGTGACATCGCTCGGCGGTGTGGTAGCTGCAAGGAGCATAAAATGCGCAGGAAACGTCCTCGACGCAGCAATAATACGTTACTATTCGGAAAATTACAAGCTTTTGATAGGCGAGCGTTCGGCAGAGGAGCTTAAGATTAAGTATGCAAATATCTTCTGGCCGTCAAATGAAGCGGCAGGAGTAGTTATGGGAAGAAGCCTTATCAACGGTATGCCGGGAAAAGCAAGCGTCAGTGAGCTTGACATATGCCGTGCAATAGGAGACGACATTGATAAGATAGTCGAAACGGTAAAATCGTGTTTTGAGGACGTGCCGCCCGAGCTTATCGGCGACGTCATGCAAAACGGAATAATAATGACAGGCGGATGCTCGCAGATTAGGGGACTGGACTTATACATAGCCCGTGAAACTGGAGTGAGCTGCCATGTCGCACAAGATCCGCTCGGCTGCATAGCCAGGGGAACCTATCGTGCCTTTAAGCTTGAGGACGAGCTGAGAAACGGTTTTGAAAAAATATCTGTTTTTAAAAGAACGTTTTAATTGCTGAATATTAATGGCTTTTTCTGCCAATTATCCTCACAGATATATTTATGCAGAGGAGAAAGCAATGAAAAAGCTCACCATATCCATACTGATAGCCTTAGTCCTGACATTTGTAATCAGCTCGGTTTCAAATGCCGCCGATGTTTGCGGTCTTACTGACAAGCTCATAAGGCTTCACGTTATAGCAAATTCCGATTCGGAAAGCGATCAGAATATCAAGCTTGCCGTCAGGGATGAAGTATTGTGTAAAGTATCAAAGCTTTGCAGCGATGTCGGCTCAAAGGATGAAGCTGAAAAGATTATTCTTTCGCATATAGATGAAATTGAAAGCGCAGCCAATGATGCTCTTAAGGAGACGGGATATAAAGCCGAGTGCAGGTATGAAACCGTCGATATAGATAAAAGGGTATACGACGATTTTACCCTTCCTGCCGGGGTATATGATGCGCTGTGCGTCAGGATAGGAAAAGCCGAGGGGGAGAACTGGTGGTGCGTGGTGTACCCTTCGCTGTGTGTCTCCTGCGCTGTTTCCATAGATGACTGCGGAGTTTTCAGTGAAGACGAGCTGACAATTGTCAAGCAGCCGGAGAAGGTTAAGTACAAGCTTTACTGCTTTGAGCTGTTCAGAAAGCTGAAATCATACTTAAACGATTTGCCAAAGCTCAGAACTAATAAATAAAGCCTTGAAAGGAGAAATGTAATGCTCAATATAGTTTTAGGCAGCTCGCCTGAAGAAAAGCTGCAAATGTACGCTGCTGAAATAAAGCTACATATTGATGCCGGCGAGTCGGTTTTGGCTATAGTGCCGGATCAGTTCTCCTTTGAATTTGACAAGTCGCTTTACAGCATACTCGGAGCAAAGGATTTTAACTGTGTTAAGGTTATATCCTTTAAAAAGCTGTCAGAAGAGCTGATTTTGGGATGTGAGAGCAGAGTCGGCACATTGATGAAGAGCGAAGAAAAAATCGCCGTTATATATCTTGCAATCAAGAACGTAAGAGCTGAGAAAAAACTCAAAGCGTTATCTCATTCGCTTGATAAGCCGGCTTTTATCAGCGAGCTGTCAGGCATTTTTGATTCAATACAGCGCTCCGGCTTGAGTCCTGAGATGCTTGAAGAAGCCGCTGAAAGAATACCCGGAACTGCCGGTGAAAAGCTTTGCGATATTGCAAGAATTTATTCGGAGTATCTATCTGAGCTTTCAAAAAGAGGGCTAAGAGATGAAAGCTCGACAGTTTCCTTCGGCGCAGGGCTTGCCGATGCCTCTGAGTATTTTAAAGACAAGCATATCTATATTGACAGGTTTGACAGCTACTCGGCGGACGAGCTGTCAATCATCAATTTGTGCATACGAGACGCAAAGAGCGTCAGCATATCGCTGACACTGCCGTATGACCTCAAGCCCACGCCGACATCGCCGTATTCTGTTTGCTTTGAAACCCAGAACAGGCTTGTTTCGCTTGCGGCTGTAAACAATAAGCGTGTGAAGTATATAAACTGCCCGTCAAAGACTGTAAAGCCACATAGCTTGCTGGGCGTTGAGAGAAGCCTTCTCGGAGGTATGGACGCTCTGAATCGGGACGACGGAAGCGTCAGGATACTTTCATGCTCGTCCGTTTATGAAGAAGCTGACTTTGCAGCTGCGAAAATCCGTGAGTATGTTTCAAGGGGACTGTGTACATATAACGATATCGGAGTCATAACCCACGACATACAAAGGTATCAGTCTGCACTTGAGTCTTCCTTTGAAAGGTATGACATTCCGTATTTTCTGGACAGCAAGCAAAAGGCGTCTGATATGTCCTTTACGCTGTATGTGCTTGCAGTTTTAGACGCTGCGGCTTCAAGAAGGTTAGACACCGAGAGAATAATGAAGTTTGTTCGCTCAGCCTTTTCGGAATTTGACGACACCGAGATATCACTTATTGAGGACTATTGCGTTCGCTGGAATGTAGTAGGGGATATGTGGCTCGAGGAGTTCAGCGTCGGCGGAACAAAGGAGGAGCTTGAAGCTTTAAACGACATCAGGCAAAGAATTATTTTGCCGCTCGAAAGGCTTCGCCAGTCTGCAAAAAACGCATCGGCAAGGGATATCGCCGTTGCCGTTAATGAATACATAAAGGAATGCGGTCTGGCTCAGAGGTCAAAGCAGATTATCGACGACTGTGCGCAGGACAGCCTTCGTCTTGAGTCTGCGAGGCTGTTCAAGCAGCTTTGGAACTGCCTGATGAACTGCGTAGCCGCAATATTTAACACTGTCGGCGAGGAAAAGCTGACGGTTAAGGAGTTCGCCGAGCTTTTAAAGCTTATGCTTTCAAACAGCGGCGTATCAAGCCCACCTCAAAGGCTTTCAAGTGTTGTCGTTTACGACATCGGAAGGTCTGTTATTTCCGCCCCGAAAATAGCGTTCGTTTTAGGTGTAAACGACGGTTTGTTCCCGTGCGACCGCAAAAAAACCGGCATTTTCAGCGGCAAGGACCACGAGCTGTTTAACAGCGAGGGCGTAGGCTTTGAAGCAAGCGATTTGCAAAGAATGGAAGCCGAACGCTTTGACTGCTTCAGAGCGCTGACCTGTGCTGACGAAAAGCTTTATATACTTTATTCACTTTCTGATGTGAGCGGAAAAACACAAAGACCGTCTCATATCGTCACTAAGCTTTCAAAATATTTAGGCATTGCCCCTGTAAAGGCTGATAGCTTTCCGATAGCTTTTTATGCCTCCACCCCCAAGGCTGCGTACTACAGACTGCTGATATCAAATAACCGCCCCGCCGACGAGCTTGTGTCCCTGCGCTTTGCCTTAGAGCAGCTGCCTGAATACAAAGCCAAGCTTGAAGCGGTATCAGCGGCAGCCAAGGGAAGAGCGCACAGTCTGTCCGGCAGCGTAGCTAAGCGGCTTTTTGCCCCTGCGGATATAAATGTGACCGCAAGCCGAATAGACGTATACAACAAGTGCGCATTTAAGTATTTCGTTAAATACGGCTTGGGCATAGAAAAAATAGCTCCTTTGTCAATAGATCCGGCAAACAGGGGAAGTATCATGCACTTTGTTTTTCAATGTGTGCTTGAATACTTCGGTGAGAGCTTTGATACTGTTGACGCCGACAGGCTTGACACTGCTGTGTCACAGCTTTTAGAAAAATACGAAGCCGAGTTTTTAGGCGGTGCGTTCGGAAAAAGCGAAAAATTCAAGGCAGATTACGCCCGACTCAAGGACGCCTGTATAGAAATACTTTTAAACATACAGTCTGAATACAGAGTATCAAAATTCCGACCTGTCAGGTTTGAATATAACCTCTCAAAGCAAAACGGCGAGAGCATTCTAAGTATACCTATAAACAGCGAGCTTAATATAAATATAAGAGGTATTATTGACAGGGTTGACGTCTGCTGTGATGAGAGCGGAAGGCAGCTTATAAGAATTGTCGACTACAAAACAGGTTCAAAGGAGCTTAGATTTGAAGACATCTACAACGGACTCAATCTTCAAATGCTTTTGTATATGACGGCTTTGACTGACGGCGCAGGCTCTGATTTTAAAAGCTTCGTCCCTGCCGGTGTTCTTTATATGAAGGCTGGATTCTTAGAATGTGCCGACGACTATTCGCCTATTTCCGAGGAAGCGCAGGAACGCTTTAAAAAGTCTGCGGCGCAGCTCAAACGTAGCGGTCTTGTCGTAGACGATAGCTTTGCAGTCGATGCTATGGACTGTGAAGTGTCAGGGCTTTACGCTCCGGTTACAAGGAAAAAGGACGGGTCATATACCGCCCGTTCGTCAGTCATATCAAGCAAGGAATTTAAACGCCTTCAGGAGTTCTCAATTAATAAAGTTAAAGAGTTCGGCATGGGGCTTATTTTAGGCAGAATTGAAGCAAACCCCTGCGGAAGAGACAACGAGCATTTGGAGTGCGCTTACTGCGATTACGCAAGCGTCTGCGCAAGGCAAAAGTATATCTACAGGCAGCTCGGCAAGGACGATGCAAATAAGCTTGCCGAGCTTTTGAAGGAGGAGGTGTGATATGAGCGTGGCTGTAAAAAACACTGACGGTCCCAACTGGACTGACGAGCAGCTTGCTGCAATCAATGCTTATTCATACCCTGTAATAGTTTCAGCAGCCGCAGGAAGCGGAAAAACTGCCGTCTTGGTTGAAAGAACTATAAGGCTTTTATGCGATGAAAGCCTTAATATCCCTGCTGATTCACTCTTGGCTGTGACTTTTACAAATGACGCTGCTTCTCAGATGAGAGAAAAGCTCTCCGACGCTTTCGAAAAAAAGGCAATAGAGAATCCCGACAGCGTTTGGATTCAAAAACAGCAATCGCTTCTGCGCTTGGCAGGAATATGCACGATAAATTCCTTTTGCTTTGATATGGTCAGATCAAACCTTGATTCCACCGATTTTCAAAGCGGCGTTAGGATTATGGACGACAATGAGTCAAAGATGATTACAGACCGTGCTCTGACGGATGTTTTTGAGAACGCATATGAGACTCGCCCCGACGTTATGGAACGATTGATAAATGATTTTTGCCGTGAAAACGACAATGCCCTCAGAGCCATGGTGCTCAAGCTTTATGACTTTTTGCGTTCTTTGCCGTTCAGAAAGCAGTGGTGTGACTCGGTAATTGAGTCGTTTAATGACGGCAGTCGGCTTGAAATGATATTAAGCGGTTTAAAGGAGTGCGCTGTAAGCGGAGCGTCATCGCTCACGGCAGCGTCTAACAGACTCAGAAGCATTATTCGTGAGCTGAAGTATCACAGCGCAGCAAAGGAAGTGCTCGAAATAAACTGCGACTACTGCGAGCTGTTAGCTGCATATGCAAAAGAGCGCAGCTTCGCCGACTGCAAAGCGCTTTTTGCCAATCCGGCGTGGCTGAGCTTGGCAGGTGCAAGACAAAAGGCGGACGAGAAGAAACGCTCGACCAAGGAAGAAAACGATTTATATGAATCGGCTAAGAGCCTTTTTGACCACATTAAGGCTTTGGCAAAGGAGATAGGCGAGTATTTTAAATATTCCGAGGAGCAGTGCCTGTCCGACTGCGATAAAACTGTTCAAAGCTTTAAAGACATACTTTTGCTGACCGATGAGCTTTTTGATGAGGTAAAGAGGATAAAGATAGAGAAAAACGCCCTTGATTTTTCCGACACTGAGCTTATAACAGTCGAATTGCTCGCTTACCCTGAGTCGGACGGCACACTTATGCGCACTGCGCTTGCAAAGGAGATTGTGTCCTCCGGACGGTATAAGCTTATTCTCATCGATGAGTTTCAGGACGTCAACAACCTTCAGGAGGTAATATTCAAGGCTATATCCGACTCGGACGATATGAGCGCAATAGGCTCAAATCTCTTTGCTGTCGGAGACGTAAAGCAGGCAATTTATCGTTTCAGGCAGGCAAATCCCATGATTTTCATGAATACAAGGCTCCAAGGACAAAATCCGAACAGCCCTGTTCGTGAGATTCTGCTGACTAAAAATTTCCGAAGCCGCAAGAGCGTGCTTGACTTTGCGAATTACCTGTTTTCATCTCTGATGTCAAAGGAAGTAGGCGAGGTTGATTATACAGAGTCAGAGGCATTAGTTAACGGCGCTGAGTTTGAAGGCGAGGACTCTTTGTGTGAAATCATTGCCGTCAATACTCAGGGCGACGCTGAAAACGGCATTGTTTTAGGCGAATATGACGCCGTTGCGGCAAAAATACGCAAGATGATAGACGATAAGGTGACTGTCAGCGACAAAAACGGTCGCAGACCATGCTGCCCGGGAGACTTTTGCGTTCTGACAAGAAATAATATTCCGGCTGACGATATTGCGCCAAGCTTTGAAAGGCTGGGGCTGAAGATTCAATCGAGCGGAGTTTCGGGTTATTTAAGGTCAAGGGAGATATCACTTCTTATTAACCTTTTGTCTGTGACGGTTAATCCTATGCGTGATATTGCCATGGCGAGCGTTATGCTGTCACCGATACTGAACTTTTCAGACGACGAGCTTGCCCTTGTTAAGCTTCACAACCGTAAAAATCGTTTGTATAAAAATATTTTGGAGCTTTTACAGGACTCGCAGGAGGATTTACTGAGAGAAAAGTGCAGGGACGCAGTTGCCTTGATAAAAGAGCTGAGGGCTTTATCCTCAGGTCTTACTCTGACAAGGCTTATTAAAAAGATTTACGATATAACCGACATATTCTCTATGGCGGCTGCATATGAAGACGGCGCAAAAAAATGCGCAAATCTTCATCTGATGCTTGATTATGCAAGAAGCTATGAGGAATCGTCCAAAGACGGCTTGCCGGGCTTTTTACGGTACATAGATTACATTCAGGATAAAGGCGGCGATTTCGCCGAAGCGCTGACTATTACCGAGTCAGATGACGCCGTGTGCTTTAAGACGATACATAAATCCAAGGGTCTTGAGTATCCGTTTGTTTTCGTTTGTCAGCTTTCCAAGAGGTTTAATAAGCGGGACTTATACGGCAGAATGGTGATAAGCTCAACTGCCGGGGTAGGACTTAGCTATCTTGACTATAAAACTCTTACAAAGCGTTCTACTGTGTTTGCCGATTATGTTTACCGTCAAAACCTTCTGGAAATGCTTTCGGAAGAGCTAAGACTCTTATATGTCGCTGTTACAAGAGCTAAAGAGGGGCTTTATATTGTCATGGACATTGGCCCCTCAGCTATACAAAGAGCCCAGGAGTTTTCATATGAAATAGACTCGCATATTGTGCCGCATTCGCTGGTTCAAAAGGCATCATGTATGCAGGACTGGATGTTAATGGCGATGCTCAAGCATCCGCAGTTCTCTGTAGTCCGTGATGAGCTTGCAATACCGCCGTATGCAGAGCCTTCGGGTTATCCTCAGATTAATGTAAGCCGGTCTGTTTTAAAGGGGGACTTTGTAAACGAGGATGAATCGGCGCAAACGGTCGAGCCGGATCTGCGTCTTGCAAACAAAATATTAAAAAGCTTTGATTTTTCAAACGACTTAAGGCTCACACAGAGCGAAGCGAAAATGTCGGTATCCGAGCTTGTCCATGACGACCCGATAAACTTCTTCCCAAAGGTTC
>ULUB01029875.1_pt1 | contig 12451 bp, 17 predicted proteins | sample 1958111 | NCBI WGS metagenome assembly ULUB01 (sample SAMEA4835749, study PRJEB28245) | human gut metagenome | biome: gut microbiome; material: fecal sample | place: Denmark | collected 2008
CTTAAAAAAAGTAAGTATAAGTAAAACCAGTATAATCCTATTCATCATATTTATAGCTTTAGGAATATGGCTTATATTTTTGACATAACAAGGTTATCAAAATATAATCTTTTTTTGTAAAATTTTTCCAAAAACAAAAAAATCATTCAAAAGAACAAACGTTCGTGATAAAATAATTATGGTGATATAAATGGAAAAGACATATATATGTATCGATTTAAAAAGTTTCTATGCTTCAGTAGAATGTGTAGAAAGAGGATTAGACCCCTTAAAAACAAACCTCGTTGTTGCTGATAAAGAAAGAACCGAAAAAACTATCTGTCTTGCCGTAAGCCCATCCTTAAAACAGTATGGAGTAGGTGGTAGAGCAAGACTATTTGAAGTAATATCAAAAGTAAAAGAAATAAATAAACTAAGAAAAAAACAAAATAGTTATAAACCATTTACTGGTCGATCATCTAATGATGATGAATTAAAAAAAGATAAAACCAAAGAATTATCTTTCATAATAGCCAAACCTAGAATGGCTCATTACATAGATACTTCTGCTAAAATCTACAGTATATATCTAAAATATTTATCAAGTGATGACATATTTGTATATTCTATTGATGAAATATTTGCCGACATAACTAACTATTTAAAATACTATAATCTTACCCCAGAAGAACTTGTCACCAAAATAATTAATGACATTTATAAACAAACAGGTATTACTGCCACCGCTGGCATAGGTACCAATTTATTTCTAGCTAAGGTCGCTATGGATGTTGTAGCAAAACACACAAAGCCAAACAAATTTGGAGTTAGAATAGCTAAACTTGATGAAAATTCCTATAGAAAGCAAATATGGTATCATAAACCAATTACCGATATTTGGCGGGTAGGTAAAGGAATAGCCAAAAGATTAGAAAAATATGGCATCTATACCATGGGAGATATTGCTAGATGTTCAATCAAAAATGAAGACTTACTTTATAAACTATTCGGTATAAATGCCGAACTATTAATCGATCATGCTTGGGGATATGAGCCATGTACAATAGAGTCTATAAAATCCTATACTCCAAATAATAGATGTATAACCTCAGGTCAAGTACTTGATTGTCCATATAATTATAAAGAAACTAAATTAGTTATCTGTGAAATGGCTGATTCACTTGCCCTTGATCTTACATCTAAAAAACTTGTCACAGATAAATTAACATTAACTCTCGGCTATGACATTCAAAATATAAATAATAACTACGAAGGCGAAATAACCACTGACTTTTATGGTAGGAAAATACCCAAACACGCTCATGGTACCATCACCCTAGATCATAAAACATCATCATCCAAAATAATTATGAATGCTTTAGTCAAACTTTATGATAAAATCATCAATCCTAAACTACTAATCAAAAGAATTAATTTAACCGCCATCGATGTAACAGATGAAAAATTAGAAATTCATAAAATAAGATACCACCAACTAGATTTATTTTCAGATGCTGAAAAACAAAATAACCTTTTAGAAACTGAAAAAAGGGCAGAGGTAAAAGAAAGAAAACTTCAAGGCACTCTTTTAAACATCAAAGAAAAATATGGCAAAAACTCCATCTTAAAATTAATGGACCTAGAAGAAGCTGCCACCACCAAAACAAGAAATGAACAAATAGGAGGTCACCATGCCTAACTACGATGATATTATAAACTTACCTCATCATATATCTAAAAAAAGAAAACCCATGTCCCTTAAAAATCGTTCCGCTCAGTTCGCACCTTTTTCTGCTTTGAAAGGTTACCAAGAAAAAATAAACGAAGTCACTAGAATAAATAACAAAAAAGCAAATAAAAAATCCAAAAACTAATATATTGAATAGCCTACTTTTTTGTGTTATCATTTAAAGTGTAAAGTAAATAAGAGGGAGGCTAAATATGGAGTATCTAATTACATTTATCGAAGGAATCGCTTCTTTCATCTCACCATGCATATTACCTGTAATTCCAATTTATATTTCTTATTTTGCTACCGAAAGTAAAAGCATGAAAAAATCCATCATTAATTCACTAGGTTTTGTTTGTGGATTTAGTATAATCTTTATCCTCTTAGGTGTATTTGCCGGTACTTTTGGCAAATTTGTTCATGAGTACACAGATTATATCAATATCATTTTTGGAATATTCTTAATCATAATTGGTTTAAATTATATCGGTGTCTTATTCATCAAATTTTTAAATAAAACAAAAGGCACAAATCAAGAAAAGAAAAACTTAACATTTATAACATCAGTATTATTTGGCATAATCTTCTCATTATCATGGACCCCATGTGTTGGAGCCTTCTTATCATCCGCTTTAATATTAGCTAGTACAACCGGCAGTGTTTTAAAAGGCGCAACCTTATTATTAATCTATTCTCTAGGACTTGCCATCCCGTTTATTGTAACAACATTATTCCTAGAAAAAATGAAAAGCACCTTTGACTTCATAAAGAAACATTATAATATCATAAACAAAATATCGGGAAGCATCTTAATTCTAAGTGGAGTTTGGTACACCATCACAGGAATTATCGGCATAATTGGTTAGGAGGTATAACATGAATAAAAAAGTAAAATTAATAATTGAAATCGTAATTTTTATAGCTATATTATGTGCATTCACCGGCATCTATTATTTTAGTCAAAGTAACTTAGAAGAGCCAGAAGAAGCTGCCAATGTCGGAATAGTTAAAGTCACTGATGAGAACTTTTCAAAAGAAGTTTTAAAATCAGATAAACCGGTTGTCTTAGAATTTACATCTAAATCCTGTCCACCTTGTGTAGCTATGTTAACTACATTAATAGATATTGCCAAAAATAATGAAAATATCAAAATAGCAACCGTTGACATGGATGCTAGTGAAAATGATAAAATCATAGAAAAATATGAAATCAGCGCTACTCCAACACTCATAATATTTGAAAATGGCAAAGTTAAAGAAACATTAGTTGGAGCCGTAAATGAAGATAAAATAATGGATGTCTTAGGAAAGTAGGAAATATATGAAAAAAATAGATAAAAAGTTGATAGTATTTATAGTATTATTACTCATAGCATTTGGAATTATAGTTTTCTTAATTGACTCTAAAAACACCAAAACTTTAACCTGCACAGCCGAAGGCACCTCATCTAATATTAAAACAAAATCAAACCTAGAAATAAAAGTTAATAATAAAAAAATAAAAGATATGGTATTCACTGTTAATATGATTTTCCCAGAAGAACTTTTAGACCAAAGACAAAATTATGTTAATATGATAAGACAAACTAAACCATATATGAGCGCCTCTGTAACCGATGATGGAATTAGATTTGTAACCAAAGAACATGGTGGTAGTTTCATAGGAATAGACACCACCCAAGAAATAACCATCTCCGAATTAAAACAAGTCTTAGAAGTGCAAGGTTATACTTGTAAATAAATACTCAAATAAAAACTATATAATAAAAGACAATTGTAAACTTTAACATTGTCTTTTTTAATAGTAAACAAAGAACAAATGTTTGTTAAAATATTTACAAAATAACTTGCATGTGATATATTAAAGAAAACGAAGATAGAAGGTGAAAAAATGTATCAACAGTCACTATTTGAAATTCCTACAAATGAGCCTCTTGCCTCAAGAATGCGTCCAAGAAACCTAACGGAATTTGTTGGTCAAACCCATCTAATCGGCGAAGGCAAACTACTTAGAAAAATGATTGAATCAGATAACATATCTTCCATGATTTTCTGGGGACCACCAGGAGTCGGTAAAACCACATTAGCCAGAATAATTGCCCATGAAACTAAATCTGAATTTATCACATTCTCAGCTGTAACCTCAGGTATCAAAGAGATAAAAAAAGTTATGGAAGATGCCGAAAATAATAAGAGACTAGGTATCAAAACCATTGTCTTTGTCGATGAAATTCATAGATTTAACAAAGCTCAGCAAGATGCTTTCCTACCATTTGTCGAAAAAGGCTCAATCGTTTTAATTGGGGCCACCACTGAAAATCCCTCATTTGAAGTCAATAACGCCTTACTTTCAAGATGTAGAGTATTTGTCTTAAAAGAATTATCTAGTAATGATATTTTAACCTTACTTAAAAGAGCCATCACTGATGAAAGAGGTTTTGGTAAACAAAAAATAAACATTAGCGAAGAAAACCTAAAAATAATTGCTAACTATGCAAACGGTGATGCGAGAAATGCTTTAACTACCTTAGATATAATCATCACCAATGCTGAAGAAGATAAAGATGGCACTATTCAAGTATCTAAAGATATCATCGAAAATTGTATATCTAAAAAAGCCTTACTTTATGATAAAAACGGGGAAGAACACTATAACATCATCTCTGCCTTACATAAATCCATGAGAAATTCTGATCATGATGCCGCTGTTTACTGGCTTGCTAGAATGTTAGAAGCAGGTGAAGATCCAATTTATATTGCAAGAAGAATCACAAGATTTGCCTCTGAAGATATTGGCCTTGCCGACACTAATGCCTTAAACGTGGCTATTAATGTCTATCAAGCCTGCCATTTCATTGGTATGCCAGAGTGTAATGTTCATCTAACTGAAGCCGTAATTTATATGTCACTGGCCCCAAAATCAAATGCTTGTGATGTTGCTTATAGACTAGCCTCATCTGATGCCAAAAACACTTTAGCTGAACCAGTCCCGTTAGTAATAAGAAATGCTCCAACCAAACTAATGAAAGACTTAAATTATGGTAAAGGCTATCAATATGCCCACGACACCAAAGATAAACTTACAAATATGGAATGTTTGCCACCATCTCTAAAAGGTAGAGAATACTATAAACCGGGCATTCAAGGTAATGAGGCAAAATTTAAACAAAGATTAGAAAAAATCAAAGAATGGAAAAAGGCTCATAGAAATATTCAAAACAAATCAAATTAAAAGATTTGTTTTTTACTGTTTACTAAATACCCCGTGGGGTATATAATGAATATGGGTGATAAAAGATGAATAAGATAAAAAAGACCCACCGAAGTGCGGAAACTAAGAAAAATTTAATCAACCGACTAAACAGAATAAACGGTCAAGTAAATGGAGTCAAAAAGATGATTGAAGAAGATTCTTATTGTAATGACATCTTAATTCAATTATCTGCTATTAAAAACTCTGTTCAAAGTTTGTCAAACGAACTTTTAGACTCTCATTTGCGCACATGCATCACCAAAGACTTACAAAAGGGGAATTTAGATACCGTTGATGAAGTAGTAAATCTGTTCAAAAAATTCAATAATTAGAAAGGAAATGTCTATGAAAGAAATAGAATTAAAAGTAGAAGGAATGACCTGTGAAGGCTGTGAAAAACGTATTCAAAATGTCTTAATGGATATTGATGGTGTTGAAAATGCTAAAGCAAGCCACATAGACAAAAACGTTAAAATCACCTTAAATAAAGATATCGATATAAACATCTTAAAAGAAGCCATCGAAGATTTAGACTTTAAAGTAGTAGAGTAGGTGAAATTATGAAAAGAATAATTTTATCTATCGATGGCATGACTTGCTCAGCTTGTTCAAATGGTTTAGAAAAATACCTAAACAAACAAAATGGTATTTATAATGCTTCGGTTAATTTAGTCATGGCAAGTGCCACCATTGATTATGATGAAAAAATATTAGATATTCAAAAACTGGAAATATTTGTCAAAAAAGCCGGGTTCAAAAGTCTAGGTGAATTTAAAGAAATAAAATTAGAAACTAAAACTAAAAATGAAAAAATCAAACTAATCATCTTTACCATTTTAGCTATAATCCTAATGTATATCTCTATGGGCCACATGTTAAACTTGCCATCCATTCCTTATTTAGATTCACATAAACACATATATCCATACATGATTACTTTACTTTTATTAACTATAGCCTTCTTAATCTATGGCTTTGATATTATCAAAAATGGTTATAAAAACCTAATTCACAAAACCCCTAATATGGATACCTTAGTCGGAATTGGTGTAATCACAAGTTTCTTATATAGTCTATATAATATGTACTTAGTTTTCAAAGGTAATCACGATGCTGTAATGAATTTATATTTTGAATCATCGGCTATTGTTATTTACTTTATAAAACTAGGAAGATTCATCGATGGAATAAGTAAAGATAAAACAAAAGAAGCCATCAGTAAACTAGTAACCATAACACCGACTAAAGCAACCATCAAAAAAGAAAATACTTATAAAGAAGTTACTTTAGATGAAATTAAAAAAGGGGATATTGTTATTTGTAAAGCTGGTGAAAAAATAGCCGTCGATGGTGAAATAATCTACGGTAAAGCTCATTTTGATGAATCATTTATAACCGGTGAAAGTAAACCCGTAAATAAAACTGTCGGTTCTAAAGTCTTAGCTGGTAGTATGAACTATGATGGATATACCGAATATAAAGCTGAAAAAATAGGTAAAGATTCCACTATATCCGAAATTGTTAGATTAGTTATTGAAGCTAGTAATACAAAAGCACCTATTTCTAAAATAGCCGATAAAGTATCAGGTATCTTTGTTCCAGTTGTCATCTTAATTGCCATCATAACTTTAATATTATATTTACTTATAACTAAAGATTTAAGTGAGTCGTTAACAACCTTTGTCACCATTTTAGTTATCGCTTGTCCTTGTAGTTTAGGTCTAGCCACACCACTCGCAATCGTTGTGAGTAGTGGCCAATGTGCGAAAGAAGGTATTTTAATTAAAACAAGTGAAATATTAGAAAACGTTCAAAAAATTGATACAGTTATATTTGATAAAACTGGAACTTTAACCTATGGTAAACTAAAAATTTCTAAAGTTATAAACTATAGTAATTTAAAGGAACAAAAATTATTGCAGTTAGTCGGTAGCCTCGAAGCTAAGTCAAACCATCCAATCAGTAAAGCTTTTGAAAGTTATATGTCCGAAAATAATGTAAACCCATTAGAAGTATCGGACTTTGAAAACATTCCAGGTTTTGGTATTAAAGGAAAAGTAGAAAAAGAAGAAATAATGCTTGGTAACTCTAAACTGTTAAATAAATATAATATTAAAAACACTCATATAACTGATGAAAATACACTATCTTTAAACGGTAATTCAATAATATATGTTATAAAGAATAATGAAATTATTGCTTTAATTGGAGCCTGCGATATCATTAGAGAAAACGTTCCAAATGTAATTAAAGAATTACAAGACCAGGGAATTACGACCGTTATGCTTACCGGAGATAACAAAAAAACAGCTAGTAAAATTGCTGAAGAACTAGATATAAATATAGTTTATAGTAATGTTGTTCCATCCGAAAAAGCTGAAGTTATTAAAAAATTAAAAGAAGAGAACAAATATGTCATGATGTGTGGTGACGGCATCAACGATTCACCGGCTTTATCATTAAGCGATATCGGTGTCAGTATTCATGGAGCTACTGATATTGCCATGGACTCATCAGATGTTATTTTGACACAAAACAATTTAAACAATATTTTAAAACTGATAGACATTAGTAAAAAAACATTTAAGATTATTAAACAAAATCTTTTCTGGGCTTTTTTCTATAACCTTATTATGATTCCTATTGCTATAGGCATATTAAAACCTATTGGTATTACAGTTACTCCAATGATTGCGAGCTTAGCTATGGTCTTTAGTAGTATCACTGTTATTTTAAACACTTTAAGATTAAAAAAACTAAACTAAAACCACCAAAAATATTCATGGTGGTTTTTAAATGGTATAAAAAATAATAAAATTGTGTCAACATTTGTCGTAATTTCACTCATTAAACAAGAATTATGATATACTTGATATAGAAAAAAGATAGTTTCCTATCTTGCTTCGACAATTAATTTGATAGCTGTTCGCTCCTCGCCATCGATTACAATATCGGTAAAAGCGGGGATGCATATTAAGTTTTTGCCACTAGGAGCGACAAAACCTCTCGCAATTGCGACAGCCTTAATAGCTTGATTTAAAGCTCCGGCTCCAATTGCCTGAATTTCCACAGTTCCTTTCTCGCGAAATACATTAGCTAAAGCGCCAGCTACTGAATTAGGATTGCTTTTAGCGCGTACTTTAAGTGTTTCCATGTTTATTTCCTCCTTTATACTTAAACTATATGAAAATAAACGTGGAAAATTACAAAAATTTATAAAATCAAAAAGGGGGATTTAGTTATGATAAAAAATGTTAACATAGAAGACGACAAAGAAAGAAGTATTTATTTTCATGATATGGCCGAAGATTCAAGATCTCTAGAACTTTTGCTTCACACGTGCTATAATAATGGAATTGTTCCATTTTTAGCAAGTAAAGGCCATGGTAAAAATAAAGTTGCCTATATTATCTTAAATGTTGATCATGCCCATTTAAATACTATCGGTAGACTAATCGACTTAACCTTAGAAATACCTGAAAGTGAATTTAATATTAGATCTAGTAAAGGTAAAATATATGCTGAACTATCATGTGAAAGCAAAGATGATGATCAGTTATTCACTAGAGTTAAAGAAATTGTAGAAGAGCAAACAATCGAAAATAAAACTCATAATTTAACTTTAATGAATACAGTTTATAATATTGCTAAAATCGTGAATAGTATTATTGAAGCTGATATACTATTTGCCACCAACGAAGCTTTATATAGTCAAGGCAAATGTGGAGTATCAATTTATAAAGATAAACAATTTAATAAATTAAATACCAAAAAATCAGATAATATAGCCGATGTCATTAAAACATTAAAAGAAAAAGCTACTTTAAATTTACCAACTATTTTCTTCTGCTCATTTGAAGAACTCAGAAACTTTTACTTTGAACTAGATGAAACAGTTTATGGAGAAAATGAAGGTGATAATTAATGGATAGTAATATCAAAAGAGAAATAATCTTAGAAAATTATCAAAACCCACAAAATAAAGGTTTACTTAATGATGATTCATATATGAAAGTAAACATGAACAATGAAAGTTGTATAGATGAAGTAAATCTAGAAGTAAAAATAGAAGATGGGATTATCAAAGATATCCGTTTTGATGGTGAAGCATGCGCTATATGTACCTCATCCGCATCTATCATGACAACTACATTAATAGGTAAAACAACTAAAGAGGCTGAAAATATTTTACAAAATTTTCTAAATATGCTTGATGAAAAACCATACGATGAAAATATTTTAGAAGAAGCTGTTGTCTATGATGATGTCTATAAAAATCCAAATAGAAAAAAATGTGCTTTATTATCATGGTGGGGCATTGAAAAAATATTAAACCAAATTAAAGAAACTTCGAAATAAAATACTCGAAGTTTTTATTGTCTGCTTTTACTTTATCACTACAAAATGGTAAAAATGTATTAGCAAGCTACCAAGGTCATTTTAAATTAGGTAATTGTTATCACTTATTTTATAAATTTAAACCCTAAAACTCCTTTTTATTTTTCTAAAAATCTAGTATAATGTTACTAGGTGATAATCGTGAGTAAAGAACTTGGGTTAGATGAAAATAAAATCAAAGAAATATCAAAACTCAAAAAAGAACCGAAGTGGATGACCGATTTTAGACTAAAAGCTTATAAAGCCTTTAGAGAAATACCTAATCCAACCTTTGGACCAGAACTAAAAATAGATTTTGATAAAATAAATTATTATAAAAGAGTAACTGATAAAGTAGAAGATAATTGGGATAAAGTATCTTGTCCTATTAAAAATACTTTTGAAGAAGTTGGTCTTATTGATGCCGAAAAGAAATACTTAAATGGTGTTGGTGCGCAGTTCGAAAGTGAAGTAGTATATCACAGTATGATCAAAGAATTAGAAGATAAAGGTGTTATTTTCTGTAGTACAGATGATGCTTTAAAAAACTATCCAGATTTATTTAAAAAATATTTTAATACTTTAGTTAAATATGATGAAAATAAATATACTGCTTTAAATGGTGCGGTATGGAGTGGTGGAACATTCATATACGTTCCCAAAGGAGTTACCATCGATAGACCACTTCAAAGTTATTTTAGACTAAACACTAAAAATATGGGGCAGTTTGAAAGAACTTTAATTATTGTCGATGATGATAGTCATATCCATTACATGGAAGGTTGTACCGCTGTTTATCATACTACCGATTCACTTCACGCTGCTGTTGTCGAAATCTTTGTTGGTAAAAACGCTAGCTGTAGATATACAACCATTCAAAACTGGGCTAACAACATATATAACTTAGTTACTAAAAGAGCTATTGTGGATGAAAATGGAATAATGGAATGGATTGATGGTAATATTGGTTCTAAAACTAATATGAAATATCCATCATGTATTTTAAAAGGAGAAGGTGCTAGAGGTGACTGTATATCTATTGCCATTGCTTCTAAAGACCAGATTCAAGATGCCGGTGCTAAAATGATTCATTTGGCTCCAAATACAACCAGCAAAATTATTAGTAAATCAATAGCCGCAAACGGTGGCATTAGCAACTATAGAGGAACAGTAAAAATAAATAAAGATGCAATTAATTCCAAAAGTATCATAAAATGTGATACAATAATATTAGATAATAAATCAAAAAGTGACACCATACCAAAAAACATTGTTGAAAATTCATCATCTTATCTCGAACACGAAGCCACAGTTTCTAAACTAGATGAAGAAAAACTATTCTATCTAATGAGCAGGGGATTAGATGAGGAAAGAGCTAAAGAATTATTAATAATTGGTTTTATTGATGAATTTAGAGAAAACTTACCAATGGAATATGCCGTTGAGTTAAATGCTTTATTAAAGAATTACTTTTAATTGGAGGGGATAGAAATGAAAAAGAAAGTAGTTTTAATTATCGTATTAATTATCGTAGTAGTAGGAGCTATAGGAGCTTACTTATTCTTACAAAATAATGAAAAGCACAATAACGAATTAGAAAATAAAATGGAAACAGCAAGTCGTTCATATTTTGAAAAATATGTCAGCGCTAATGACAGTGTTAATGTTTACAAAATAACTTTACAAGATTTAGAAGATGCTAACAAAGCCGGTGAAGAATACGATTTAAAAGGTTTAGAAAAATGTGATAAAACAAAAACCTTTGCTAATATAACTATTAATTATCAAAATGGAAAAGCAAAAAAAGCACAAGTTGAATTAAAATGTTAAAAACTTGTGTTTTTTAATTTGTAAATATAAATAAAGAATAAAACAATTAATTTTACCATAACCAAAATACTAAAATTACCTAAAAGATATATCTAAAAATAACATTTTCACCTTTTGCACTCCTCAAAACAAACGAGTATAGTAACCCCTCGAAAGGAGGAAAACGATGTTGAATCAAATCGTTTTAGTAGGTCGTTTGGCGGGCGACCCAGAATTATATGAGACAGAAAGTGGTAAAACAGTAGTAAGATTAGTTTTAGCTGTTCCAAGAGCATATAAAAATTCAGAAGGAGAATATGAAACCGATTTTATCCAATGTAAGCTATGGCAAGGAGTAGCTAAAAGAACTAATGAATATTGTAAAAAAGGTGATTTAATTGGTGTAAAAGGACGTGTTGAAACATATAATTATGATACTGAAAATGGTAGAAGATATATAACTGAAGTTGTTGCCGATAAAGTAACTTTTCTGTCAAGCAAAAAACAAGGAGATTAATCCTTGTTTTTAAAATCTTTGTAAAATATATCATCGGGTTTCATATTAAATACTTTCGCAATTTTTACTGCCATTTTATATGATAATCTACGTTTTCCATTTTCAATTTGCCAATAAAAAGGTTTGCTAATATTTAAATGATCCGCCATATATTCACAAGTAAACTTATTTTTTTTTCGAATCTCCTTTAATCCGTCCATATTCGACCTCCTATATTTGTTAGTATAATTATACATTACACATCCATTATATATTAACTTTAGGTTAATATCAAGTTAAATATAACATAAAGTTAGTTTTGATGTAAGGTTTGCTAAATGCTGATATAATCAAAGTTAACGAAAGGATAACGATATTATGGTAGCAGGACAAAGATTAAGAGATGCTAGAAAGAAAGCAAATTTAACGCAAGCCGAACTTGCAAACATTATTGGAGTAAAAGCCGCTGAGATTTCACAATATGAATCAAATAAAAGAACACCACGTTGGCCAACTTTTAATAAATTATTAGATGCCTTAAGCATTACTGCTGATGAGGTATTAGGTAGAGAAATGACTGTTCACGATGATGAAGGTTATGAAATAAAATTAGCTAAAGAAGACTTAGAAATCTTATCACAGATTAAAGCTAATCCAATTCTTTATAAAACTTTATTAGCCGATCCTGAAAGAAATGTTCAAGTCATAAATAATAATTTAAAAAGAGTTTTACCAGAAATAAAATAGTTCACAAAAACTATTTTTCTTTTCCAAAAAATTTAGTAAAATATAATTAGGAGGCTAAATA
>ULUB01070751.1_pt1 | contig 12363 bp, 7 predicted proteins | sample 1958111 | NCBI WGS metagenome assembly ULUB01 (sample SAMEA4835749, study PRJEB28245) | human gut metagenome | biome: gut microbiome; material: fecal sample | place: Denmark | collected 2008
GGGCCTTGGCAAGCTCGGCGGCTATGCTCGCGGCGTCGTCGCGCACGGCCTTTGCCTCCTCGGCCTCTTCTTTCTCGCGCTTACGCCTCTGGCGTCGCGTCTGCCTGGCTGGCTTGTCCTCGTCGGGCACAACGCTGGGTATGCGTATCTCGTCGTCGGAGTCAGGCTGGAAGGGCACGGTGACCGAACGGTCGTACTTGCGCTTGTAATCCACGAAAGCCTTGTATATGCCACGCCCCAGGGCGTCGACGCCGTCGGAAGAGTTGAGGTAGTTCTCCTCGTCGGGCGTGGTTATGAAGCCGAGCTCTACGAGGCAGCTGGGCATCGACGTCTCGCGCAGCACCAGGAACCCGGCCTGCTTGACGCCCTTGTTGGGCCTGCCGGCCTCGGCGCAGGCGCGTTTCTGCACATATTTGGCCAGCTCTACGCTCTTGGCCATGTTGCGGTCTTGCAGAAACTCGAACATGATGTAGCTCTCAGACGAACGTGGGTCGAACCCCTCGTAATGCTGCTTGTAGTTGTCTTCGTACAATATCACCGAGTTCTCGCGCTTTGCCACGTCGAGGTTGTCGGCCACTCGGTGCATTCCCAGGGTGTATGTCTCCATACCCCGGGCAATCTTTCCCTTGGGCAGGGCGTTGGTATGAATCGACACAAACAGGTCGGCCTTGTTGCGGTTGGCAATGTTGGCCCGTTCGTGCAGGGTCACGAAGACGTCTGTCTTGCGTGTGTATATCACCCTGACGTCGGGGCAGTTGCGCTCCACATAGCGCCCGAAGGCCAGCGCCACGTTAAGGTTGATGTTCTTTTCTTTCGAGAACTTGCCCCGCGCCCCGGCGTCGTTGCCTCCATGGCCGGCATCAATGACCAGCGTGAAACGCTTGTTTGCCGCTACAACCACAGTGGCAAACAACACTAACAGACCCAATAACGCAACGTACCTTTTGCCCATATCGCATTTAAATTATGCAAAAGTAGCTATTAATCCACAAAAACCCGAACAATTCAACGAGTTTTATTATTTATTAAGTGTATCTCGACACCGGCCCCGAGGCAATGCGCCCCCATGGGCGGATTGACCTTGGTGACGCTCAGGTCGACGGAGGTGATGGCGGGAAACGCCAGCAACAAGGCGTCGGCAATGCGCCCGGCAACATGCTCGAGCAGCTTTGAGGGCACTGCCATCTCGCGTTTCACCACTTCATATACATCGGCATAGCTCAACGTGTCGCGCACATCGTCGGTTATCATTGCCCGCTCGATGTTGTAGCCCAGCCGCAGGCTCACGATGAAGTCGGCCCCCACTACTGTCTCCTGCGGCGAGACGCCATGACGGGCGTGGAAGCGCAATTCGCGCAAAGATACATAACTTGACTCAATGACCATAGTTGCTGATTGACATGATTGTTTGGATTGACACACAGGGCCAACGCGCCACTGAAGGCGGTGCGGCCGCCCCGGCCCCTGTGGGCGAGGCGGCCGCCATGCCTGCTATCCGCAACGGCTGGCTCCGCAGTTCTTGCATATCAGGCAACCTTCCTGATATACGAGCGACTCGTGGCCGCATACGGGACACTTCTGGCCCTTGGCCTCGGTGCCGTCGACCACATATTTCTTCAATGCGCGCTCAACGCCGTTCTTCCAAGTGTTGATGCTCTCATTCTTGAGTTGCAGAGATCCCACCAGCTTGATGACGTGGGCGATGGGCATGCGGTAGCGAAGCACGCCGCTGATGAGCTTCGCATAGTTCCAATACTCGGGGTTGAACTTCTCGCTCAAGCCCTCGACGGTTGTCTTATACCCGCGCTTGTTCTCAAACTGGAAGTCGTAACGGTGCTTCCCGTTCTCATCGGTCTGCTTGATAATCTTGCCCTTTGTCACAGTCTTGGGCAGCACAATGCCCTCCTCGTCGTCCTGAAGGCCGGTGAAAATCTCGTAAGGATATCCATTGAGCAGGCCCACGAAAGCCACCCATTTCTCCTTGTTGTTCTGGAAACGCACCACGTCGCACTCCAGCTCCTTGGGCCTAACCTCGGTCACTTCGGGCTGCTTGCAGGGCGCGGGGTCTTGCGACAGCGACGCCCCGTCGGCCTTCTTGTCTTTTTTCGACACGGATATCATCACGCCCGAGCGGCTTCCGTCGCGGTAGATAGTGCAACCCTTGCACCCCGACCGCCATGCTTCCACATACAGGCGGTTGACGAGCGCCTCGTCGACATCGGCCGGAAGGTTGACCGTGACGCTTATCGAGTGGTCCACCCACTTCTGTATCGCGCCCTGCATACGCACCTTCATGAGCCAGTCTACGTCGTTGGCCGTAGCCTTGTAGTAAGGCGACTTGGCCACGAGGTCGTCTATTTCCTCCTGCGTATATTTCTTCTTGGTGTCGTAGCCGTTGACGTCCATCCATGTGAGGAACTTGTGATGGTACACTATGTACTCCTCGAACGAGTCGCCAACCTCGTCGACAAAGTCGACATGAACGTCGGGATCGCCGGGGTTCACCTTGCGGCGGCGCTTGTATACGGGCATGAACACCGGTTCGATGCCGCTTGTTGTCTGCGTCATGAGGCTCGTAGTGCCGGTGGGGGCGATGGTCAGGCAGGCTATGTTGCGGCGCCCGTACTTGGCCATGTCCTCATACAGCTGCGGGTCGGCCTCGCGCATCCGCGCAACAAAGGGGTTGTTCTTTTCGCGCTCGGCGCTGTATATCTCGAACGCGCCGCGCTCGCGGGCCATGTCGACAGACGAGCGGTAGGCGGTCAGGGCCAGCGTCTTGTGAACCTCGACCGAGAAATCCGTTGCCTCTTCCGTGCCGTAGCGAAGGCCCATGGCGGCCAGCATGTCGCCCTCGGCCGTGATGCCCACGCCCGTGCGGCGGCCCATGCCGCTCTTGCGCATTATCTTTTCCCACAAGTGGCGCTCGGCTCCTTTCACCTCGACGCTTTGCGGGTCGCTGTCTATCTTGGCCATTATCATGTCAATCTTCTCAAGCTCCAGGTCGACGATGTCGTCCATTATGCGCTGTGCAGCGCGCACGTGGGCCCTGAACAGGTCGTAGTCGAAACGCGCGTGGGGCGTGAACGGGTCGATGACATAAGAGTAAAGGTTGATGGACAAGAGCCGGCACGAGTCGTAAGGGCACAGCGGTATCTCGCCGCAGGGGTTGGTAGAGACGGTGCGGAAGCCCAAGTCGGCATAGCAGTCGGGCAGGCTCTCACGGATGATAGTGTCCCAGAAGAGCACTCCCGGCTCAGCGCTCTTCCAGGCGTTGTGCACAATCTTGCCCCAAAGGTCCTTGGCGCTGATTTCCTTTCTGTACTCGGGCGTGTCGCTGTCGATGGGGAACTGCTGCACGTAAGGGCGGTCGTCGATGGCGGCCTGCATGAAGTCGTCGTCTATCTTCACCGATACATTGGCCCCGGTCACCTTGCCTTCGGTCATCTTGGCGTCTATGAACGCCTCGCTGTCAGGATGCTTTATGCTCACCGAAAGCATGAGCGCACCGCGCCTGCCGTCCTGCGCCACCTCACGGGTAGAGTTGCTGTAGCGCTCCATGAACGGCACGAGGCCTGTCGAGGTGAGCGCAGAGTTGTTGACGGGCGAGCCCTTCGGGCGTATGTGCGACATGTCGTGCCCCACTCCGCCGCGCCTCTTCATCAGCTGCACCTGCTCCTCGTCGATGCGCATGATGGCTCCGTAAGAGTCGGCATCGCCGTCGATGCCTATCACGAAGCAGTTGCTGAGCGAGGCAATCTGGTGATTGTTGCCTATGCCGGTCATGGGGCTGCCGGCAGGTATGATGTAGCGGAAGTGGTCGAGCAGGTCGAACACCTCGCGGGCTGTCATCGGGTTGGCATACTTCTTCTCTATCCGGGCAATCTCATTGGCTATGCGCCAGTGCATGTCTTCGGGCGATTTCTCGTAGATATTGCCGAAGCTATCCTTCATGGCATACTTGTTCACCCACACGCGGGCTGCCAACTCGTCGCCACCGAAATATTCCAAGGAAGCGGCAAACGCCTCCTCATAAGTGAATGTCTTTCCTGAATCCATTGTGATGTTTATGTTAGCTGGGGCAAAGTTAGGCACTTTTTATGATATAAAAGAATATTTTCGGGGAAAACTTTTTTGGCTCACGCAGCCCGCAAGTTGTCCGAAACAGATAACATTTTAGCCCTCACCAAGATACGGGTGAAACATAAAGATAAACGTCATTCGGCGCCGCCGTCGGGGGCTCGCGCATGTGCCGCGAGCTTGCTTCGGCAGCACGGTTGCGGCAGGTGCCAACCGGCGGGAAACGGCACGGCCACAGTGGCTGTAAACTTTTTTGTGCTTAGCGCCACGGCGGGGCACCGTTTCGTAAACACCTGGCGCACAGCAAGTTGGAAACACGGCTCGTATGACCGTGCGAAACGGCCCGTATCACTGGCCCGAACGGCCCATATTGCAAGGCCAAACGACCACGGCGGCAAGGCCAAACGACCCGTGCGACCAACATGCACGACAAATGTAACAAAAGAATCCCTGCCGGAGCACGCCAACGAACAGGCCTGGCACTGTAGCGGAATGTGGCACAAAAGCATCCGCCACAATGGCGGCGTTGTCTTTTTCTGACCACATCGGATGCCTGCATGGCCACCGGGCGGACGCCACGAGGCAGCGTTAAGCTACCGCTGCCGGGCCGGCGGCAAAGTGGCACCCACATGCCTGCAAGGCGGGGCGGCGCACACGGAAGCTGCCATCGGCCGGAGTGACAACTCTGCCAGGCCGCCACCATGCCATGGCGGCAATGGGGGCAGCGTGAAAAAACTGAATGACGGGGATGCTATTTTTTTGCCCCGCACCGACTGCATTTCACTTATATTTTGTATATTTGCAGCATTAAAAGCCACAAAAGCCCCGCAGCGGGCCACCGAGCACCGCAAAGCGGCCATGCCAAGGGGCCGGGCCAGACTAACCGTAAAACAAAACCAAAAACAAACCTATGGAACTACCCTTTGCTGAATCTTGGAAAATCAAGATGGTGGAGCCTATCCGCAAGAGCACGCGAGAAGAGCGCGAGCAATGGATTAAGGAGGCTCATTACAATGTGTTTCAACTGAAAGCCAACCAGGTGTACATCGACTTGCTCACCGACTCGGGCACCGGGGCCATGAGCGACCGCCAATGGGCGGGCATAATGACCGGCGACGAGAGCTACGCGGGGGCCGACTCGTTCTTCAGGCTGAAGGAAACCATCGAGAGGCTGACCGGTTTCAAGTACGTGATTCCCACCCACCAGGGCCGGGCGGCCGAGAATGTGCTCTTCTCTTACCTCGTACACGAGGGCGACATCGTGCCCGGCAACTCGCACTTCGACACCACCAAGGGCCACATCGAGGGCCGAAAGGCCATCGCCCTGGACTGTACCATCGACGAGGCCAAGCAAACCCAGCTCGAAGTGCCGTTCAAGGGCAATGTAGACCCGGCCAAGCTGGAGCGCGCCCTTGAGGAGCATGCCGACCGGATACCGTTCATCATAGTGACCATAACCAACAACACGGCAGGCGGCCAGCCCGTTTCCATGGAGAACCTGAGGCAGGTTAGGGCCGTGGCCGACAAGTTCCACAAGCCTGTGCTCTTCGATTCGGCACGCTTTGCCGAAAACGCCTATTTCATCAAAACGCGCGAAGAGGGCTATGCCAACAAGACCATCAAGGAAATAACACGCGAGATGTTCGCCATGGCCGACGGCATGACGATGAGCGCCAAGAAGGACGGCATAGTGAACATGGGCGGATTCATTGCCACCAACAGGCAAGACTGGTATGAGGGGGCCAAGGGCTTCTGCGTGCAGTTTGAGGGATACCTGACTTACGGAGGCATGAACGGGCGCGACATGAACGCCCTGGCCATAGGACTCGACGAGAACACTGAGTTTGACAACCTGGAGACACGAATACACCAAGTGCACCACCTTGCCGAGAAACTCGACGAATACGGCATACCCTACCAGCGCCCGGCCGGTGGCCACGCCATCTTCGTCGACGCTCCGAAGGTGCTCACCCATGTGCCCAAAGAGGAGTTCCCGGCACAGACGCTGACCATCGAGCTGTACCTCGAGGCCGGCATACGCGGCTGCGAGATTGGCTACCTGCTGGCCGACCGCGACCCCGTGACCCGCGAGAACCGCTTCGACGGGCTCGACCTGTTGCGCCTTGCAATACCACGCCGTGTATACACCGACAACCACATGGACGTGATTGCCGCCGCCCTTAAGAACGTTTACGACCGCCGCGAGCAGGTGACAAGGGGCGTGCGCATTGCATGGGAAGCCCCAATAATGCGCCACTTCACCGTGCAACTGGAAAGGTTATGATTGCCACCGGGCAACGATGTAAAACAGCCGCCGCAACGGGGATGCCCGCCGCGGCGGCTGTCTCTTTTTACCGTTAACGCACATTGCAGGGCTCAACGGTCGAAAACTGTTGCTGTGAATATGGCCGGCCTGCTCCGTGAATGGCTTACACGGGCGCGACGTGGCAAGGCGGCAGGCCGGATGCCGGCGCCAGCTGCCACCGACGGGGCCTATACGGCAAGCTGCTTTTTCTGTAAAGACATTTCGCAGGCCGGGGCATCCGGCGCAACCCGCTGGCCGGCAGCACGTTGCAAAAACACTTGTTTTGCCTTGCAATACAGCCCGTTTCACCGTCCGGAACGGTGCATTCCGAACGACAATACAGGCCGTTCGGCCGGCGGCCAAGGCAAGCGTAGCTTGGCTGTCGGCCAAGTGTAAGTTTCTTTTCCCAACAAGCCAACGCATCGCCATGGCCACGGCCACATGCCAACAAACGCTCAGCTACCGGCGGAGGCATGTCTCTGACGTGAGGACAAAGCCTTGAAAAAATGCGAAAAACACATGGCCGGAAGCATAACAAAGGAAAAATATGCGTAAATTTGCATCATGAATCAATGCTAAGAGACATGGAAACAATAAACACACGGCGGACTATCCGCAAGTATTCTGACAAGGACGTGAGTGAAGAATTGCTCGGGCAGCTGCTCAGCCAGGCCGCCCGCACGCAGACTATGGGCAACCTGCAGCTGTACAGCGTGGTGGTGACGCGCTCCAAGGAAGGCAAGGAGAAGCTGGCGCCGGCCCACTTCAACCAGCCAATGGTGACTGAAGCACCGGTGGTGCTGACCATCTGCGCCGACTATAACCGTACGTCGGTATGGTGCCGCAACAGGAATGCCGTGCCGGGATACGACAACTTCCTGTCGTTTATCAATGCGGCCACCGACGCGCTGCTCTATACGCAGACGTTCTGCAACCTTGCCGAGGAAGCCGGACTGGGCCTGTGCTACCTCGGAACGACTGTCTACATGCCGCAAATGATCATCGACGCCCTGAAGCTGCCGGAACTGGTGATGCCCGTTGCCACGCTAACAGTGGGCTGGCCGGCGGAAAACCCGCCGCTCACCGACAGGCTCCCGGCCGAGGCTTTCGTACACAGCGAGACCTACCTCGACTACACCAAGGCCGACATCGACCGCCTGTATGCCTACAAAGAGGGGCTGGAGGAGAATAAACACTTCTGCGAGATTAACCACAAAGAGACTCTCGCGCAAATCTTCACCGACATTCGCTACACCAAGAAAGACAACGAGGCCATGTCTGAAGGCATGATGGAGGCACTGAAAAAGCAGAAGTTCATCTGACCGTACCCATCGCCAGAGCCCACGGCCCGACGCCCACACGCCCTTAAACGGCAACAGGCAGGCAGAACCTACAGGCTTGGCGCAAGGCGGCAAACACCATAGCCGGAAACGCTACAGGCGGAATGGTATCAACAACGATACCATTCCGCCTGCCGTTTTACCCCGCACAGCATGGCAACACACCATGGCACGACGCCCCATCGACGTGACTTAGGGCGACAAAAGCCATCGAAGCAGCAACCAGACGCGCCATAGGCATACGGCCTGTGGCATGGCGCCGAAACGGGCAACGCAGCGGGCAAGCTTCCCGCAGCAACCCAACCCCAACATGCGTCGGGCCAGTCGCCAGCTCTGGAAAAAACATTTGGGCCACCTGCTTGTCGCAGGCGGCCCAACCAATAAGCTATAGTCAAATTGAAATTGTGTCTATGTCATCAATCAACAATGATTGGCTTGTACTTCGGCACGAGGGCCTTCATGATGACCCAAGCCAGCAGGTAAGCCACGGCACAGATGCAGAAGATAATCATGTAGCCACCTTCCTTGCCCTCAAAGCCCATGAACGAGAAGGCCGAACCCATGTCGCCGGAATACTTGAACAGCTCTCCGGCACCCAGGTTGATAAGCAACGAGCCTATGCCTCCGGCCATGGCGCCGATGCCGGTGATGGTTGCAATGGTCGACTTCGGGAACATGTCGCCGATTGTCGAGAACAAGTTGGCCGACCAAGCCTGGTGACCTGCTCCTGCAAGACCGATGATAATGGCCGGGAACCACGCCGAGTTGGCACCCAACGGCTGGGCAAACAGCGCGAAGAGGGGGAAGAAAGCGAATATCAGCATGGCACGCATGCGGCCGGCATACGGGCCCATACCCTTCTTCTCGACAAAGAGCTTGGGCAGGTAACCGCCGTATATCGAAAGCACGGTAACGATGAGATAGAGCACGAAAATGAGCGCCATGCCCATCGTCGACGACGATTCGTAGCCGAACTGGTCAGAGAAATAGGCCGGTGCCCAGAACAGATAGAACCACCATACACCGTCGGTGAAGAACTTACCCACAACAAACGACCATGTCTGCTTGTACTTGAAGCACTGCATGAAAGGTATGGTCTTCTCGGGCTTTGCCTCTTCGGCAGGCTTTGTCTCTTCTTCCTCGTCCTGGTTGACGTATATAAGCTCGGCCTTGTTCACATGCTTTGAGTTCTCAGGCTTTTCATAGAGGTGGGCCCAGAAGAACATCCAGATAAAGCCGATGGCACCGATTATGATGAAAGCCATCTCCCATCCGAAGTGCTTGGCGAGTATTGGTATGGTAAGAGGAGCTGCCAATGCACCCACCGATGCGCCTGAATTGAATATTGAAGTGGCAAAAGCACGGTCTTTCTTCGGGAAATACTCGGCTGTCACCTTGATGGCGGCAGGGAAGTTTCCGGCCTCGCCGAGAGCCAGGATAGCGCGGCACACGAGGAACAGCCATACGCTGAGCGTGGCTATTGCCACAGCAACGGCACTGCCGGCCTCGACAGCCCGCAAGGCCTCAACAGAGTCGAGACCCTCGACTTCCATCGTAACCCAACCGCAACCGGCATGCAAGCATGCACCCAGCGACCAGATAAAGATAGCCCAAAGATAACCTTTCTTTATGCCCATCCAGTCGACAAACTTGCCAGCAAACAAGCAAGCGACAGCATAAAACACAGAGAAGAAACCGGTAATCATGCCATAGTGTGCATCATTCCAGTGGAACTCAGGTGCTATGAAGTCTTTCCACGTAAGCGAAAGAACCTGCCTGTCGAGGTAGTTTACCGTCGTTGCGCAGAAAAGCAAAGCACAAATGACCCAACGGAAGTTGGTCATCTTCGTTGTTTGAATAGGATTCATTAGTTATTAATTAGTTTTTAATTATTTCCAATAGGTATTGTCAAGTAAGTTTTCGGCAAAGATACTGTTTTTTAATCAAAAAGGAAATGCAGTCTCGTTAAATTAGTTTAACGAGACTGCATATAGGTGTTTTTACGAGCAATTGACTAATGTCAATCTTGGAAATACACTTTCTTGACCCGGCTGCTGACGCTTGTGAGCACTTCGTATGGTATTGTCTGCAGCGCATCCGACAGCACAGTGACCGGCAGATGGTCGCCGAATATCTCTACGGAGTCGCCTTCGTGGCAGTCGATGCCCGTCACGTCGATCATCGCAACGTCCATGCATATATTCCCGACATACGGTGCTTTCTGTCCGTTTACGAGGCAATGGCAGTGCCCGCAGCCCAAGTGTCGGTTCAGTCCGTCGGCATATCCTATAGGGATGGCGGCAATCACGCTGTCGCGCGTTAGCCTTCCCTTTCGGCTGTAGCCCACGGTTTCCTCTTTCGGAACGTTACGCAGCTGCAGTATTGTGGTCTTCAGCGTGCTCACGTTGCTCAGGATTCTGTTGTCGCGGCTGTCTATCCCGTAGAGCCCCAGGCCCAGCCTGCACATGTCGAGCTGGCGCTCCGGGAAGTGCTCAATGCCCGCCGAGTTGTCCATGTGGCGCAGTATCTTGTGGTCGAACGCCGCCTGTAGCTTGCGGCTTCCCTCGTCGAAGAGTGCAAACTGCTGTGCCGAGAAGCTGTCGAACTCGTCGCTGTCGGAGCCAACGAAGTGGGAAAAGACCGACCGCGGGATGATTGCGTTCTGATGCTTCAGACGGTTTATCACCTCGTCTATGTCTTTCCTTGGATCGAATCCCAGTCTGTGCATGCCCGTGTCGAGCTTGATGTGAACCGGGTAGTTGGTTATTCCCTCCTTCTCGGCGGCCCTTATGAGCGCGTCCATCAGCCGGAAGCTGTACACCTCGGGCTCCAGGTCATAGTCAAACATGGTCTTGAACGCCGTCATCTCGGGGTTCATTATCATGATGCTCGTGGTTATTCCGTTCTTGCGGAGCGTCACCCCCTCGTCTGCCACGGCCACCGCCAGGTAGTCGGCGCGATGGTCTTGCAGCGTCTTGGCCACCTCGACAGCCCCTGCCCCGTAGGCGTCGGCCTTCACCATGCACACAATCTTCGTCTCCGGACGCATGAAAGATCGGTAGAAGTTGAGGTTTGCCACCAGGGCGTTAAGGTTGACCTCGAGTATGGTCTCGTGCACCTTCTGCTCCAACAGCTCCGTTATGCGGTCGAAGCCGAATGCCCTCGACCCCTTAATCAGTATCACCTCGTCGCGCAGCGAGCGGAATACCGGGCTGCCCACAAAGCCATCGACGTCGGCAAAGAAATGCTTGTCGGCCACTGTTATGGCCCCGGCCTGCGCCGAGATGTCGGCCCCTATGCCGATGAAACGCTCCACGCCACGCTTTGCCGCCAGCTCGCCCACCTTGGCATACAGCTCTTCGGGCCGCTCGCCACTTTGGTAGATGTCGCTCAGTATGAGCGTGCGCTTGCGCCCGTTGTGGTCGGGCCGTCGGTTCATGAAGTCGAGCGCGATGTCGAGCGAGTTGAAGTCAGAATTGTAAGAGTCGTTGATAAGCGTGCAGCCGTGCCTCCCCTCCTTCACCTCGAGGCGCATGGCCACAGGCTCAAGGGCCGCCATTCGCTGCCCGAGCTCGTCGGCCGTCAGCCCGAGATGCAGCGCCACGCATGCACATGCAAACGAACAGCCGAGCGAAGCGTCGTCGATGAACGGCAGCCGGTAGCAGCCTTCTGCCCCTTTATACATATAATGTATGGTCGAAGTGGTGCCTTCGGTGTCGACACGGCTCACATAGAAGGCCGCGTTGGGGCTCTGGCGGCTCCACCCAATCTTCTCGCCGGCATAGCCCGACTTGCGCAGGCAGCGGCTCACGGTCTCGTCGTCAGAGTCGTACACCACCACGCGGGCGTCGTGAAACAGTGCAATCTTCTCTTCACACTTCTCCTCCATAGACCGGAAGTTCTCCTGGTGTGCGGCTCCGAGCGACGTCAGCACGCCTATCGTGGGCTGTATTATGTCGCGCAGTGCCTGCATCTCGCCGGGCCGGCTTATGCCCGCCTCAAACAGTGCCACCTGCGTCTGCTCGTTCAACAGCCACACCGACAGCGGCACGCCTATCTGAGAATTGTAGCTCTTGGGCGACCGCGTGACCACCATCGAGGGCGACAGCAGCTGATAAAGCCACTCTTTCACCATCGTCTTGCCGTTCGACCCGGTTATCCCAACCACCGGTATGCCGAACTCATCGCGGTGGCGTTCGGCCAGGCGCTGCAGCGCTTCGAGCGTATCGACCACCTTGAGGAAGTTTGCACCGGGATAGTTTTCCAATCCGTCGGGCACCCGGCTCACCACAAAGTTGCGCACCCCGCGGCGGTAAAGTTCGCAGATGTACTTATGACCGTCGTTGCGTTCGGAGCGCAGGGCGAAGAAAAGCGTCTCCTCGGGGAAACAGAGAGAGCGGCTGTCTGTGAGCAGCCACCCGATATTGGCATCGGCCTCACCGATGCGCCGCGCTCCTATGAGCGTGGTGACTTTTTCGATTGAATATCTCATCGTTATATCGTTTGTGCGCCGTGGCGCATCATTCACAATGCAAAATTAGTGCAATTCGGCCGAAAGGCAAAGGAATGGACTTGTTTTTTTCGTGCCCGGAGCATCTTCGGCCAACCGATGCCGGCGCCACCGGCTGGGCTTTCGGACGC
>ULUB01027981.1_pt1 | contig 12330 bp, 8 predicted proteins | sample 1958111 | NCBI WGS metagenome assembly ULUB01 (sample SAMEA4835749, study PRJEB28245) | human gut metagenome | biome: gut microbiome; material: fecal sample | place: Denmark | collected 2008
CACTCCTTTTTTAAAAGTTAAACATATTATAACACCGAAATATGTATTTGTAAATACTTAAACAAAATTTTTAATAAATAAAGTAAATAAAGTCTGTCAACACTGTTGAAATCCTTTATAAAAGGTGTTACACTTATAATACAAAATGCACTCAAAAAATATTGCATTGCTGAATAAAAATTTTTTGAAAGGACTGTATTATAGATGACTACTGTTACCAAAAAGGATTTCGGCACTCTTTCCACAGGCGAAGCCGTTTCCTTGTATGAGCTTAAAAATTCTTCCGGAGCATACGTTGAAATAACAGACTTCGGCGGCGCTGTTCGTTCAATCAACGTTCCCGATAAAAACGGGGTCTTGGGCGACGTTGCCCTCGGCTACGACGACGCTTCAGGCTATGAAAATCAGGGAAAATACATAGGCGCTTTGATAGGTCGTCACGGCAACAGAATTGAAGACGCAAGGTTCAAGCTGGGCAGACGTGTTTACACCTTAGACAAAAACGACGGCAGGAACAACCTCCACGGCGGCTTAAAGGGCTTTGACAAAAAGCTTTGGACTGCGAAGATCGACGGCGAGGCTTTAGTTTTAACCTACACCTCCCCCGACGGCGAAGAGGGCTTCCCGGGAACTCTCACCGCAACGGTTAAATACACCTTTGATGACAACAACGCCCTTTGCATAGACTACAGCGCAACGAGCGACGCCGATACCGTTTGCAACCTGACAAATCACTGCTACTTCAACCTCGACGGCGATGGCTCAGGCTCAATTGAGAACCATTCGATAAAAATCAACGCAACTCATTTCACTGTAGGAAACTCAGAATGCCTGCCTACAGGATATGTTGCCAAGGTTGAGGGCACTCCCCTTGATTTTACAAGCTTCCATGTGATAGGTGAAAGAATAAATTCCAAGCACGAGCAAATGATATTTGCCGGCGGCTATGACCACAACTGGTGCCCCGACGGCGAAGGCTTCAGATGCGTAGCAACCCTCAAGGCAGCAAAATCGGGCAGAGTCATGGACGTTTACTCCGACCTTCCCGGTATGCAGTTCTATTCCGGCAACTTCTTAGACGGCACCGCTCCTTTCGGAAAAGGCGGCAGAGCTATTCAAAAGCGTGACGGCTTGTGTCTTGAAACACAGTTCTATCCCAATTCAATGAAATTTGATAATTTTGAAAAGCCGATTCTTAAAGCCGGCGAAAAGTATCATCATGTAACCGTATATCGTTTCTCTGTCGATAAATAGTATAACCTGAACAGCGAGCCTGATTACTGACAATTAAAGTTTATGCGTCTGCACAAAATATCTGTGCGGACGCATTTTTAAGTATTCAAGCTTGAATCCGGCTTTTTAAATTTAATTTTTCATTTTGAAAAATCCCTGTGAAAGACTTTCAAAATACTCCTCATCGGCTGATATATCCTTGCTTTTTCATCGGTTGCCCAAAATACTGAGTGCAAATCATCTTGCTCGACGGTAAAATATGCTATGCGATTTTTTGGCTTTCGGTCTGAAAGCCAAAAAATTCAACCGCTGTTCCGTCAAAAATCTTTTCTTCCTCTGAACTCATTTCAAATAATCTTTCAGCCTCACTACTCTGAAATCAAATAAACTGAGAAAATCGAAAATACTGTCCGTGATTAGATCGGAATCATCAGCGTCGAAAAAATTGCCGTTTACAGGCGTCACATATATCGGCTCATCATTATATATAACCTTACAGCAATATATCCTATTCTTATCTGCTTTTCTGATATAGCCGTTATATTGACCGTAAAACGAAATGTCGTACCCGAAAACAGTAGCTTCGCTCACCATAAGGTCGTTCAATTTGCTAAAAGACCAATCATCAGCTCCGCAATCGGTTCTCATGACGGCGATATATTCCCTTCCTCCGCAGATGAACCTGCACGTCGTCTGAATTATCAGGTCCTCCGAAACGACCATATCGTCTTTCAGCCTTATACCGGGTGTGCCGACCGAATGTGCTGTAATCCCCAGCTGAATAATCCTTTCGTCATCATTCGGCAAGCATAAACCGACGTCATCCAAAACTATTCTTTGGGCAACCGCAGCTTCAAAACCATGGTGTTCATCTTCCGAAGCATCAATAAAGCCCGACATAAGCTCTTCAACAGTTTGACCGATAAACAGGTCTTCAATAGAATCGTTTATAAGCTTAGATTCACACATCGGCAAGGAAACTCGATATATTTCATCCGCTGATTTTCCGCATGATGATAAAAGCAGTGCAAGCGTAAACGCAATGACGGCGCAATTCATAGCTTTGGTTCTTTTCATATGCGCAGCCTCCCAACAGAGATTAATTACTTTCATCGGCAAAGCAGACGTTAATTCTTTACCATTACAATATAGTTCAAATTGGAATATTGAGCTTATTTATCTCAAAGAATTTCTTCGGAAATAATTTTATATCCTCGTATAAAATTTCATCGAACGACACAAAATCCACGCAGACATTTACGCCGTCTGACTCTATGCCGAGCTTTTTTACCATTCTTTTTTCGCAGTTGTCTTCGTAAACAGTATTTATTTTATAGGCAATATTTTTCCCGTAAAGCGCTTCACTGAGGTTGTACTCATATTCTTCCCCACCATATTGAACGCTTAAACAATACTCGTTATCATTAAACTTGAACTTACAGCCTATTACAACGACAATTGAATCTCCAGAATGAAAAACAGCTTCCCCTTCATGCGGCAATACCCTGACAAAGTAACCCATGATTTCCGATGAGACATTCGGCTCGTATATATAAGTTTTTTCATCCTCCAGCACAGAAATCAATTGCTGCTTAAACTCGTGTGAGCCGAACTCAAAAGCATTTATATTTTCAACGAGAGCCTTAACTGTATCGCCGAAAAGCTCAAGGGCGACCGGCTCACCTTCACACTGTTTCAAATCAACCTCCTTCATTTTAAAGAAACCATGCGAAAGGCTATCAAAATACTCCTCATCAGCCAATATGCCCTTGCCTTTTTCATTGACTGCCCAAAACACGACATACCAATTGTCCTGCTCAACAGTAAAATATGCTATGCGGTTTTCGCCGCTTTCGGTCTGAAATCCGATGAATTCAACTACTGTTCCGTCAAAAATCTTTTCTTCCTCATAAGCATTTTCAAATCGGAAAAGCGATGGAAGGTCGCCGTCTGTATACTGCACCATCAAATAATCTTTTTCATCAAATGAAAACGACAAAGCAAATCTTAGTTCAATATCCGAAGCTATAACTCCCTCATCGTCTTGCCGGCGAAAGCTTGCGCAAATTTCAAATTCAAGTATATCGCTCTGGGGAACATAAATGCTTATGTCTTGCGAAGCAATTATTTCAGCTACGGTGGCATAAACCCCGCCCGCCTCATCATCTTCGGCATACTTACGCAGATTTTCAAATGCCTCGTCGATGGTTACACCGCTGATTGTTATCTCTTCGATGCAGTGTTCGGGCAATTTGGCTTCTCCTGTGTTCAAAGAAATCTCTACTTGTTTGCTTTCGCTTTTGGCACACGCAGACATGATCATCGCGGTAAACATCATAGTGAATAAGATTATTCTCGTAACACGTTCTATCATTCCGCTCACCTGCCTAATTCGGATGCAAATGCATTTACTGAAATCGTGACGCTCATGGATAAAGCAATAAATAAAGCTAAAATCTTTTTCATCATATTTTCTTCTTTTAAATTTATTTGTATAAAATATCAGGACTATATTTGAAAGAAAACATTGAACTAATACCTCGCTTTATTTTAATTTCATTTATATGGTATCACATCCATAACATTACGTCAACTTAATTACCTGTTACATCCAAATAATCATCACAATTCACAAATTTGCATTACCAAATTTAGATATAATGTCTTATAAATCTTAATTTTAGACGTCTATCCCTCCATTTTTTATTGCCCACACCGCCTGTTGACACTGTCTGACCGTCATGCTACAATAAGCAAAACAATTTTCTCGGAGGAATATATGCATATCAAAAATGCCACAATTGAAGACTTCGCCGCCGTCAATGAAATATACATAAAAGCAAGGCAGTTTATGAAATCCATGGACAACGACCAATGGGGCGATGTATATCCGGATGAAGCTACAATCAGGTCTGATACTTCAAGCGGTTCTTTGTACCTGTGTATTCACGAAGCCGAAATTGCCGCCGTTTTCATGTTTACAAAAGGTCCCGACCCCGATTACATCCGTCTTGACACAGGAGCATGGCTTAATGAAGACGATTACTGCGTTGTTCACCGACTGGCTTCGTCGGGAATATGCCCGGGTGCGGCTAAATACTGCCTCGATTGGGCGTTTGAGCAGTCCGGGAACATAAGAATTGATACATACGGTAAAAATCTTCCGATGCAGTCGCTGCTTAAAAAGTGCGGCTTTGAGTTCTGCGGAACGTTTGAGCGCATTGAAATGACATGGCTGGCGTATCAGCGAATAAAGTAAGCGTAAAATTATCCCCATCCGCATGAAAAACGGATGGGGACTGTTTTTTGTATAGAAGATATTAGTCTTCGCCGAGCTTTAATGCCTTGTTGATGTTTATCGACTTGATCAGCTTTGCTATAACTAAGAATCCGACAAACAGCATGACTAAAACTATGCAGTAAAGCTTAATGTAGTCGCTTCTTTGAGATACGACAACAAACGGCGGAACTTGGTCTGTGACATTGTAAAGAACCTGGAACAACGGTACAAATAAATCCGATGCTATTCCTCCGATTATGATGGACAGGAATATCGAAACGCCCGATACAAGTATCTGCTCATAGACAATCATTGAAATTATTTCACGGAAGGACATACCCATTGCTCTGAGTATACCAAACTGCAGGGTTCTTCCCTTGATCGAAAGAATCCAATAGATCAAGAAGCCGATGAAGCACATAGCCATGATGGTTATGAAGCCCAATGTCAGCGCACCGTTTACGCCCTGAAGGGTTGCGTCCGTCTTGGATGAGGTTATCATCTGAGACGCAACGTCGAGCCTTGTTGCGGTTATTCCGGCATCGGTTATCGACTGATAGAAGTCTTGAATAGAAGCATCCTTTTCAAGCTTCATCCATACCTGATACGGCTCTATTTCAGTCTGAACGCTTACATAGTCGAAGTTGAGGATAATAAAGTCTCTGTATTCACCCTGAGAATTCTTTTCATATGGATTAAATGTCGGCCAGTAGTCAACAACTGCAACAACTGTTGTCTCAAACCACTCGTTTTTGCCCCACTTGACCTCAATTACATCTCCGAGCTTCAAGCCCGTCTTATCCTGATACGACTGCGAAACTATTGCGCCGTCCATGCACTCACCCAATGCGTTTATGTAGTGGTTAATATGGACAGGCAGGAGTCCGTTTCTGAACCAGCAGACCTCGGCAAAGTTCTGGGGAACAATTGTCATTACCTGAACGTCGTTTTTAATCTTTTCGTCATACCTGAGCTGAACTGCCTCTCTCTTAAAGACAGGCGTTACCGTTTCAACTCCGGCGAGGTCGTTGTAGACGGTGAAGTCAGGCTCAAAGTACTGAGCTTCCGTAACCTGAACGCCGTCCTCCTCCTTGGGAACTCTGGCGTACTTCCAGACCTCCTCCATAACAACGTCTGCACCGAGGTTATACTTGATTCTTTCCTCAGTGTTGCGATTGATAGCTCTTGCGGTGTTTGCAGAGAATATTCCGAGCGCTACGGTGAGAATAAGGAATATCATAATAAACTTTTCTCTGCCTGTTGAGGATCTTCCGATGTTGTTAAGCGAAATGTATGCGGCAGGCGACCATTTCTTTTTGCCTATGGCATAAATAAGTCTTATGAAATACGGATAGATTCTTACGCATATCAATCCTGCACCCAAAATGAACAGTGTTGATGCGGCAAACATCAAGGGGTTCATTGTTATGGATGTGTCCGTAATTCCCTGAGATATCAATAGCTGCTCCTGATGGTTGTGCCACAAAAGCCATACCACCGGCAGTATTGTCATCAAGAAGTCTAAATATGCCCTTTGCCAGAGCGGCTTTTGCTGCTTTTGAGCCTTTGACTGCTTGTGACCTACTATTGTTATCTTAGAAGCCGGGATAATCGGGATGAGCGTTGTTATAAAGAATACTACTACTGCTAAAAGAGCATACAGGAACGCCGACAGTGAAAGCTTTGCTGAAAGTGCCGGACGGTTGACGAACTCTAAGAAGCCGTTGGAAACGCCTAAGATCTTGCAAAGGCCCAATCCGACAAACGGACCTATCAGCGCTGAAGCGGCGCCGAGTATGAGCGTTTCGTAGGCATATATTCTTATAATCTGCCATGCGGAAGCGCCTCTTGACTTGAGCATCGCTATTTCGTTCTTCTCGGACTCAATGTTGAGCTGAGATACCATGAACAAATAGAACACGAGCATCAATACAACCGGTATGTCAAGCATCAAAAGTATGTATCTGAGCGAGCCGGCTTTTTCGGCATATGACTTCAAAATATCCTTTGCAGGCACTTTAAAGGTGCAGTTTTCTTCTTTATACGATTCCGCCTGACTGTCAAGGCTGGACATGACGTGTTCTATGACGTTCATATCCATATTCTGATAGTCGATAATAATTCTTGCTTCAACCGAGTTAAGGTTTACAACTCCTGTGAAAATAATATCCTCAATAAGTGTGTTGAAGTCGGCAAAGAAGGTATTTGAATAGTCCTTTAAGCCCTCTGACCAATATGTATCTCTTTCATCGGCGACGTCGAACGTTCCGACTACTATAATCTTAATGGTCTCGGGCGAATTGGAATCGAGAATGTTTTTAACCTCATAAACCTCGTTCATGACCAGCTGAGCCATCTGAAGTGAAATCTCGGGGCATATAACCTCGTAAACGCCGTCAGCGTTTTTGCCCGGGTTAAACATTCTTCCGTTTGTAATTGTGATATGGTCCTGTATATCCGTCATACCGCCGAGCTTGAGCATTGAAAGCTCGGCTGACTCTATACTTGAAACGTACAGGTAAGAGTCCGAGGTGTAGCACTTATGGCTTAAAAACGGAACAAACAGGTTATTGAAGCGGTTAACGGCAGTTGCGTAAACATTTTTTGCGGCGTTGCTCTGTTTAACTGCATTTGTGCCGCTGACAAGTGTTTTAGATACTGAATATACGCCGGGATATTCGTTGAACTCCTCCTGATACGCCTGCATATCCTTTAAAAGCATTCTCTGCAAAGAGGCGTGCATATATATCGGGATAGCACTCGTCATTGCTGTTGCCATAACGAATCCAATCAGAAGGCACAAGACCATCCACTTTGTATTTCGCATCTTGCGATATAATAAAGTGAGCATTGAATTAAATCATTCCTTTCTTGAGTTACCCTTTCGGCTTGATGTGTCTTATCTGATGATTATCTCATCGCCCACTTCAAGACCTGAGGTTATCTCAACTAAGGAGCCGCTCTGAAGTCCAAGTGTAACAGGTGTTTGAACTCTTTGATTGTCTTTAAACAGGTATACAACCTTTTGGTTGCCGTTAACTGTCTTAATAAGGTTTGCCGAAATTACTATAACGTCCTCACGGCTGTCTAAAACGAGCTGAGTATCGGCTATGTTTCCGACCGATGACGACTCGGGGATTTGATCCTTAAATGCAACCTTTATGCTTTCCGACTCTTCGCCCAAGATAGGCTCGTTGTTTTCGTCTACCAGCATTGCGCCTGTTTTTTCATCCCATGTCTTGCCGGAGGTGTTCTGAACTATAACTCCGTCGTAGTAATTTCCGCTGTATCTTATAGTGATCGGTCTTCCGATAAGATACTCGGATATATCGTTGTTGGGATTAATTTTTATATAAAGGTCGGTAATATCGATGATCGTTGCGATTACTTCACCGGGGTTGACCCAATCTCCGGGCGAAAGTGTTTTAACAAAGGAAATAGTTCCGCTTACTCCTGCGTAAATCTTAGAAGCTTCCTTTTCAGCATACAGCTTGTCAAGCTCGTTTTGCATAAGCTCAACGTCGAGCTTTTCCTTTGCCTTAACCTTTTCTGACTCACGCTTTTCAACCGCTATTTCATATTCCAGCTGCTCGCGGTATACTTCCTTTTCCTTCAGCTCAATCTTTCTGTCAAGCTCGTAGGTTTCAATTTCGGCAATCAAATCGCCTTCGTTGATGCTGTCGCCTGCAGAAACATATACAGACTTTATATTTCCGCCGTATTCGGTGAATCTTGCGTTATACTCAGTTCCCGATGCAATTGTTCCTGCTGACAAAAGCTGCTTAACTAAATCACGCTTTCTTGCGGTTGTTGTTGTATACGATACCTCGCTGGCTTTTACGACCGGCGGATCATAATACTCCTCTTCGTCAGGCAAAAAATAACATCCGGACATAGACGCCGCTATAACGGCAGCAGATGTTATTCCCAATATGAGCTTGGATAACTTCATAAGTTGACCTTTCCTTTCTTAATAACGCCAAGCCTTCGACATTTTCAGCATTCATGCAAAAATCCCCTGCGGCAGTATCAAAAAGCATACAGCCTGATTAAAGCTCTTGACGTTCCCTTAATAAATGAATTTATTAACAGCCCGAATACCTTCCGCCGCACATAAGCTCTTTTATGCTCAGCTCTAAGTATCAACGCCGTTTGCGCCCTTTTATATTTCACGCAATCACATACAAAGATTATATCAAACTTTTTCGGCGTTTTCAATATAAAAAAAGCCGCCTGAGCTGTCAGACGGCGTAATATTTTTAAGTATTTTATGTTAATAAATTATGAATTACTTCGTAAGTGACAGCTCGATAAGCTCCTCCCTTGTCGTTACGGCCGAGCAGTTATAAAACATTATCCATTCAGCCTGCGATATAAAGTCCTTTGACGGCACATCCGCGCTTTCCTCGCCGAAGATGCTCGATGAGCACACGCAGGTGTACATCCAAAAAGCGTCGTCCTTTACCACGTTCGCAGGGCTTGGCAATACGTTGCACTCGCTTATAGAGCAGGGCTTAGTCTGTGAAAGGTTATAAAGGCGAAGCATTGCATTTATATGGCTTTGATTGTCCCATTCGCCGCCGCTGAAATCGTATATATCCAGCGACATTATGTCGCAATAGTCATCGCCGACATACCAGTCGACATTTTGAGCGTTCCACACCCAGATGATGTTGTCAAGCTTATGATATTCAATGAGCCTTGTATATATCAGCTTATACAGCCAAAGGTAATCTGATTTATCCTGACCCCACCAAAACTCGCCGTTGCCTGCTTCCGGAAGCGGTCTGAACAGGACAGGTATGTCGTTTTCCTTGAGCTTCTTTAACTGAGCGGCAATGAGGTCTATACCGTTGACAATTTCCAAGCACTCCTTGCTCACTCCCCCGCCCTCGGCAACCTCACACAGTCTTTCGTAGGAAAGGTGTGCGGCGTCGTGGTCGGTAACGGCGTTTTTAAGCTCAAAGCCCGACTCGTCGTACCTGCAAGAGCCGTTTTGCTGCCAGTTCCAAACATAGCCGACAAGTCCTCCGGACTTATAATACTCGATTGCAAGCTCAATATCCCCCGTATCAAAGCCCAGAGAATAGCCCATTAGCTCGCCGAATCTGATTGCCGGGTACTTTCCTGTCAGCATAGCGGCAGATTCTATTTCCTGATTTGTGCCCTCAGTGCAGAGCTGAGCGCTCAAAACCGTCTCGCCGTACAGCTCACACAGATATTTATACAAAAGTGCTGATTTTGCCGACGGGTTTTCTGTGCAGAGTATTCCGCTTAAGCTGTAGTCGTGCTCGTATACCTTCTGCGAATCCTCCAAAAGCACAAAGTCAATATCGCACTCACCGGTGAGCATACCGATTGAAACGGCCGCAGAGCTTGGGACAAGATATATGTTTTCATACTTGACAGACTCAAACTCTCCGCTGCCCTTTATGTGTATTTTTCCTCTTGCCAAGCCGTCAACATACAAAACTCCGTCCACCGGAGTATCAGACGCTGCGCATATTGTTATATTGTAATGCTGCGACGACGGTATCGAAAGCTCAATTATCAGCTCAGAGTCCGGAAGCGACGCTCCGGTAACATATCCCGAGCCCGAATAGCCGTCTCTTTGAGACATCGCTGCGCAGTAGCCTTTAAGCGTGCCTTCCTCGGCTTCATACATAACACTCACCGGCTCGGCATTATATACCGTCTCGCCTATATCAGTCTCATTATAAGTCGGAAGAGACACGGCGGCATCCGTCTCGGCAGCTGTAGTCTCCTCAGACATTGCCGACAAAGCCGACGTTTCACTCGTAACGGAATATTCAGTCGGCGCTTCGGAGCCGTTTGATATCTTTTCAAAAGTACCGCAGGAGGACAACAGCAGCAATGCGGCGGCGACAGAAAAAAGTTTTTTCATTCTCATAGTACAAAAGCGGACACAGTCTTAGCCAGAGCAGGCTTAAGCTTATAAGCAGCTATTGAAGCGGCGGCGATTTTAATAAGGTCGAAGCCGATAAACGGCAGCACACACGCAGCAAGTGCCGGAGCGAGCGCAGACGGTCTTGAAATGCAGAACCATGCTGTTCCGAACGCATACAGTACAAATGTGCCGACAATCATTCCGAGCGGATATTTAACGGCGCTCTTCATTGCCTTTGAAGCATATCCGATGATAAACGCCATGGGAACATACCCTATAATGTATCCGCCGGTCGGACCGACAAGAGCCTGAAATCCCCCGACAAAGCCGGAAAAGACAGGCAAGCCCATTGCGCCCAAGAGTATATAAATCAAAACCGCCAAAGAACCTTTTACAGGACCCAGCACAGCACTCACCAAATAAATGGCAAATGTAGCCAAGGTCACGGGGATGAGCGTTATATTTATCTTCCACGGAGCCAAAACGCATATAACAGCGGCGCATACGCCTATAAGTGTTAAATCTCTTGTTTTCACAGCAGTCGTCCTTTCGTTTTCATTCTTTCTCGCAACAATCTGAAAAGCTATTATAATATTTGAATATGCAATTTTTATCGTATGATAGCATAAATCCGTACAGTTTGCAAGTGTCGGGGAGATTTTTTGGATAGTTGCAGTAAAACCGTAGCGTCAAATCGATTACTTTTAGTATTTTATTTAGTAGTTATACCATTTGTCGCACGATATTATGCTGATAGTATGAAAGCGTAGGCTTGTAGTTGACCGTTGCAGTGCAGTAACACAAAAATCTCGCCGCAATCTAAGTCGACTGCGGCGAGCTCTACTTATTTAGTTATTCAGCGGTAAGTAATTATCCTACCAAACCGGATCTCTCAAGTCCTTCAGTAAAGTGCTTCTGCAAGAAGATATACATTACAAGGATAGGAGCGATCGCTAAGATACAGCCGGATTCGAGCCAAACAATCTTCTTTCTCGTACCGACCTGGGCGCCGTTAAAGAGCTTGGCGTCAAGTGTAGCTGAAAGCTTTTGAAGTGCGAGAGCAACTGTATGGTTGTTTGTGAAGAATGTCGAGCTTACATAGTAGTCGTTCCAGTACCATACGATAGAGAACAGGAATACTGTCAGGAACGAAGACGATGCGTTCGGAACCATGATCTTGATGAAGGTCTTGAACGGACCGCAGCCGTCGAGGTAAGCGGCGTCTTCGAGTTCCTTGGGAAGTCCCTTGAAGAACTGTCTGAAGATGAGGATGAATAATCCTGACTTAATACCGTTTACAAAGAGTGCCGGAGCATACATTACAATCTTGTGGTTGATAAGCGATACATAAGTACCTTCCTTAATCGACATACCCAAGAATGTTGTAGCACCGCTCGCCGCAACAGCCTTGACAAGACCTGCACACTTAAAGAATGCCCACTGCAAGTAAACAGGGATAACTGTAATCTGCGGAGGAACGATAATCTGCATGATAACGATTGCAAAGAGTATTCCCTTGCCCTTAAAGTTGAATCTTGCAAATCCGTAGCCGGTTACTGCACATACAACTACAGAGAGCAATGAGCAGACAAGGTTGAGGACTACTGTATTCAAAAGGGTGCTTCCGAATTCCATGGTTTCCCAAACTTCAATGATGTTATTGAGTGTCAGGGATTTCGGCAGCCAGATAACTGAGGGGTCGGTCATCTGTACTGACGGACGGAATGCTGTTGAAATCATGTAAATCAAGGGATACAGAATGACGAAGCAGAGTCCGAAGAGAATGAGGAAACGGAATATAGGCCAAACCTTTTCAATTATTCTCTTACGGCGAAGGTATCTTAAGTGCTCGGGAGTCATCTGACGTTCATCAAGAGTTCCTGCCTTCTTAGCGGCTCTGTACGCCTTT